>ENA-UOJD01002963-UOJD01002963.1-human-gut-metagenome-genome-assembly--contig:-P48-NODE-2963-length-13060-cov-4.629066_pt1 | contig 13060 bp, 9 predicted proteins | sample MGYA00242342_ERZ723889 | MGnify/ENA metagenome assembly ERZ723889
AGAGAATTCCGTCACTTTTTATAAGGGGTGAAAGTACCTGCGCGCTGTCAGTACAGAATAAAGGAGATGAGAAACAGTGAGGAAAAGCGGTATTTTGATGCACCTGGCGTCTCTGCCGTCTGAATACGGCGTTGGAACGATGGGGGCAGCGGCAAGAAAGTTTGCTGATTTCCTCAGCGATGCAGGACAGCAGTATTGGCAGCTTCTGCCAATCTGTCCGACCAGTTACGGTGATTCGCCGTATCAGTCCTTTTCTACATTTGCAGGCAATCCTTATTTCATTGATTTGGATTTGCTGGCGTCTGAAGGACTTTTGGATAAAAAAGAATATGTATCTGTTAATTGGGGTGATGATGTATCACGAATTGATTATGGAAGACTTTATGAACAACGCTATCCGGTTTTAAAATTGGCCGCAAAACGTTTTTTGGAAAATGAACCGGAAGATTTTGAGACATTTTGCGAGCTGCAGGCTTTCTGGCTGGAAGATTATGCGCTGTTTATGACATTGAAGGATACCCATGGCGGCTGTTCATGGTGGCAGTGGGAGGATGAATTGAAAAGACGCGATCATTCGGCCATTGATAAAGTACGCGAAACAATGGCTGAACAGATTGCTTTCTGGAAAGTGCTGCAGTATTTCTTCTTCCGTCAGTGGAAGAGTCTGAAGCAGTATGTCAATGACAAAGGCATTGATTTTATCGGTGATCTGCCGATTTATGTTTCCCAGGACAGCGTGGATGTCTGGGCCCATCCGGAACTTTTCCAGCTGGATGAGAATCTGATGCCGAAGGAAGTTTCCGGTTGTCCGCCGGATGGCTTTTCTGCCACAGGACAGTTGTGGGGCAATCCGCTCTTTGACTGGGACAAGATGGCAGAAGATGATTATGCATGGTGGGTTGGAAGAATCGATTATTTCTGTCATATTTATGATGTACTGAGAATCGACCATTTCCGAGGCTTTGATTCTTATTTTGCGATTCCGTATGGCGCTGAGACAGCCAAAGACGGTTACTGGAAGCAGGGGCCGGGCATGAAACTTTTCAATGCGGTGGAAGCCAAGATTGGTAAACAGCCGATTATTGCCGAAGATTTAGGCTTTCTGACAGACTCTGTCAAGAAACTTTTGGCCGATAGCGGATTTCCGGGCATGAAAGTTTTTGAATTGGGCTTTGACAGCAGGGATACCAATGGCAACGGCTATCAGCCGCATAACTTTATTAGGGACTGTGTGGCTTATACAGGAACCCATGACAATGATACCATTCAAGGTTGGTTTGCATCCGCGGATCCTGTTGATACAGAATGGGCCAGAGAATACTTCCGACTGACCAAAGAGGAAGGCTATCACTGGGGTATGATGCGGGCTTTGTGGGCCAGTGTGGCAGACACAGCCATCGTGCAGGCGCAGGATCTTCTGGGACTTGGCAGTGAAGCCAGAATGAACGAGCCGTCCACTGTGGGGCGGAACTGGCAGTGGCGGGCATTGCCGGGAGTGTTCACAGAAGAACTGGCACAGAAGATACATCGGATGATGGTGCTGTATGAGAGAGTAAACTAAAAATATTTAAGAGAGAGATTATATAAAGCGGCCGTGAGCGGAAAACTCACGGTCGCTTTTTAGAGTCCTATCAGATAAAACATAAAAGAGAAGTTTATATTGAGCTTTTAACTTTTTTACTGTATACTGTTAAAGGTGAAAGTGATAAAGCACAACTTTTAATAACTATGGCGTTTTGCTATTTAGGGAAGGAAATTTAGAATGTTTATTGTACAGCTTATTGAAGCCACCTACAATTTTCTGTGGGGCGACTTATTTCAAATTCCGCTGCCGGGCGGCGGTTCTATCGGCATTTCACTGCTGATTATATTTCTTGTGCCGGCGGCGGTTTATTTTACGATTCGTACGCGTTTTATGCAGCTTCGCCTGTTCCCGGATATGGTGCGTGCACTGACGGAACAAAAGAGCGGGGAAAATGGTCTGTCACCTTTTCAGACTTTGATTGTATCCACGGCCACCCGTGTCGGTATGGGGAATCTTGTGGGTGTTGTAGCGGCTATTTCTGCCGGTGGTGCAGGCGCCGTTTTCTGGATGTGGATCATGGCGGTTTTGGGTTCTGCCACAGCTTTTATCGAGGCCACACTGGCACAGCTTTATAAAGAAAAAGACCCGCTTTACGGCGGTTATCGGGGTGGACCGGCTTATTATATTCACCGCTTTTTCGAGCGCAAAGAAGGCAGGAAGAAAAGGTATGTTCTGCCGGCGGTATTATTTGCCATTTCGGGTCTGATCTGCTGGTGCGGTATCAGTCAGGTTATCAGTAATTCGGTTTCGGAATCATTTAACAATGCCTTTGACATTCCGCCGCTTTATACAACGATTGCACTGGTAATTTTGGCGGCGGTGATCGTGCTCAGGAAAAATGCGACGGTCAAGGTGCTGGATGTATTGGTACCGGTGATGGCCGTTTTATATTTTGTGATCACATTGATTATCATCGGAATGAATATAACGGCATTGCCGGGGGTTTTTCAGCGTATTTTTGAAGAAGCTTTCGGCATCCGGCAGTTTGCCGGCGGTAGTTTTGGCGCTATTTTGATGAATGGTGTAAAACGCGGCTTGTTTTCCAATGAGGCCGGTTCGGGTTCTGCACCTTGTGCGGCAGCTGCTGCAGAGGGAAAGACACCGGTGACCATGGGACTGGTTCAGTCTCTTGGCGTCTTTATCGATACCATTGTGATTTGCAGCTGCACCGCAATTATTATGCTGCTTGTACCGCAGGAAGTGACAGATGGTCTGTCAGGTATGGCACTTTTGCAGACGGCCATGGAATTTCATCTGGGGCGATTTGGCGTGATTTTTATTGCAGTCACATTAGCTATGTTCAGTTTTTCAACATTTCTCGGTATTCTTTTTTATGCCCGATCTAATGTGGCGTACCTTTTTGGTGATAAATGGTGCTGGCAGACGGCCTATAAAGTATTGGCGCTGGTTATGCTGTTCATTGGCGGTATTGCCGCCTATACATTTGTATGGGATCTGGGTGATGTGGGCATCGGCCTGATGACATTGTTTAATATTTCAATCCTATATCCGTTGTCGAAGGAGGCATTTCAGGCACTGGGCCAGTATGAGAAAGAGAAAACGGAGAAATAGGATTTTTGTAAAGTATTTAAGTCATTTGCATCGGATAATGCCCAGCAAAGTTAATATTTGGTAAAGACGGTAAATTTTGTAAAAAAGTACTTGCCATCTGTTTTAAAGTCTGCTATGATAGTGCCAGACAAAGACGTCAGAAGAATATATCTTTTGGCGTCTTTTTTTTATCCGTAGGAAATGACCTTTCCTATAGAGTTCATTCAGCGCGCGCATATTTTGAAGGAACGAATTTTGAATACGAATCGAGAGATGATTGATCCGAGAAAAGATGGATTCGAGAGATGATTGGAGGAATATGTGATGAATGCAGGAGATACTGGTTTTATGATGATTTGTGCCGCCATGGTGTTCTTTATGACACCGGGACTGGCCTTCTTTTATGGCGGACTTGTCCGCAGGAAAAATGTTGTCAATACGATGCTGGCTTGTACAGCCCTGATGGGTCTGGCTGTGGTGATGTGGGTTTTGTTTGGCTATTCGTTGTCATTTGGCGGCAATCATGCCGGTATTATCGGCGATTTCAGATGGTTTGCATTAAACGGAATTGCTATGAATGAGGGAGGACCTTATGCAGCCACCATTCCGCATCTTGTATTTGTCGCTTTTCAGATGATGTTTGCCATGATTACTCCTGCATTGATTACAGGTTCTTTGGTTGGCCGAGTGAGATTTAAAGCGTTATTTATCTTTATTTTGCTGTGGTCGGTTGTTGTTTATTATCCGATGGCTCATATGGTATGGGGAGAAGGCGGATTTCTGGCAGAAATCGGTTCTGTGGATTTTGCCGGCGGCAATGTGGTCCATATCAGTTCTGGTGTCAGTGCCCTTGTATTTGCCATGATTCTTGGTAGAAGAAAAGGCTATGGCAGTACCGCTTACAAGGTTCATAATATTCCGTTTGTGGCCCTTGGTGCTTTTATTCTCTGGTTCGGCTGGTTTGGATTCAATGCAGGAAGTGCCCTTGGTGCCAATGGACTGGCAGCCCATACATTTATGACAACGGCACTTGCCAGTGCCAGCGCTATGATGTCCTGGATGCTGATCGATGTGATCAAAGACGGCAAGCCGACCCTTGTAGGTGCTTCCACCGGTCTGGTGGTTGGTCTGGTAGCCATTACACCCGGGGCAGGCTTTGTACCGATCTGGTCAGCGATTATTATCGGTGCAGCGGTCAGCCCGATCTGCTGTTTTACAATTTCATTTTTGAAGGGTAAGCTGAAAATTGATGATGCACTGGACGCTTTTGGCTGTCATGGCATTGGCGGTATCTGGGGCGGCATTGCCACCGGTTTCTTTGCCAAGAGCTCTATCAACAGTGTGGCCCGCTGGGACGGTTTTATCTATGGCGATTATCATCTTCTGTTGGCACAGATCATCGGTATTGTGGTGACTGCGGCGGTTGCAGTTGTCGGTACATTGATTTGTCTGGCGGTCGTCAGAATCTTTACACCGCTTCGTGTGGATGAGAGAGAAGAAAAAATAGGTCTGGATATTTCCCAGCATGGTGAGAGTGCTTATCCGACATTCAATGGTCTGGATTCATAATGACGGAGTGAATGGTGCTTATATTCAGAACTTGTAAATCAGGACTGAATAGTTACAGAAATAAAAGTATGATTTGCATAATAAAGGAGCGGACAGATTATGATGATAAAAATAGAAGCCATTGTGCGTGAGGAAGTTTTTGAGGATGTCAAGGAAGCACTGAATAAAATAGAAGTCAACGGCATTACCGTTTCACAGGTCATGGGGTGCGGGGCACAGCGTGGTTACAAAAAGCGCGTGCGTGGTACGGAAGTAGATGTGATGATGCTGCCGAAAATTAAGTTTGAAATTGTCGTATCCTCAGAAGAATGGGAGCAGAAAACCATTGCTGCGATTCAGAAAGCCGCTTTCACAGGCGAAGTCGGTGACGGCAAGATTTTCAGTTATGAGATTCGCTCGGCCATGAAAATACGAACAAGAGAATGCGGATATGACGCATTGAATTAAACGATATTTTAATGTCAGGATCGTTATTAGACAATCCTGACATTTTTATTGGTTGATTTTTGAAGAAGGGAGGCTTAATATAAAGAACTGGATCTTTAGAGGCGAAAATAGTGATACAACTTTTTCCATTTTGGGACGAATTGGAGTGCTGTTGACAAAAATGGAATCCTGATGGATAATGATATGCAGAGGGAGAACGACAATAGAAGGAGTGTTATAAAAATGGGAACTGTGGAAAAAATCGTTTTAGTGAGTTATTGGAGGAACTGCTAAATACGGCTGAGATTAAGAATGCAAATCTTGCCAAGTCTCTGCAGTATGACGTCAGCTATATCAGCAAATGGATCAGCGGACGTATGCTGCCGGCGGAGAAGACGAAGCGCAAAGTTTTACAGGGGATCAGTCATGAAATTGTTAAACAGGGTTCAAAAGAGGGTTGTGAGATATTAAGTTCCAATTATCAGGTTGTTTCAGAAGAGGAACTTGAAGCTGTTATCTATGATAATCTTGAGGCAGAATATGATTATGTACAGGAGCTGCAGCGGACATATGGTATGTCCATCGAACCGAAGACACACTTTTTTGCAAGTCTGAGTCCGGCACAATATATAGCGAAAATGCATCATCCGGTGTTTAGAAGAGTCCAGATGTTGAATATTATGGCTGAGATGGATCTTCTGGCACTGGTCCATGAATACAGGCTTCAGATTGTTCAGGGAGATATGCGTAAAGAGGCTTATCGTTATTATCCGGATGTACATTTTTCACTGCTTATCGATCTTGCACCGGAGAAGATAGATTATACATATGATCCGATATTTTTATTGAATATGATTGCAGATATGTCCCGGGTTGACTTTAATTTTTATAAAGGAAGTCAGGCGGCAGGCCGTATGATTTTTGCAGTTAAAGATGATTTTCTGATTAGTGGCATGCTGATGAAAGATGACAGATGTATGGGTGTGACAATCAGCACGGATGCAGAAAACTGTAATCCGATTTATTACAGTATTGCGGATGTCTGTACAAGAGAAATGCTCCTTTGCAGAAAGACAACGATGAATGAGATGATTGAATCCAATGATTATGTACATTCTTTACTGGCAATGAACAAGAAGTGTTTGATCGGTCATATGACGGAGCATTTTCTGCCGGATGATCTTTTTGAGGAATTATTGGAGATAGTAAAGACGAAAAGTGATGTCAACTTTGATGAGGCATCCCTCAGATATCTTCATGCATTGACAAAGAAAGCCCTGGAAGAGACAGTGCTTGAGATTATGATTGACAGTGATGCATTTTTTAATCTGGCTGTAGAGAATGAACTGGATTTTTTTGATTATAAAATACGATTGTCATTGGTTCAGAGGAAAAAATATATCAGTTATTTACAGCAGTTATGTAATCAAAGGGACAATTTGAAGATTAAGCTGATTTATGGTCAGGTTGTGTCGGATTTCCAGTATAATCTGACACAGTGTATATTCCTTTCCGATACGATTTCATATTTGCGTCTGGATACAAAGAGCAGTGAGAATGATCTGATTGTTTTGAATCACCCGGATATGCAGGTGATTTTCACGCAGTTTTTTGATACGGTATGGAATGGGGAATGTGGAGAGGTTCTTTCAAGTAAGGAGGAAATTGATTCCTTTATTGAGCAGATTCTTCATCGTATTTCTATTTTGGAAAGTGTCGAATAGAATTTGCACAGAAAAATGCATGATAAATACCGGTTAAATTCCTGTAAACAAAGTATTTACAGGAATTTAACCGGTATTTTTTTGCGACTATTCAGACGATTTAAAATAGAGATTCCATTTTATTCCATTCGATTCCCAATATTTTATGTTAAACTATGACATGTATCGACAGAAGTGTAAAAAGAATTTGTAAAAAAGTCGAATGATCGGAATGAGTGTATAATTGTAGCAACTCAGACAATTTACGATTTCGATAATGATGTAAAGTTTACTTGAAATTCGGAAGTGAAGAAGTAAACAAAGAAGTGTTTAAGAGAAGTCGATACGATCATCTGAATTTATGGAGGGAGAACGACATGAGTCAAGTGTTAACAGGAAAACCGAGTGTAGATAAACCATGGATGCAGTACTATCCGGAACAGCTGATTAAAAATTTGAAAGTTCCAAGCAGTACAATTGGAGAATATTTGGCAGCAGCCTGTCCGGGCAAGGATGTTACAGCCATTCATTATTATGGCAAGGATATTACATGGGCACAGATTGAAACAGAAGTTAATAGAGTAGCGAAGGCGTTAAAGGCCATTGGATTTGGTGTTGGGGATCAGATTCCGATGTTTTTGCGTTCCGTACCGGAATTTATCTATCTTCTTCTGGCAGCAGAAAGAATTGGTGCATCTCTTCTCTGCAGAGACAACACAATTGAAGAAAATGTTGAAGCAGTAAAGAAATCCAATGCTAAAGTTATTATTGCGCATGATTTCCTTTCTCAGTGCGATCTGAATGCTTATAGAAATGATGCAGGTGTTCAGCAGATTGTTCTTTTAAAACCACTCCGCAGTGGTGATAGGAGTTCCATGCCGGATTACTGCAAAGACGCTCTCAATGATTTATATACAGATTATCCGGCCTATGGTCCGACGACGATCAGCTGGGATGAATTCCTTGAATTAGGAGATGCATATACTGGTGAAGTAGATGCACCGCGCGATATTAAACGTCCATTATTCCGTGCTTATACAAGTGGTTCTACAGGCCCTTCCAAGCAGGTTATCCATAGTGCATGTACAATGCTGGGCGCGATTCAGCAGATGAATTTCTACGGTGATTCCAGTGAATTCCGTCCGACATGGTTGGTAACGATTCTTCCTCCTGCACTGGTTGCAGTCGTTGTCTCCATGCTTCTGCTTCCATTGTCATCCAACAAACTTCTGATTATGGATCCGTTTGTGGATGTCAAGGATATTGACCTTGAGATGATGCGTTATCGTCCAAACTGCTGGCCTCTGATTCCGATGTTCATTGAAATCATCATGAGAAACGGTCGTATTCCGGATGATTATGATATGTCTCATCTGTTCTCAGCGGGGGCAGGATGTGAAGCCTACAACAATAATCAGTTGAAGAGAGCACAGAAGTTCCTGAACGACCATAATTGTAATGCTCGTTTCACAATTGGTTACGGATGCAGTGAAGCCGGTTCTAATATCGGTCTTCCGATGTCTGCACAGCCTTTAGGTGATGGTAATGTTGGTATTCCTATGCCGCTTACAACGATTTCTATTTTCAAACCGGGCACAGAAGAAGAGCTCACTTATAATGAAATGGGTGAAATCTGTCAGTGCGGACCAGCGACAATGATCGGTTATGACAGCAAGAGTGCCACAGAAGAAGCAATCAAGATCCATTCAGATGGTACAAGATGGCTGCATACAGGCGATATCGGTTATATGACAGAAGATGGTACGATCTATGCTTTGACACGTGGAAAGGCACCGCGTTTTAACGGTGGAGATCTTGCAACACTTCCGATGGAGAATCGTCTGGCAGATGCCAATATCGAAGGTATTGACGATGAATTCTTTGTGATCATGCCGGATCCGAATCATCATCGTTGCTTCCTGCCATACCTGTTTGTTGTTTTGAATAAAGGTTATACAGTAGATGATGTTCGTGAACAGATTCTGGATTGTCTTGAAGAATATATGCATCCGGTAAAAATTATTCAGCTTCCGGAGCGGCCATTCTTCCATTTCAAGACAAATCGTATTGGTCTTGCACATGACATTGAAGCAGGTAAGTTTGGTGAATTCGAATAAATAAAATGTAACTGTTCAGAGCCTGGCTAAATTTCAAAAAACAGGCATAAAATGCGTAACATATTGGAGGTTAGCTCTGAACAGTTACAATAAAATAATATAACAGAAAAGTATAATAAGGGCAGTCTGTATTCATTGCGAGTATGGACTGCTTTTTTATGTAATAGGAAATTCCGTTGGAACTCCCTATTACATAAAAAGGCACTGTGTGCCAGAAAGCGCAGTTCGCGGAGAGGAATATATAGCTGTGCTATCCGCTCGCGCGCGAAAGTGTGCGTCAAGCGCACACTTTGTTGTATATTTGGGTAAAAATACTTGACGGAATAAAAAATTAGCTGTATGATATCTAACAGATTAAATAGTTTACATTGTGAACTATTTGCGGTGATGATATGGAATTAGAACTACCTGACAGGATTTGATGGATAGAAGGCGAATAGGATATACGGAATGAGAAATACAGAAAAGGATCAAAATTGGAGAGAAATGATCAGAAAGCAGGGAGAACTCAGACATTTTGGCAGCATGGCGATTCGCAAAAGCAGTAAAGGCGATATGGTTTCGGCACAGGAGGTTGATCTGTTATTCAGAATCGCTTTGTCGGTGGGCATGATGACTCCGGGCCAATTGGCATTGGATATGGGGGTCAGCAAGACGATCATCAGCCGGCTGATAGAAAGCCTGGAGAAAAAGGGGTTGATCGTGAAAGAGAGAACACAGACGGACCGGAGAAGCTATGGTGTCAGTGTGACAGAAGCTGGCAAAGAAGAAGTGGATCGGATGTATTATTACTATCTGGATCCGCTGTATACATTGAGAGAACAGATGAAGACGGAAGATTTTGAGAAGTTATTCAGTCTTATTGAAGAAGCTAATAATATTTTGAATAAGACAAACTGCAGATAGGCAGCAGAATGCAGATAGCATCTGTGGAGTTTGCAGTGAACCGGTCAGAAATAGAAAGGAACAGGTGAAAGTTTAATGACATTTTATCAGGAATTGCAGCTGAGCTCCACAGGCTCCAAGCAATTGATCAGGAACACAACAGATAAGAAAGAAAAGCGCAGACACATTTTAATTTATAATTTTAAAGTTTATCTGGTGATGGCCTTCTGTTTTGCAGTTGTTACTTTATATAGTATGATTTTCGGATCAGACAACAGTGTGGCAGGGGTCGTATTCCTTCTGGCACTGCTTGTCCTTCGACAGGCAGATTTTGGAATCAGAACCCATCATGGCCTGTTGTGTATCCTGGGTATTTTTACAATTTTGATTGTCGGACCGAGAGTGTCCAATATGGTTTCCCCGTGGCCGGCTTTTGCCATTAATCTGTGTTGTATTTTCGTGCTGATGGTTCTTGGCTGTCACAACGTGATTATGTATAACCATTCAACATTTGTATTGGGATATTTATTGCTGCAGGGGTACGATGTCAGTGGCAGATCTTATTATTTGAGAGTGATCGGACTTCTAATCGGAATGTTGATTTGCATGGCTGTATTTTATAAAAATCAGCATAACCGTCCTTATAGAAGACATTTTCTGGACATTTTCAGAGAATTCAATATTCGTTCCGCCAGAAACTGGTGGTATATCAAATTGACGCTGGTTGTATCTACCGCATTGCTGATTTTCTCATTGCTTGAGCTGCCGAGAGCCATGTGGGCAGGAATTGCCTGTATGTCCGTCTGTTTGCCGTTTTCATCAGATATCATCGAACGTGCCAAAAAGAGAGGACCGTATAATATCGCAGGATGTCTGATATTCATCGTGTTGTATTATGCTTTGCCGGCAGAACTGCATCCCTATATCGGTATCATCGGCGGAATCGGCGTAGGCTACTCTGCAGGATATGCATGGCAGACCGTCTTCAACACCTTCGGAGCCCTCTCCATCGCGGCAGGACTCTTTGGCGTAGCAGGTGCTGTCGCACTTCGAATCGGAGCCAACGTCTTTGGATCGATCTATACCGTATTATTCGACAAAGCCATGAATAAAATTGTGCAGTTAGTGGATAGTCGGGAGTGCAGGAAAACAGTGTAAATCCGTATTCTACATAGTTGATAAAATTAAAACCATAAGATATTTCTTACGGATGAAAAATAGAGTCGGTTAGTTTTATTTGAAAGCTGTGACATTTGAATGAAGTTTAAATAAACAGCTGCGAAATTCATAGACTTCAGAAAAGGGAAAATAAAGCCAGACGTTGGCAGCGAGAGCGGCCTGCTATGAACTCTGGCTTTATTTTCCCTTTTGACAGAACTAGGAATTTCGCAGCGTTGTTTTGGAAGCGTCTTTTCGCAATGTTAAATAAAATAATTGTAACTGTTCAGAGCCAACCTCCAAAATGCTACGCATTTCGTCGGTGTGGCGTATCCGCCAAATAAAATTTCAAAAACAGTCTTAAAAATGCAAGCATTTTATACCTGTTTTTGAAATTTTGCCTGGCTCTGAACAGTTACAAATAATTCTGTTTTCCCGGACGGAAGAAATAGCGTATATGCATAGCTGCAGAGAGGATCAATGTCAGGAATTCTGCAACAGGGATGGCGATCCAGGCACCATTCAGGTCAAGGAAGGAAGGCAGAATTAATAAGCATAATACATTAAATACCAGTGTCCGGCAGAATGAGATAATTGCAGATACAAGTCCGTTGGACAAGGCGGTAAAGAAACCGGAAGAGGTAATATTTAAGCCGCTGAACAGGAAATTAACTGCAAAAATTCTAAATCCGGGAGCTACCAGGCGAAAGGTTTCGGCATCATGCGTAAAAATTGTAACAATCGGTGTAGACAAAGTAATGGCAGCGGTTGTAAGAAGAATTGAGGAAATACCAACAAAAAGGAATGATATTTTGTGTATATTCTTCAGTTCTTTTTTGTTGCCCGCACCGTACTGGAAGCCGACAATCGGGCTGATACCGATGGAAAATCCCAGATAAAAAGCGTTAAACAGGAACTGACCATACAATAAAATGGTGATAGCAGCCACACCGTGTTCACCAGCCAGGCGCATCATGACAATATTAAAAAGGAAAGTGATGATGGCGTTGGAAAGCTGAGAAATCATTTCTGATGAACCATTATAGCAGGCCTGCATGAACTCTTTCAGATGAAGTGAAAGGCGGGTGAAATGTAGACTTCCTTTGGAAAATGAGAAAAATACGAGGCCGGAAACAGCAGGAACCATCTGTCCGATACCGGTGGCGAGACCGGCACCGCTGATGCCCATCTGACAGACAACAATGAATACATAATCTAAAACTGCATTCAGGATACCTGCGATCATTGTCAGAAAGAGTCCGAGATTCGGACGTCCTGCAGTAACAAAATAGGACTGGAAAAGACATTGGAGCATGGCTGCAGGTGCAAAACTGATGACCATGGCAAGATAGCTGTTGCAGTCCGCCAACAGGAGATCACTGGCTCCGAGAATTCTGGAGATGGAAGACAGATTCAGGCGTGTCAGTACAAGAATAATGACACTGATGATCAGTCCAACGACAACAAACTGGGTCATGCATTCTTTGGCTGTTTTGTTCTTCCCTTCTCCCATATAGCGGCTGATGATGGCATTGCCTCCGGTTCCAAGCATGGTTCCGATAGCAAAGACGATATTAATGATCGGGTAGACAATATTTAAAGAGGAAAGGGCATTGCTGCCGACAAAGCGGGAGATAAAAATTCCGTCAATAATGGTATATAATGACATGAACATCATCATGATAATGGAAGGTGCTGCAAATTTTAAAAGTGATATCGGTGTAAAATGTCCGTTAATAGAGTGACTCATAATCAAAATCCTTTCGAAATATAGTGTAACTTGAATCAACATTTGATAGAATATACTATAGGGTAGCCCTATAGTCAGGGGGCAATACAAATATTTACAATTGTATGGGTAAAAAGGACAGATAAAAGCATTTTACAGGAGGGATAAGAATGGACAGGCATGAATATATGACAACGGGAGAATTTGCAGCGGCCAAAGGGGTTTCAAAGGATACATTGTTTCATTATGATGACATTGGATTGTTTTGCCCGGAGAAAGTATCCGAAAATGGCTACAGACTTTATTCTATTTATCAGCTGGAAACCTTTGATACCAT
>ENA-UOJD01002968-UOJD01002968.1-human-gut-metagenome-genome-assembly--contig:-P48-NODE-2968-length-13045-cov-4.466590_pt1 | contig 13045 bp, 16 predicted proteins | sample MGYA00242342_ERZ723889 | MGnify/ENA metagenome assembly ERZ723889
GTTCATCTTGATATTTTTTATCAGAATCTTTTCTAGTAGCATTAATAGCAAGATTAGTTCCAGAAAATCCAGCAGTAGCAGTAGTAATTTTTGCCGTAGGGTTATTTTTATAAAACTCCTTTACATCTCTGATTATTTTCTTTGGTTTAAATTTTGCCATAATTTTTTATTAATTTTAATAGGAATAACCATCTCTTTGAGTCATATTTGTCTTCCAATCCTGTTTTTCTCTTCGTCTAGCCTGTCTCTGAGCATAATTAAGTCTTTTATTATACCATTCATTATTTTCAGCTTGTTTATTTCTATTTCGAAGAGCCATTCCACCTGCTAGAAGACCACCAACAACTAATCCAGTTTTTCCACCTTTACCCATTCTTCCAAGTAAACTACGACCTGCCTTATTCTTTCCAAAAGCTCCAGCTACAGAACCAACTGTTCCACCAAGAGCAGCACCACCAAGAGCAGCCCCAGCTACAGAACCATATCCAGGAGCCTGTTTTGGTTTTTCAGCAAGAATATCTGAATCCTTCATTCTTTTAAGATTATCAGTATCGTCGTATTTAGTGAATAATTTTCTTTTTATAATCATTGTATTTCTTGATTTTTAGAATCTTGATATTTGAAAGCATCTTTATCTAAAGCCCGAGCTGTTTTATTTACTATCTTCTCTCCAGTTCCCCATGTTGCTCCTAAAACTGCTGAACCGACTGGAATACTACCTGCTAAGGCTGTTTTGGGGTTATCCATAATGAATTTACCTGCTTTTTGAGACCATACTGAACCTGAGTATTTTCCATATCTATTTAACTGATGACCGAATTTGTATACACCTTTTCGACCACCTCCGCCAGATAAATTAGAAAGTCCACCTAAAATTGTTTGTCCAGGAGTTTTAAATATCTGTGAATTTCTTACAGATTTAGAAGCGCCAGTAAGTAATCTTTTAACTGCCATTACTCCAGGGACTGCATAGTTTCTCTGAGTTGATGCCATCTGATCTTTATATTGAGCTTTTTCAGCAGAGTATCCGAGAGCCATGGGAGCAGAACCTAGAGCAGCCATTGTTATCAAAGTTTCTTTATTCTTTTTTGCAGCTTCTCCTAAAACCTTTCCAGTACCTTTTACTGCTTTCATTATAGATCCAGCAGAATAGGTTTTTTCAAGAGGCATTCCATTTTTCTTCATATCTTTTTGAATTGCTTTATCAGTAAGATATGAAGCTCCTGCCATTGTAGCTCCCATCATAGTTCCACCACCAATCAGCTTATTTTTTCCTTTCCATACAATTTTACCGACATCTTTAGCGAGACCTTTAGCATTTCCTAAAGTTTTATTATTTTTAAGAGTTGCTGTAAGTTTTGCAAAATTTATCTGAGCAAACTGTTTTTGTCCTATTACATCTGCTGCTTGTTGTGCTGCTTGTGGATTATTTTTTGCGTTCTCTGCAATTTTATTTAAAGCTTTGGTCATCTTTCTATTTTGTTCCTCTGCTTGTTCCTCAGCTTGTTTCATTTGATCAGAACCTTGTTTTAGAGAAAGACCTGTACCAATAGCCCCTGCAGCATTTAAAGCCATTCCCCAAAAAAATTCTTTTTGTCTAAACTTAATCATAATTTAAATCCTCCTATAATTAAGTTTGCATATCTTGACCGGCAGTTTTAAGACCTTTTCCAAGACCTCTAGTAGCTGCAGAACCTAAGAGATAACCAGCTCCCATACCTAAAATACTTCCAAATGGTCCCCCTATCATTGTTCCAATAGTTCCTCCTAATTTAGTAGCTCCTAAAACACCACCAGCAATTCCGGCTACTTTATTATCAAGAGCTTTACCAACTCCTTCTGTAACTCCTCCTAGTGTATTTCCGGCAGCTTCAGTTAGTGCATTGTAACATTTTCTTTTTAATCTGTATCTTGCCATTTACCTATTCCTCCACGATTTAATTCTTGATTTAATTTTCTCATTTCTTTTCCTAAATTACCGATTCCAGCTAATTCACGTTGAGAAGTATTCATTCTACCCAGTCTATCCATATCTGTATCATATTTTCTCCCTTTAGTGAAACCAAGAGCTGGGTTATTAGTATTTAATATCTTGGTTTGAGAAAATCTCTTTACAATCATCATGCATTAAGTAAATATATCTTATAACCTAATCCGAAGGGTAATATATTCAATGCATTAATAGCATCTTCGATAGATTTGAATTCTAAGACCAACGATCTTGATTTTTTATCATATTTGATAGCCTCTCCAAGTAATTCAGAAACTTCATAAGATAGATCAAAGGAGGGAGAGAATGAACCAGATAGATAGGGATATTGTTTATCACCGCCTTTACTCTTAAATTCTCTTTGCTCTAAAATTGATCCTGGAAATTCTGAATACTTCTTTTCTTTCTTTTTTCCACCTCTTCTTTCTTCAGAATTATCATTCCTAGGTCCAGAAGTGTCTCCTAAAGAAGTATTATTATTTCCTCCATTATTGTTATTATTCCAATTTGGATCACTATCTTTTGGCGCAAATATAGAATGACTTACGTTTAATTGCATATTTCCAAGACGTTTATCATATGTTTTACCTGGAAGTCTAACCTCATCTGGTAACTTTGCTTTGGCACCAATTTTTAGATACATTCTATATTTATCTTTTCCAAACATAGAAGTACTAATTACAAATCTTTCGATTACTACATTATTTCCTCTAAGAACAGGAATTAATGCACTAGTATCTATTACTCCGAATTTATTTCTATCAGAATATCGCATAAGTTTTACATAAAGACTTCTCATTGCATCATATTCTGTAAATTCTTTCTGTCTAAATTTAATCATGCCACAACTGATAAATTATATTTTGTAGCGAGAATTTCTATAATATCAAAAGCTATTCCTAAGTGATCAGTTTCTGCTGTGATTACTCTGGTTTCTTTATTGATATCAGTTATTCTCATTCTAAAAATATCTTTGATTAATTTTTGAGTATAATTGTATAATTCCTTATCCTGTACTTGAATTTGATAATATCCAGACTCATTTTTTATAAATGAAACTAAAACCATAGCCTTAGAATTAACTCTACTAACGCTATCTGCTTGCTCTGGAGTTATAATATTAGGCCGTAATCCTTGTTTCTTTAAATATTCAATAGCGTCCGGCATTAAATTTTGGATAAGGTATTTCTTCTTTCTAAAATTTATCATAACTCTTTATTTATAATTGTTGTTTCAGTATCAACCGGAACTTCATAATGATAATCTGGATTATTTTGTTCAAACTCTATATTCTGAACTATTTCTTCTAGGAATTTATATCTATCATCAATTACTTCATAGAAAAATAGTTCACATCTGAATTGACATTGATAAGAGAAATTTGAATTATCATCTTGTTGATATGTCTGGTTAAAATCTTCAGTTATTCCTCCCCATTTTATTGCAGCTGTCCATCTTTGTCCATATCTATCTGATGTTTTGAATTCACAGAAATTAGTAAGTAATGTGACATTCATATATCTATTTTTAAAGTCAAAGAATAATGGCATATCAGTACTTCTTAAATAAAATTCAACTGGTATTTTATGCTGCATTACTTTATCATCAGAATACTTAGGATGATTATCTTTCACTGGAGTCTGAAGAAATTGATAAACAACATGTGATGTTTTAGTTAATGTAGTTTCTTTATTAATTCTAACTAACTCTAAACCATAATCATCTAAAATTTTACGTAATTCTAGAATAAACTGATCTTGATAATCTACAGCTCTTATAACATAATCATTATATTTCCTTCTTAATGTAAATATTGTTTCAGATTCAGATTCAAGTGCAACATCATCTGAACTAATTATAATTTTAGGAAAATTTCTTATCTCATAACAGCTTGGTCTAGGTCCAATAGGTTGAAGATATATAAGATTTCCAGAGTAAAACAAGAAATTTATAAACTCAGGATTTTTATAATCTCCTTCCGAAACTACTATTGTTGTATAATTATAGTTTTGGATAACTCTAGATTCTGAGTCATTTACAATAACTATATTAATAGTATGTGGATCATAAGTTAATTTTCTTAACTTAAGTCCATTTAATGTAACATAAGTATTTTTAAATAATTTAGGAAGTCCTGTAGGGAGCATGTCAATTCTTTTTTCAGTACATGGTATTCCTAAAAGATCTGATAAACTTCCAGAAGTACTTCCTGGAGAATAAGTTAGAGTGAGAGTAGATCTTGAAGTATCCTCTACTATAGAGCTTATTTGTCCTTCTTTTACTTGAAAATACCTACATTTATTAGAAGAGAGTTTAAGACCTCTGTAAATTACATCACTCATAAAACTTATTTTAATATTTTAAAATTAATTTTCAGGGATTAACTTCTTCCTTAACTATTAGCTTTATTTTCTGCTGCTAAAAATGTACCAGCACCTAATGCAGCAGTTCCGGCGGCAGCAATACCTAATCCTTTACCTACTCCAATAGCACCTCTTCCTACAGTAGAAGCTAAATTCTTAAAACCTTTGGCATTTTCTCCTACTTTAAAAGCTCCTTTTGCTGTAGTCCAATTTGCTGCTGTTTTGGCGAATGGAGAAAATAATCCAAAATTTTTTCTTTTAAGTCTATAAGTTGCCATAATTATTTCATAATTTTCCCAAGTGCCTGCATACCTTTCTGATCAGCTTTTGCATTAAAAGCTTGTTTTGTCATCTGAGATCCTGTTTTCTTTAAAAGTGCATTATCAATTTGTTTAGCTCGTGCAACTCCAAAATCCTTAGCTCCAGACATCATCATTCTATCTCCAACTTTTCCTCCAACAGCTTTACCAGCTTTCATTAATCCAGTATTAGTCTTAGCCATTATGTTAGCACCAAATGCACCTTTTTTAGCCCCAAGAATGGCTGCACCTGCTGCGAGGCCACCTAAAGCTAATTTTTTCCCAGTACTCATTCCGCCTTTATCATCGGAATATAATTTTCTCTTTAATCTAAATGTACTTGCCATAATTGTATAAAATTAAAAAGAGAAGGAACCTTAAGCCTATAAGACCTAGGGAATCCCTCTCTTTATTTAAAATCATTTTATTCTTTAGGGATCTGAGAGTTTAACGATCCAAATGATTTTTATGGTTTAATTAGATACCGAATTTGAAAGTAACCTTCTGTACCAATTCAGGAGCCATATACTTAGTACCTTCCTGATAGTAGATACCAGAAGCCATCTGAGTTGGGTTATTGTAGTTACCAATAGTCGGAGTATCAGTCAAAGGCATATAGATACCACGTGCAAGCGGAGCCATCTGACCATCTTTTGTTTTGTGAATTGCATAGAAAGTACCTTCACCCGGAGCTTCAGCAATATCAGTAGAACGAAGTACAGGAATACCATTATACCAACCCAACAGGTCATTGATATAAGTCATCTTAGTATTACGTTCCCATTTACCAATCATTCCACCCTTCTGGAATTGATTAGATGCCATATTACCAGCTACATAAGCAGTAACATCAACACCCTTAACAGCTTTAGTTGCCAATGCACTTTCAACATTAATCAAGTAAGCGTCGAACAAATCAACTCTAGAACGATAATCCATGAACTGACCAGTCATAGCACTCTGAGTCAAATCCAAGTCAGCCATAACGTTACCATTATAACCTTCTTCCAAAGTAGAAACCAATTTATAGTTAATTACCTTAGTATACAATTCACGAAGCTTAGTGAACAAGAAAGTAGCCATATCAGAACCAGTTGCTTTCTTCATAGCACCTAAAGCAGCAATATTATATTCAGCTACCAACATATCAGGTACAGTAGCCAAACCAAGCTGTTGCATCTTAGCGATAAATCTCTTATCATTAGCATGTGCGTTAGAAGCACCAATAGTGTTACAAGGAGTACCAGTAACATCTTCTTTACCTACAATAGTGATTGATTCAGTAGCAGCATCACCAGCCAAAGCAGTAGCCAAAGTAAATTCTACACGACCATTCAAATAGTTGATAGTACCGTTAGAAATCTTACCAGCAACAGCCATGAAAGCACCCTGACCATTATCGATCAATTCGAATTTTTCAGTTGCAGTAGCAATCTTAACACGTACTGTACCAGGGATAATCTTACGACCAATCAAAGAAGAATAGTCAGCATTAGTAGTCGGAGTAATATTCAAAGTAAAGTTACCCATAGCTTGAATATCCTGATAGTTATCCGGACCTAAGTTAGGAATAACAGAACGCATATCAGTTACACCCAAAACGTCGAACCAATAGAACAAACCGTTAGGCTGATCAAAGTCACGTTCAATAGACATATAACCTGCGAATGAGCTTACATAAGAAGCTACAGAAGCATTGAAATACTGAGTAGACAGCAACGGAGTTTCTGCATAACCAGAGAAAGTCTTCTGCAGCAAGTTACCTGCATTACCTAGACCAAACAAATCTTTCATTTCATCGTTACGAGAAAACATCTTAGCATATTCACGAGAACGAAGGTTAGCATCTTCTGCTGATACTGAGCTATTAATAAGAGCCTCCATCATTGAAGGAGTCTGCATCATTTGCAAATACTGTGTATTCATAATGTATATAATGTTTTTATTATTTTTGGTTTATGTAAAATGGTTTTTAAGGATAACCATAAACCTATCTTATCTATTTATGTTCAATTATTTACGAAAACTATTTCCAGTCAACCAAGATACTAAGGTATCATTTGTATCACTGAATTTCTTTTCTGAGAACTGAGCTTCCTGAAGATCTTGTTCTTGAGCCTGTGCAGGAGCTTGTTTTGCTTCCATAATTTGTTGAGCTGCTTCTTCTGCTACTGCCTGAATACTTTGAACTGCTTGAAGTGCTTTATCTTCAATAGCTTCAACACTAGTAGCATTACCTTGTGCAGGAGCAACACCTGCCGGAGCTGCTACTTCCTGAGGAGCTACAACAGCATTAGGATCAGCTAGAGGAATTACAGGAGTATTAGGATCTACTTCTCCAGCAGGAACAGGAACTGCACCTACAACATCTGAGAAGAATTTATTAAGAATAGGATCTTCATAGTCTCCTGAGAATTTCTTTTCTTCCTTATCAATAGAATGTTCTTCAAGTTTGTCAGCTTCTTCTTCTGATAATGGATGACATTCAATATCATCTTCACTCATAGTAGCCTTAGTAAATTCACCATTTTCTTTATCTTCTATAATTGCTTCTGTATCTCAAATTTGACTAATGATTTCTTTATCTGTTTCTCCTTTCTTACCAGTTTCAATAGCTTTCTCTACTGGACAATGACCATCTTCTTCAGAGAATAGACGAATCATATATTCAGTAAATTCCTCACCTTCAGAGAAGAATTTAGTTTCTGCTTCATTACAGTAGATATCTTCAGAGAATTCTTTCTCTTCATGATTCTCAACTTTATCTTCTACTGCAATACTGTTTGTTAAATTATCGGCTTCTGCTTCTGAGATAGGATTAACATCAAGAACTTCTTCATCCATCTCAGCTTTAGTAAATTCGCCGTTTTCTTTATCTTCAATTACTGCAGTTTTAGAATCAATAGGCGTAATAATTTCTTTATCTGTTTCTACTTGTTCGCCAGTTTGGATTGCGCTTTCAATTTCAGCAGAATCAGCTTCTTCAGAGAACAAACGAATCATATACTGAGTAAGTTCTTCGTTTTCAGAGAAGAATTTAGTTTCTGCTTCATCACACCAAACATCAGAGAAGTCTTTTTCTTCTTCCTCCTCATCTTCGTCTTCCTCTTCTTCAGAAACAACGATATGATCTGTCAACTCTTCTGCTTGATTTTCGCTTATCTTTTCAAGCTCCATTTCTTCACCTTCTAAACTAACTTTAGTAAATTCATCTTTATTTTTATCCTGTACAACTGCAGTTTTAGAATCGATAGGTGTAATAACTTCAGAATCTGTTTCAATCTCATCACCATTTTCAATAGCATCTTCAATAGCATCCTGAGTTGCACTAATACTATCTACAGATTCAGAGAAGAAACGACACATAAAGTCTGTATTATCAGCTTGGAATTCAGTTAAGTAAATAGTATGATCTGAAAATTCTGCTTGTTCAGGTTCTCCAAGTTGTTCATCTTCGGTTACACCAAGACCATTCAAGAGATCGATAGCATATTCACGAGCGTCTTCGGGGTTATCAAAAATTCTAACTCCTGCTACTCCTTTTTCTGTTAAACTCTGAACTAATTCTTGAGCTGATGCTTCGTCATACTCTGGAGCATCTACAATAACATGATTTACTGGATCTACTCCTACTACAAACAATGGATCAAACTGTTCTGCTTCACTAAAATTCTTAGATTCTAGCTCAGTAACATCCATATCTTCACCATTAAACTCTACCTTTGCTTGATCACCTGTAGATTCTGACGTAACAACTACTTCATTTTCACCAGTTTTTTCTACTTTAAGATCACCTACTTTAGCTGTTTCTTCTGATTCAATAACTTCTGAGAATAATCTTTCACAAAATTCTTGATCTGAGAAAATTCTAAGAACTACGCTATTATCAGTACTTACAGAGAATTCTTTTTCTTCGCATTCTTCTACAGCTTCAGGACCTTCTTGTGCAGTAATTTCTACACTTTCTTCATGACCAGCTGCTGGATTTAAACCACCATCAGGAAGATTTGGTGCAATAACAGCACTACCATCCATATGATTTTCAACTTCCTCGTCAGCTGCACCTACCTGATTACCCGGAGTTACTCCATCCCCTTCCGGATGAAGATATCCCTCGATTTGTTCAGATTGTTCAGCTGGATACATATCATAAGTATCATCCTCATCAGAAGCCTTTTCAACGATAGTAACTTCGCCATTTTCCTTGTCTGTTACTGAAACTTTACCGTCACCGATATTTTCATATTTTACTTCTTCAGTATCAACAGAGCCATTAGCCTTAGCATCTTCAATATCTTTGGCTACTTGCTTTGCTAATTCTTCATCCTTATCCTCTACAGCCGAGAATAGGACTTCCATAAATCTTGTATTTTTCATACTGAGTTTTATAAATATTTTATTTCATTATATCAACTTGATTTCCTTGAATTTTGATTACTCCACGATCAATTAATATATCTATTATATTATCTGGAGCATCATCATATCTCTCTTCTAGGATCTTTGTAAATTCTTTAATTCCCATTGCAGAATTACCAAACTCTATCTTTAAGTCTCCAATAATTCCAGAATCTTTAATCCAATCCTCTACTTCTTCAGTGCTAGAGAACTCAACTTCTTTCATTTCTTCAAGTGGAAGAGAATGAGCTTTTTTAATTAGCATTATACCTTTCGGTCCTAAAGATCCTTTAGATTCTAACATATTAATTATGTCTTCCTTAGGTCCTTCTATTGGGTCTAAATCCAAAATCTTAGTCACTGATACAATTAACTTAGAGAATAATTTAGATTGTAAGAATGCAGTTTCAGGAATAGTAACTTTATTATCTTCATCAATACTAGCAAAACCTTTTTCAACTAAATCTTCGGCGGAAATACCAAATGCCTTAACAACTTCTGATTCATTTAAAGTTTTGCCAGAAAATTCTTTTAATTTTATCTCAAATTCGTTCGACGGTTCTGAAAATTCTTTTTGTACAGCGGCATTATTATCTCCGCCGAATAACGAACGTCTTGAGAATCCTTTTTCTACTTCTTCAATTTTTGATACTTCGACTTGTACAGCTTCAGGAGTATTTTCAGGACTTGGTGTAACTTCTAAAACATTAAATCTATTTACAGCTCCACATTTAGGACATAAGAAGTTAGTTGTAGTGGCTAAAGTATCCATAATATAACCACAATCTCTACACTGAATTTTCTTATATTCTGCCTGAGTTACTCCACCTGAAAATAACTTGCGCCGTGGAGAAATCGAAGAAGAGAATAATTTACGTCTTTCTACTTTCATAATCTTTTTAACTGTTTTCTTCAGGGTTTTCTTCTTCTACTGGCTCTTCTTTCTTCGTACCATTCTTCGGCGCGAATATTTCCTCTAACATTGCATTAACAAAGTCAGAATAAGCAGCTTGAATTTTTTGATATCTTGCCTTAGATATTGCATTAGTTTTAGATACCTCAGACATAGCCATCTTATATGGTAAGAACAATTTTTGTACACTTATCAATGTATTTATAAAATTTATTTATAATTTAGACTATATCTTCTGTCTATTTTGACAGTTTATATACATAGTCGTTGAACAAATCACTTCTTTAGATTTATCTAAGTATGATTTGATGCTGATTTATCTCATTTAGATATTTCCAGCAATTCATATAAAAAACGCATATTATTTACGTACATTCTTACCTAAACTAGAAGCACCAAGTAATGTTCCTGGATTTTTTCCATTCATGATTTCTGGTGTAATCGACTTCATAATATCCAAAAGATCTGTAGTAAACAAAGACTTCATGATTTTAAGTGTTTCTGGATCTATTTTCTCTGGGCCGCCTTGCTGTTTTAGAAGTTGTTTGTAAGATAGAATCAATACACGAAATCTTTGACGAGTTGAATACTTTGATTCACGAATTCTATCTCTTAATGCAATTACTGAGAAATCTTTTTGAACAGGTTCTTTTGGCATCTTACTAATGGATTCTAAAACTTCTTCTACCATTCCATCTGCGGAGAAAACTTTTGCTTTTAACTTTGTAAATTTTCCATCAATCTTGGATGATTTTAACATATCTCCACATCCAAGAGAATTTAAATCAGAGAAAGCTTTTACTTTAAGTCCTTTAAATTCAAAATCCTTTGGAGTATATTCTATATCCGAAAAGTTTTTTTCTTCCCCATCAGATATTAGATTTCCTTCATCATCCCAAGTCTGTACTACTTGAGCTTGTTTCCAAGAAGGGTTCAAAGTAACATCTAATCCCTTGATACTTACTAATTTACGTAATGTATCTACTCCAGAAGTAGATGAATCCCAATATCCCGATTATTTAACTAATTTATAATTAATTGTAGACTATATTATCTAAGAAAATTTCTTAGTGTTTACTCTAGTCGTTGAGAAACTATTTTTATTAATAGTTTTTGCTGATTTAATTTATTATTTTTCCAGCAATTAAAAACATTTTCATGAATTAACTTTGAATTCATGCCTCAGATATTGTTTAAGGATAACTGCACTTACTCCAGGACGAACTCCGGCCTTTAATAAGTACTTTAATCTTTTTATGTTTTGTGCAGCCTCATCATCTGCTAAGGCTTCATCAAATAACTCTATTTCAGCATAACACCAAGAATCAGGCATAAGCTCTAATTTTGTTACATAAAATACAGGAGCAGCAGCCTCTGTACAAAGTAACATCATATCATCTTTACCCACAGTCTTAGATAATGCTGTTCCTGAGTTTTTTGCATTAGCCAAATTTCTTGCTCTGTGAGTTAAACCTCCCAACATATTCTTCGATTCAATAGAGCTTTTATAAGCATCACTATTGAGATAATCTTGAAGAACTTGTGCTGGAATATGACTCCCATCACTTGCTAAAATTTGGCTGCTTGTTGAAAATAATTTAACTCTACAGCGCATAATTAATTTTTTTTATTTATATTTTATATAAACTTTTATAATCTATTAATGTATTTGGATCTATTCCATATTTTATTGTTTTATTTAAAAAATCAGATACTTTTTCATATGTATTTAATATATACGGAACTTCTAAAAGAATAATATCTCCATTACTATTTTTACAATAATCTCTAACGTCTGTATCTCGTTGAAACTGTTTGATAAAATCATCTTCTACCCAATTATAAAAATTTTTAAATTTATTGTAGTGTTGTTCTCCGTGATATTCAATCCAGTAAGTTTGATTATTTACTACTATAGAGAAATCTATTCGAACAGATTTAGTTTTATCTTTTCTAATATTATTTACAACTACTTCATCTAAATAACTTATTTGAAAATTTTTTAACCAGGTTATAATTAATAATTCTCCAGTAGATTTATTGATTATAGGATTTCCCATTTTTCTATGTATATGATCTACTGGGGACATTTTAAATACATCTCCAGTACAATTATCTAAAATAGTTATTGGAGTTACGTAATTGATATAATCATCTAAATATGTATATCTATCTCCATGTACTTTTCTTGCTTCTACCAAAAATTGACTATCTGTCTTTTTATGTTTAATAGCTCTTTTATAAGCTCCTAATATAAAATTATCTTTCTTTTCTACAATAAAATGTAAAAAATTAGTTTCCCAATTTCCTATTGTATCTCCAGTAAAAGGATTTATTTCATTTACAAATACAGAAAACTTACTAGTTTTATTTCTAATAAATTCACATGTATTCGTAAAATCATATTCATATTTATATTCTGAATATTCCCTTGATAAATTAAACTGTTCAATTAAATCACTTTTTATCATGAGAAAATCACAAACATAATTAGGATCTTCTCTTAATCTATTCTTTATGTATTCAGTAGTATGAAAATACTTATCTGAATAATAGTACTCTATTTTCTTATCTATCCAATATTCAGTATATAATTTACTTATTGGCAGTTTTAAAATCCATCTACACTCCCATTCTAGAAAATTAATCCCTAATCTATTTTCAATAGAGTGTTTTAATTTTGAAAAATTATTATACCAAATTCCTAGTTCAGGAACATAAAATAATTTAACTAACTTATTTCCTTCTTTTATTGTTAATACTATCTTATAATTTTCTGATAATTCTATTGGAACTGGTAAAAATTTATTATCAATTGACTCATTAGTTATCACATTATCTACATATTCAAATGAATCTATCCGTTCTACAATAAATTCATTCCCTCTCTTAGGTCTATTAATTTTATAAAGTTTTACTAAATTTTGTATAGTATTAGCAGAAACTTTATAAATATTTCCGATTTCTTTATAGGTTAAATGTTTTTTGATAAGATTTTCAATATCTTCTTTGCTAATATTTCTATCAACTAAAGATATATTTTTCTTTTCATATTCAATGCCTAATCTTTTTATTCTAAGTC
>ENA-UOJD01002971-UOJD01002971.1-human-gut-metagenome-genome-assembly--contig:-P48-NODE-2971-length-13038-cov-5.120311_pt1 | contig 13038 bp, 9 predicted proteins | sample MGYA00242342_ERZ723889 | MGnify/ENA metagenome assembly ERZ723889
GGGTTGCCTGATGCGACGCTTGCCGCGTCTTATCAGGCCTACAAAACGCACTACCTGTAGGTCGGATAAGGCGTTCACGCCGCATCCGACAGTGCATACTAACCTTTAATTCCCAACAGCGCCGAAGCACTCGCCTTACCGCTCAACAACTCATCGGTCTTACCCTGCCAGGCGATACGCCCGTCGGCGACCACCACCGAGCGCGTGGCGATCCGCGCCGCATCTTCCACACTGTGCGACACCATCAATAGCGTCATTTTTTGCTGTTGGCAGCTCGTGCTCACCAGCGTCAGCATCTCCTGACGTAGCGCCGGATCGAGCGCGGAAAACGGTTCATCGAGCAATAAAATGGGCTGTTCGCGTACCAGACAACGCGCTAACGCCACGCGCTGTCGCTGACCGCCGGAAAGCTCGCCAGGTAACCGCGCCATTAAATTATCAATCCCCATCTGGTGGGCAATCGCGTGCATTTTCTTCTGCTGCGCCGCATTTAGTTTCAACCCCGGATTTAGCCCCAGCCCGATGTTCTGCGCGACCGTCAGGTGGCTGAACAGGTTGTTCTCCTGAAACAGCATTGACACCGGACGACGTGACGGTGGCGTTGTGGTGTGATCTACGCCGTCGAGAGTCAGCAAACCGCTGGCTGGCGTCAGAAAACCGGCGATCAAATTTAGCAGGGTGCTTTTACCCGCGCCGCTTGGCCCGAGGATCGCCATCTGCTCGCCGCGTTCCACCGTTAAGCTAAAACGCATCGGCAAATGGTGGTAAAGCCAGGTGATATCAGTCAGTTTTAACATTTCGCCCCGGTATTTTTTCAATCACGGTAAACAGCAGAAAACAGAGCAGCAGCAGAATTAACGCGGTGACCGCGCCGTCCTGGCTGCGATAGGAGCCAATTTGCTGGTAGAGATAAAACGGCAGGGTACGGAAATCATCGTTACCGAACAACGCCACCACGCCAAAATCACCAATCGACAGCACGCATGCAAAGGCCAGCGCCTGCGCCAGTGGACGTTTCAGGGCGCGCAGCTCCACCACTTTTAAGCGTGACCAGCCTTCAATGCCCAGCGACTGACACAACATGCTGTAGCGGGCGGTGATATCGCGCATCGGGTTTTCCAGTACTTTCAGCGCATAAGGGATTGCCATTAACGCATTGGTGAAAATCACAATGCCGTCAGCAGATTGTGGCAGGCCGATAGTGTTGTTGAGCAGTAAAAAGAAGCCCGTAGCCAGTACAATCCCCGGCATGGCGAGGATCAACATGCCGCTCATCTCCAGCGCCTGACCCGCCAGCATTTTCTGCCGTGCCCGAAGTTCGCGACTGCTCCATAGCAGCATCATGGTCAGCACTACGCACAATACGCCTGCCGCCAGCGCAATACGCAACGAGGTCCACAGCGCCTGCCACAGCACCGGTTGTGCCAGCACTTCCGGCAACTGGCGATTTACCCCATCGACGATCACCGCCAGTAACGGTGGCAGCAACAGCAGCAGCGCCAGCACAATTAACGCCGTGTCGCAAATGCGACTATGCAGACGATCGTCCGGGTCGCGCCAGCCTTGCAGCAGTGTGGTACCGGGCGCAATGGCCTTACTCAATCGCTGACTCAACAGCACCAGCCCGAGGCAGCACACCATCTGGATCAGCGCCAGCATTGCCGCGCGGGCAGGATCGTAGTCGTAACTCAGCGCCTGATAGATTGCCAGCTCGATAGTGGTCGCCTGCGGACCGCCGCCCAGCGATAGCACGGTGGCGAAGCTGGCGAAACAGAGCATAAAGATAAGCGCAGCAACCGGCGGGATTTGTCGCCGTAACCACGGCCATTCGACGAAGCGGAAGAAGTGCCAGCCGCGCATCCCAAGTTGTGCGGCAAGCTGACGTTGTTCGCCGGGAATGTTTTCCAGTGCCTGGAGTAATAAACGGCTAGCCATCGGCAGATTAAAAAACACATGGGCCAGCAAAATGCCTTGCAGGCCGTAGGGCGAAAAGGTCCACTCCAGACCAAGTGATTGCCAGAGCGAGGCCAGCCAGCCCTGGCGACCATAGACGCTAAGAATGCCGAAAACGGCGACCAGCACCGGGAGGATCAAGGTCATTGCGCACAGACGCAACAGCACCTGTCGCCCAGGAAAGCGCCTGCGATAGAGCGCGCGGGCGAGGAATATTGCGGGTACGACAGAGAGCAGCGCCGAGAGAAACGCCTGCCAGAAGGAGAAGCGCACCACATGCCACAGATAGCTGTCCTGCCAGACTGCCACCCAGTCACCCTGCGGCGCGTTCCACCACAGGGCGAGAAACGCCGCCAGCGCAACCGCTACCACCAGCGTGGCGGCGCTTACTCCTGGAATTAACCAGCCGGGAATTAACGGCTGACGGCGAGTTGCCATTCGCTAATCCATGCCTGACGTTGTGCCGCCACTTCGGCGGGCGTGAACTCTAGCGTGGTGGCTGGTTTGGTCAATTGTTCAAATCCTGCAGGCAGAGTGACGTTTGCTACCGGATACATCCAGTTGCCGGTTGGGATCGCATTCTGAAAAGCCGGAGAAACCATAAACTGGAGGAATTTTTGCGCCAGCTCTGGCTGCTTGCTGGCAGCGGTGCGGGCGGCAACTTCCACCTGCAGATAGTGACCTTCGCTGAAGTTCGCGGCGGCGTAGTTATCTTTCTTCTCTTCGAGAATGTGATAAGCCGGAGAGGTGGTGTAACTCAGTACCAGATCGCTTTCGCCTTTTAAAAACAGGCCGTAGGCTTCGCTCCAGCCTTTGGTGACCGTGACAGTTTTCTTCGCCAGTTTCTGCCAGGCTTGCGGGGCGTTATCGCCATAGACTTTTTGCATCCATAGCAACAGACCCAGACCTGGTGTACTGGTACGCGGATCTTCATAAATCACCCGCCAGTTTTGATCGCTCTCAACCAGTTCTTTCAGGCTTTGCGGCGGATTTTTCAGTTTGTTCTTGTCATAGACGAAGGCGAAATAGCCATAGTCAAACGGCACAAAGGTGTCATTTTTCCAGCCGCCGGGAACGTTTACAGCCTCTGTCGCGACGCCGCTTTTGGCAAACAACCCGGTTTTGCTGGCGGCGTCCAGCAGGTTGTTATCCAGCCCCAGCACCACATCGGCTTTGCTGTTTTTGCCTTCCATCCGTAGACGGTTGAGCAGCGAAACGCCATCTTCCAGCGCCACCAGTTTCAGTTCGCAATTACAGTCTGCTTCAAAGGCTTTTTTGACTACCGGACCAGGTCCCCAGTCAGCGGCAAAGGAATCGTAGGTATAAACAGTCAGAACAGGTTTAGCGAAAACAGGCGCTGTGCACAGCAACAGCAGGGGAAGACATTTTTTTAACACTTTGCACCTCACAAAAGAGTGGCAAAGGACTTGAGAAGGAGCCTCAAATCCCTTCGCCGGCGTTATCCGGATCAGGTTCGACGGGTATTTTCTCAGCGCACGCGGCTGCGTGGCACCCCGTTGAGAACGGCGTTAGTGTAGTGATTTTGTTATCAACCAGCAATCATGGATCCGGTGGTGCAAACCACGCTGATTTAAAATCGAACCAGCCGAGGGTGTTCATGCGCAGGCCGCGCATACTGCGTTGCCCCTGAATGATCAGCCAGTGGTGGATAAGTGGCACCATTGCTTTGCTGGCGACCAGTTGCTGGCACCAGTTCGCCAGGTTCATTTCGCCATTGCGCCAGCGGGCGGCGTCGGCTTGCCAGTCGATCGGAATACAGTGTTGGAGTAGCGGCACCTCGCACAAGTGCGCGAACAGCGAAAAATCCAGCGGCAGCGTAAAGTTGGCGCTGTTAAGCCAGATATCGCTCTCGATCTCTCCTTCATGCCACTGATCGTAGCTGATCTCTTTGATTTCCAGCGTGACCTGGTGACTCGCCAGAATCTGCTGCATGATCCCGGCAATCACTCGATGTTCAATATGATCCTGATAAAAGGTCAGGGTGAGATGTTCCAGCCCGGCGGGTTTTTCGCAATGTGTCGGGCGGGCATGGTGCCAACGGGGGAGCAGTCCATAAGCCGGGAACCACAGTTGCTGGTACTGTTCCTCAGCGAAATAGACCAGATTCGTCGGAGAAAGCACATAGCTTACCCAGTCTCTGACTTGCTGATTCGCCCCTCGATGGGTGCGACTGTCGAACAGTAAATAGTAGCAACCTTCCTCCAGGCGGCTTTCAATCTCTTTTTCCTCGCCCTGTGGACCTTTTAGCATCAGCCCTCCGGCTGGCTCGTCGGCAATTTCCGGCAGAACCCAGACGTTAACTTCGTCGATTAATGCCCGGTAACCGAAGAAGTCATCGAATGCCTGAATTTTCAGTTGATTGGTGCTGTTGCGGATCACCGCATACGGACCGGTGCCGATGGGATGGCTGGCAAAGTTACTGAGGGTTTCCCATTCGCGCGGCAGGATCATTGCCGGAACTTGCCCCAGCAGTAACGGCAACCAGCGGTCCGGTTGCGTGAGATGGATATCCAGCGTCCAGGGCGTCGGCGACACAATGTCAGCAATATGCGAATAGAGCGGAAGCGTATTGATTCGTTTTAAAGAGGCGATCACATCGTCCATTTCCAGTTCACGACCATGGTGAAAATGGACTCCTGGACGCAAAAAGAAACGCCAGTGAAGCGGTGATATTTGCTGCCAGTGGTGGGCGATGTCTGCTTCCAGTTCCCCATTTTCCTCATTTATGCGCGTTAGTGAACTGAAGATTTGCCGGGCGATATGGGTTTCAGAACGGCGCAATGCGCTGCCAGGTAGCAGATTACGCAACGGACGATAGTAGAGCACGCGCAGGATGTGCCGCCCCTGGCGGAAGCTGCGGCCCAGATGAGAAACCAGCATTTGCCGCACAGTCGCTTTGTCGCCAACCAACTGCACTAGTTGGTCGATACGATCCTGCTCCAGCAGGTCTTCCGCCCGCTGTTGCTGAAGCGCCAGCCCGGTATAGAGGAATGTCAGACGCGAGCGTTTACCGCGCCCGACTTCCGCTTCCCACGTCAGCCAGCCGCGATCCTGCATGGTGTTGAGCAGGGTGCGCATATGACGACGCGAGCAACTCAGTAACGCTGCCAGTTCGTTGAGCGTGGTCTCCTGAGATTTACCCTCGCAGCATTGCCACAGGCGGATGAACTGTTGTTGCAGACGAGCAGATGGCATAAAAGGGGAACTCCTGCGCAAAAGACAGCAATTTTATTTTCCCTATATTAAGTCAATAATTCCTAACGATGAAGCAAGGAGGTGCCCCATGCGTCAGTTTTATCAGCACTATTTTACCGCGACAGCGAAGTTGTGCTGGTTGCGTTGGTTAAGCGTCCCACAACGATTAACCATGCTTGAAGAACTGATGCAGTGGGAGGAGAGTCATTCTGACTACTGATTTGCGGACATCATGTGTGACTGAGTATTGGTGTTAATCGCCACGCCAGCAGTGATTATCTGCTGGCTTTTTTCTTTTTGGCGATTGAGTGCCGGACGGTGTACAAACTAACGCATAAACGCCGGTTGCTTCTCTTCATAAGACGCAATAGCATCGTCGTGCTGCAGAGTCAGGCCGATGCTGTCCAGACCGTTCATCATGCAGTGGCGGCGGAAGGCATCGATGGTAAAGCGATAAGTTTTCTCTCCCGCTTTCACCTCTTGCGCCTCCAGGTCTACATCAAAATGAATCCCTGGATTGGCTTTCACCAGCGCAAACAGCTCATCCACTTCTGCATCGCTTAATTTCACCGGCAGCAGCTGGTTGTTAAAGCTATTGCCGTAGAAGATGTCAGCAAAACTCGGCGCAATCACCACCTTAAAACCGTAATCGGTCAATGCCCACGGCGCGTGCTCACGCGAGGAACCGCAGCCGAAGTTTTCTCGTGCCAGCAAAATGGAAGCGCCCTGATACTGCGGGAAGTTCAGCACGAAGTCCGGGTTTGGCTGTTGGCCTTTTTCATCCAGAAAACGCCAGTCGTTAAACAGATGCGCGCCAAAACCCGTACGGGTCACTTTCTGCAAAAACTGTTTCGGGATGATTGCATCGGTATCGACATTGGCGGCATCCAACGGAACCACCAGGCCTGTGTGTTTGATAAATTTCTCTGCCATGGTGTGCTCCTTATTTAATGTTGCGAATGTCGGCGAAATGTCCGGTCACAGCAGCAGCGGCAGCCATTGCCGGGCTGACCAGATGCGTGCGCCCGCCGCGCCCCTGGCGGCCTTCAAAGTTACGGTTGCTGGTGGAGGCGCAACGTTCGCCCGGATTCAGACGGTCGTTGTTCATCGCCAGACACATGGAACAACCTGGCAAGCGCCATTCAAAACCGGCTTCAATAAAGATTTTATCCAGACCTTCCGCTTCCGCCTGGGCTTTTACCGGGCCAGAGCCGGGAACCACCAGTGCCTGCACGCCTGGCGCGACTTTTCGCCCTTTGGCGATCTCCGCTGCCGCGCGTAAATCTTCAATGCGCGAGTTGGTACAGGAACCGATAAACACTTTGTCGATAGCCACTTCGGTCAGCGGAATACCCGGTTTCAGCCCCATATAGGCCAGCGCTTTTTCTGCCGACGCGCGTTCAACCGGATCGGCAAACGAAGCCGGATCGGGAATATTGTCGTTCACAGAAATCACCTGGCCTGGATTGGTGCCCCAGGTGACCTGCGGCGAAATCTCTTCTGCTTGCAAAGTGACAACGGTATCGAAAGTTGCTCCTTCGTCGGTTTGCAGGGTTTTCCAGTAGGCAACGGCGTCGTCGAAATCTTTACCTTTCGGCGCATGCAGACGGCCTTTAACATAGTTAAAGGTGGTTTCGTCCGGCGCAACCAGACCGGCTTTTGCGCCCATTTCGATTGCCATATTGCACAGGGTCATACGACCTTCCATGCTTAAATCACGGATTGCTTCGCCGCAAAATTCCACCACATACCCGGTACCGCCTGCGCTGCCGGTTTTACCAATAATTGCCAGCACGATATCTTTTGCGGTAATGCCCGGCGCGGCTTTACCCTGGACTTCAATTTTCATGGTCTTCGCCCGGCCCTGTTTCAGGGTTTGCGTTGCCAGTACGTGTTCAACTTCGGAAGTGCCGATACCAAAGGCCAGTGCGCCAAACGCGCCGTGGGTGGCGGTATGTGAGTCGCCGCAGACAATGGTCATCCCCGGCAAGGTCACACCCTGTTCCGGCCCCATTACGTGGACGATCCCCTGATACGGGTGATTCAGGTCATACAGCTCGACGCCAAATTCTTTGCAGTTTTTGATCAGCTCCTGCATCTGGATGCGCGCCATTTCACCGCAGGCATTAATGTCTTTGGTCTGGGTAGAGACGTTGTGATCCATGGTGGCGAAGGTTTTGCCCGGCTGACGTACCGGGCGACCATGGGCGCGCAGACCATCGAACGCCTGCGGTGAGGTCACTTCATGCACCAGGTGGCGGTCGATATATAACAGCGGGGTTTCGTTTTCGGCTTCGTACACTACGTGAGCGTCGAATAATTTTTCGTATAACGTCTTAGCCATGATTACACCCCTTCTGCCACATAGCGGGCAATGATATCGCCCATTTCATCGGTACTAACGGCGGCAGCGCCACGGGCTAAATCCCCGGTGCGAATGCCTTCTTCTAATGCGCGGTTAATGGCGCGTTCAATGGCGCAAGCCGCATCATCGGCATCCAGGCTGTAACGCAGCAGCAGTGCCAGCGAAAGGATTTGTGCAATCGGGTTGGCGATGTTTTTGCCTGCGATATCTGGTGCCGAGCCGCCCGCCGGTTCATACAGTCCAAAACCTTGCTCGTTCAGGCTGGCGGAAGGCAACATCCCCATTGAGCCAGTGATCATTGCGCACTCATCAGACAGAATGTCGCCAAACAGGTTGGAGCACAGCAAGACGTCAAACTGTGATGGATCTTTAATCAGCTGCATGGTGGCGTTGTCGATGTACATATGCGCCAGTTCGACATCCGGGTATTCCGTGGCGATCTCGTTAACGATCTCCCGCCATAAAATAGAGGATTGCAGCACGTTGGCTTTGTCGATTGAGGTGACTTTGTGGCGACGCTTGCGGGCAGATTCAAATGCGATGCGGGCAATACGCTCGATCTCAAAACGGTGGTACACCTCGGTATCAAACGCTTTTTCATATTGTCCGCTACCTTCGCGGCCTTTTGGCTGACCGAAATAGATGCCGCCGGTCAGTTCGCGCACACACAGGATGTCAAAGCCGTTTGCGGCAATGTCAGCACGCAGCGGACAGAATGCTTCCAGCCCCTGATACAGTTTTGCCGGACGCAGATTGCTGAATAATTTGAAGTGCTTACGCAAAGGCAGCAGTGCGCCGCGTTCTGGTTGCTGGTCTGGCGGCAAATGTTCCCACTTCGGACCACCTACCGAGCCAAACAGCACGGCATCGGCTTGCTCACAACCTTCAACCGTCGCAGGCGGCAGCGGCTGCCCGTGATTATCAATGGCTGCGCCGCCTACATCGTAATGGCTGGTGGTGATACGCATCGCAAATCGGTTGCGCACGGCATCCAGCACTTTCAGCGCCTGGGTCATCACTTCCGGACCAATACCGTCCCCCGGCAATACGGCAATATGGTAATTCTTCGACATCACACGGTTTCCTTGTTGTTTTCGTTGTGTTGAGCTTTGCGTTGCAACTCTTTTTCGACTTCTGCGGCACGCCAGATATTGTTCAGTACGTGCACCATGGCTTTGGCGGAGGACTCGACAATATCGGTGGCCAGGCCGACGCCGTGGAAGCGGCGACCGTTGTAGTTGGCGACAATATCCACCTGACCCAGCGCATCTTTACCGTGACCTTTGGCGGTCAGGCTGTATTTCACCAGTTCGACGTTATAGTCAGTGATGCGGTTTATCGCCTGGTAGACGGCATCAACCGGGCCGTTGCCGTTAGCGGCTTCCGCTTTAACTTCTTCGCCACAGGCCAGTTTGACGGCGGCAGTGGCAATATCGTTAGAACCTGACTGCACGCTGAAGTAATCCAGACGGAAATGCTCCGGCTCTTCTTGCTGCTTACCGATGAAGGCCAGCGCCTCCAGATCGTAATCAAACACCTGGCCTTTTTTGTCCGCCAGCTTCAGGAAAGCGTCGTACAGGTTGTCTAAATTATATTCACTTTCTTTATATCCCATCTCATCCATGCGATGTTTCACCGCCGCACGCCCCGAACGAGAGGTCAGATTCAGCTGGATTTGGTTCAGACCAATAGATTCTGGTGTCATGATTTCGTAGTTTTCGCGGTTTTTCAGTACACCATCCTGGTGGATACCGGAGGAGTGTGCGAATGCGCCGCTGCCAACAATGGCTTTGTTTGCCGGGATCGGCATATTACAAATCTGGCTAACTAACTGGCTGGTGCGCCATATCTCCTGGTGATTGATGGCGGTGTGGACGTTGAGAATATCCTTACGAACTTTGATCGCCATGATGACTTCTTCAAGGGAACAGTTACCGGCACGCTCGCCGATCCCGTTCATTGCGCCTTCTACCTGCCGTGCTCCGGCATGTACCGCCGCCAGTGAGTTGCCGACCGCCAGGCCCAAATCGTCGTGGGTATGTACGGAAATAATGGCTTTGTCGATGTTGGGTACGCGTTCATACAGGCCGCTGATGATTCCGGCGAACTCAAATGGCATGGTGTAGCCCACGGTGTCCGGAATGTTGATGGTGGTGGCACCGGCATTAATCGCCGCTTCGACCACTCGCGCCAGATCGGCAATGGGTGTACGCCCGGCATCTTCGCAAGAAAATTCAACATCATCGGTGTAATTACGGGCGCGTTTCACCATATAGATAGCGCGTTCGATCACTTCGTCCAGCGTGCTGCGCAGCTTGGTGGCGATGTGCATTGGCGAAGTGGCAATAAAGGTATGAATACGGAAGGCTTCGGCGACTTTCAGGGATTCGGCTGCCACGTCGATATCTTTTTCCACGCAGCGAGCTAACGCGCATACACGGCTGTTTTTAACCTGGCGAGCGATGGTCTGCACTGATTCAAAATCACCCGGCGAAGAGACGGGGAAACCGACTTCCATCACGTCAACACCCATACGCTCAAGGGCCAGCGCAATTTGCAGTTTTTCTTTCACACTCAAGCTTGCCTGTAACGCCTGTTCACCGTCGCGCAATGTGGTATCGAAAATAATGACTTGCTGGCTCATGGTTTGGGTCCTTGTCTCTTTTTGAGCGCCTCGCTTCGGGCATAAAAAAACCCGCGCAATGGCGCGGGTTTTTTGTTTGACTGCGTGCTGGCTTAATGCTGGATGCCGCTCACTCGTCTACCGCGCAAAGAAGATGCGTTTAGTAGTAGTAGACCGATAAAGCGAACGATGTGAGTCATTAAATCAGCTCCAGATGAATGCGATATGCTTTTAGAGTTACTGGATACAAAAACGGATGTCAACCCTGAAGCAATAAAAACGTCACGCCATCGTGAGTTCGGCATCCGTAAAATTAGCTAATTGTGCTGCGGTGGTTAAAACAAGCGATATTAATTTCTGCTTAACCGCCGATGCTTTTCATCGGTTGACATATTTCAGAATAATTTTTTGCATCTAATCAACGAGGGAAAGGGGGATAAAATGCACGCGTTACAAAACCTATCCTGATGATTTGTATTGAATTATATGTTTTGCGAATTTTTTGATATTCATTTGGTGAATATTATTGTTCAATTAATGTTAAGAATTAATGCATTAAACATATAAATTAATTATTAAAAAGCACATTTAATCCATTTTGTGGATGATTGAGTATTCGTGGTAGTTATGATTAGATTGTTTTCGCAACAAAAACATTATGGATTATTATGCTGTAGTAAATGACTCTTTGCTCGGCAGTGGATTCTGTTTTTATCAGAACCCGTATCTTTATGTTTTCCTAATTTTACTCATTTTGCTTTTTCTTATTTTATATGCATGATAAATCATATTCTCGAGGATTATTTCTCTGCATTCCAATAAGGGAAAGGGAGTTAAGTGTGACAGTGGAGTTAAGTATGCCAGAGGTACAAACAGATCATCCAGAGACGGCGGAGTTAAGCAAGCCACAGCTACGCATGGTCGATCTCAACTTATTAACCGTTTTCGATGCCGTGATGCAGGAGCAAAACATCACCCGTGCCGCTCATGCTCTGGGAATGTCGCAACCTGCGGTCAGTAACGCTGTTGCACGCCTGAAGGTGATGTTTAATGACGAGCTTTTTGTTCGTTATGGTCGTGGTATTCAACCGACTGCTCGCGCATTTCAACTTTTTGGCTCAGTTCGTCAGGCATTGCAATTAGTACAAAATGAATTACCAGGTTCAGGCTTTGAGCCTGCCAGTAGTGAACGTGTATTTCATCTTTGTGTCTGCAGCCCGTTAGACAGCATTCTGACCTCGCAGATTTATAATCACATTGAGCAGATTGCGCCAAATATACATGTTATGTTCAAGTCTTCATTAAATCAGAACACTGAACATCAGCTGCGTTATCAGGAAACGGAGTTTGTGATTAGTTATGAAGACTTCCATCGTCCTGAATTTACCAGCGTACCATTATTTAAAGATGAAATGGTGCTGGTAGCCAGCAAAAATCATCCAACAATTAAGGGCCCGTTACTGAAACATGATGTTTATAACGAACAACATGCGGCGGTTTCGCTCGATCGTTTCGCATCATTTAGTCAAACCTGGTATGACACGGTAGATAAGCAAGCCAGTATCGCGTATCAGGGCATGGCAATGATGAGCGTACTTAGCGTGGTGTCGCAAACGCATCTGGTTGCTATTGCGCCGCGTTGGTTGGCTGAAGAGTTCGCTGAATCCTTAGAGTTACAGGTATTACCGCTGCCGTTAAAACAAAACAGCAGAACCTGTTATCTCTCCTGGCATGAAGCTGCCGGGCGCGATAAAGGCCATCAGTGGATGGAAGAGCAATTAGTCTCAATTTGCAAACGCTAACTGAATGCAGAATAGGTCAGACATCAACGTCTGGTTTATTCTGCATTTTTTATTGAATGTAGAATTTTATTCTGAATATTTGTGCTCTCTATTTTAGGATTAATTAAAAAAATAGAGAAATTGCTGTAAGTTGTAGGATTCAGCCGATTTATTATCAATTTCATCCTCTGTAATGGAGGATTTTATCGTTTCTTTTCACCTTTCCTCCTGTTTATTCTTATTACCCCGTGTTTATGTCTCTGTCTGCCAATTGCTTAAGCAAGATCGGACGGTTAATGTGTTTTACACATTTTTTCCGTCAAACAGTGAGGCAGGCCATGGAGATGTTGTCTGGAGCCGAGATGGTCGTCCGATCGCTTATCGATCAGGGCGTTAAACAAGTATTCGGTTATCCCGGAGGCGCGGTCCTTGATATTTACGATGCATTGCATACCGTGGGTGGTATCGATCATGTTTTGGTTCGTCATGAGCAGGCGGCGGTGCATATGGCCGATGGTCTGGCGCGCGCGACCGGGGAAGTCGGCGTCGTGCTGGTAACGTCGGGTCCAGGGGCGACCAATGCGATTACTGGCATTGCCACCGCTTATATGGATTCCATTCCATTAGTTGTCCTTTCCGGGCAGGTAGCGACTTCGTTGATAGGTTATGATGCCTTTCAGGAGTGCGACATGGTGGGGATTTCTCGCCCGGTGGTTAAACACAGTTTTCTGGTTAAGCAAACGGAAGACATTCCGCAGGTGCTGAAAAAGGCTTTCTGGCTGGCGGCAAGTGGTCGCCCAGGACCCGTGGTCGTTGATTTACCGAAAGATATTCTAAATCCGGCGAACAAATTACCCTATGTCTGGCCGGAGTCGGTCAGTATGCGTTCTTACAATCCCACGACCTCCGGGCATAAAGGGCAAATTAAGCGCGCTCTGCAAACGCTGGTGGCGGCAAAAAAACCGGTTGTCTACGTAGGCGGTGGGGCAATCACGGCGGGCTGCCATCTGCAGTTGAAAGAAGCGGTGGAGGTGTTGAATCTGCCCGTTGTGTCCTCTGGGATGGGGCTGGGGGCGTTTCCGGCACCGCATCGCCAGGCC
>ENA-UOJD01003004-UOJD01003004.1-human-gut-metagenome-genome-assembly--contig:-P48-NODE-3004-length-12921-cov-4.546712_pt1 | contig 12921 bp, 8 predicted proteins | sample MGYA00242342_ERZ723889 | MGnify/ENA metagenome assembly ERZ723889
TACGACAGGAGCAACCGCTTCTGCTGTAAATGAACTTTGTACTGACAGGGGTTCCGTTTGTGTCACAAATAGCGAATCCACACATGATGAACCCCTTTATTGCCGCATCAGTACGCAAAAAGCAATCTATAAAATTCCGTATCAGGATATTCTTTTTATCGAAAGTGAGCAAAAAAAATCTGTCATCCATCTGTTGAAAAAAACCATCTGTGTTTCGGTTCCGTTATATCGTATTCTGGAAGTGCTGCCCAAGGAAACCTTTGTGCAGACACATCGCTCCTTTATTGTCAATCTGAAAAATGCATCCTCCATCGATAAATCCCAAAATCCTTGGACGATTTCTTTTTTCGGTTCGGAGCAGCTTGCCTTCGTCGGGCGTTCCTTCAAGGATAACATCATGCAGATTATCCGCCCCACGTTGGATCTTCATACAGGCAAATGACAGCCTTGCTTTGATTGACATTCTCCTGCTTTCTCTTTAGAATAGAGAAAAAAGGAGGTCTGCCCCATGAAAGAATTTCGTTTGGTTGCCTTTGGCGACAGCTTAACATACGGCTATGGTGTTTTGTCCCACATTGCATATCCCTCCCGCTTGGCAAGGGAGCTGCCGGAGAAAAATCCGCAGCTTCGTTGGAAGGTATATAATCGCGGCATCAACGGAGAAACCACCAGAGAAGCGAAAGAACGGCTGGAAAGTCAGGTGCTTTGGTTAAAGCCGCATCTTACTGTAATTCTGCTGGGTTCCAATGACAGTGCCCTCAACGAAGGGCAATATCGTACACCTTGGGAATATGAACACAATATGATGTTCATTCTGGAACGCCTTCTGGCAGAAAAGCACGGAGATTCTGCTTTCCATAGCGGTGTCTGTCTGCCCGTTCTGGTTACGCCGCCGCCCGTGGTGGATACAGATTTCTACCCCTTCACCACAACCGACCGCATTGAAAAATATGGGGAAATCGTCAAAAAGCTGGCAAAGGGCTATCATTGTCCCGTCATTGATGTATATCAGGCATTTCTGGACATTAAGGAAGCACAAGGCTTCGAAGCGTATGATGCACTGTTTCAGTTCGATGGCGTGCATTGGAGCAACGCAGGCTATGATGTGTTCTATGCCCTTCTGGAAAAGGAAATTCTGGCTTTGACAGAAAATTTCTGAATCCGGATCAAAAAAAGCCCTGCATGGGAAAATTCTCCCGTGCAAGGCTTTTTTTCTGTTCTGTATACTTTTTTCTTTTATTCCATTTTTTACTGACCGCAAAGGTCAACCGTTACATAAAGTTCCTTGGATTTTGCAGAAATCCCCACGCCTGCCTCCTGCATGGTGCCGTCTGTCAGGCTGTTCTCCTTCGCAGCGGTACGCATCCATTCCTGATAAATCTGCACCACATCGCCGCGCTGCTTGGCAATGGTTTCGGATGCCGTGCGGAAGGCTTTGCCCTTTGCCAGAATCCGACTGAAGGGTGTCGAGCCGTCAGAGCCGGTATAGTCGAAATATCCCTTCGCCGTCATATCCTCGGAATGTGCTCTTGCTACGCCCCCCAGCTTACTGTCTGCCGTAAGCAGGGACAGACCCTTTTCCAGACGACACACCTGAATCAAATCAAGCAGCTCCGCTTCCATGGCTTCTCTTGTGGTATACTGCAAGGTGCTCTGGTAATCCTTTGTCTGGGCAAAGCTCTTTTCCTGCAAAAGCACACCACAGATTTTCCCCTCATAATCCAGAGGAACATGCACCTCGGAATTGGCATTGTATACAATACCGCTGTGCTCTAAGCTGCTGACGTGGGAAAGATTCTTAATATTCGCCGCAATGCCCTTGCCGCTTGTACCGTTATAGGTAAAATCTGTGCCCGGCACAAAAATTTCGACAATTTTCCCCTCCTGCATCGTTGCAAAGAAATAATTCTGATACTCGTTGAGATAAACATATCTCTCTAAGCCATACACAGAATCGTCAATGCGGTCGGGTTCGCCCCAGACAGCCTTCAGCTCCGCTGCCGTCCAACCGAGACAAACCTTTTTTTCGCCGACAGTAACCGTTTCTGTTGCCGCCGCATCCGTCACCTTCACTTCCTCTGTCTTGGTGTCCGCTTTCGTGTCCGTTTTGGTGTCCACTTTTGTGTCATTTTGGGTGTCCACTCTGTCCACCTTGTCCACCTTTGGTTCGGTAATTTCCACCTTGCCGCCGGTCTGCTCCTCAATATAGCGATATGCCTTCACGAAGGAAACCACAGCCTCCTGCACCGTCATTTCGCGGAAGGGATGATAGCCGCCATCCTGATAGCCCGCAAGAATCCCAATGCCATACAGCTGGTCGATATATTTATTAGAGGAAGCAAACAGCTCTGCGGTATCGTTGAAGGGATTTTTCTTTGCCTTCTCCGTTAAATCCACGCCGCAGGTTTTCATCACGCGCGCCACCATAATTGCCATCTGCTCGCGGGTCAGCGTGCTGTTCGGCTCAAAAATACCGGGGTCTGTGCCGCCGATAATACTCAGCTCATACGCCGCTGTCACATCTGCATCATCGCAGTCTGTAAAGGGCGTTTTACCTGCCGCTTTCCATTCCTTTCCGGTGATTACATTCAGAAAACGCATCACCATCTTGCAGAAATCCTTTCTCGTCATGGGCGATTTTGCCTTCTGCAAATCCGCCTCCGTCAGAAGTCCCTGCTGATAGGCAAATTCGATGGAAGGCTTTGCCCATTTGCCTGCATTCGTCGCAACGGCGGCAAAGGAAGGCACTGCGGCGGAAAGGCTCAGCATCCCTGCAAGAAGAATTGCCATAAACCGTTTCATACTCGTCATCCTTTCTTATTCCCCCAACGCCATCTGCCCGGGCAGATGATTGGTAGTTTTATCCTTTTCCTGTATAAAATGTCCCGTGGTGGGAATTTTTTTCGTGCGATAATATTCGTATTCCTCTGTTTCAAATTCTGCCTTGGCAAACACCGCGGTAACTGCACTGTTTTTCTTGAGTGTAAAGACCTGCACGCCACCGGCGTTCTTTGTAGCACTCAACGGAATCAACTCTGTATTCAAGAGCGTTGCCTTATCCGCATTGCGCATCAGCATAAAATCTGCTTCCTCCGCGATTTTCGCCATTCGCACTAGCTCTGCCCTTGCGGAATAGGCATTGACCAGCTTGCGGCGATTTGTTTTGGTTTCATAGGCGGAAAGCGGCACCTTCGCCGCCTTGCCGTTTGCAAAGAAAAACACCATCTGACCGCTGTAATCCGCTGTTGCAGTCATGTAAATAATGGTTTCCCCTGCGTCAAGCTGCAAGAGATTCGGGAGATAATCCCCCAATGCACTCGCCTTGGCATCCGCCACATCCGAGGCTTTCAGCTTATACACATTCTGCTGATTGGAGAAAAACAGCAGATCCATACGGTTTGCGCCCTCCTGCTCCATCAGAAGAACGTCCTCCTCCTTCAGCTTCTGCTCCCCTGCCATACGCAGAGATGCCTGACTGATTTTCTTGAAATAATTCTCCTTCGTCAGGAAGAAGGTTACAGGGTAATCCTCGATGAAGTCCTCCTTGGAAAGCACCGTCACATCATCCTCATGGATGATTTCGGTTTTTCTGGGCTTGCCGTATTTTTTTGCCACATTGCGCAACTGCTTACAGATGATATTTTTGATTTTTGCATCCGAGCGAAGTGTTTCATGCAGACCTTTGATTTCCTTTTCCAGTGCATCCAGCTCTGCAATGCGTTTCAGGATATATTCCTTATTGATGTTGCGCAGCTTAATCTCCGCGATATATTCCGCCTGCACCTCATCAATTTCAAAGCCTGCCATCAGATTCGGCACAACCATTTTTTCCTCCTCGGTGCCACGGATAATGGCAATCGCCTTATCAATATCCATCAGGATTTTGGAAAGCCCTTCGAGCAGGTGATATTTTTCGGATTTCTTCTGAATATCAAATGCAAGCTGTCTGCGGATGGAATCCATGCGGAAGTCCGTCCAGTGCTTCAGAATTTCGCCCACGCCAAGCGTCATGGGCTTGCCATGAATCAGCACATTAAAATTACAGCTGAAGCTATCCGACAAGGGTGTCATGGCGAACAGCTTGTGCATCAGCAGTTCTACATTCGTGCCGCGCTTGAGGTCAATCGTGATTTTCAGACCGTTTCTGTCTGATTCATCGCGCACATCGGTGATATCCTTGATTTTCCCTGCCTTAACCAATGCGATGATTTTATCCACAATGGCTTCGATATTGGTGGTATAGGGAATTTCATAGACCTCGATACAGTTATCCTTTTTATCATAACGATATTTTGCACGCAGCTTCACACTGCCACGTCCTGTTTTATAAATCTGCTCCAAGTCCTTCCGGCTGTAAATCAATTCGCCGCCGGTAGAAAAATCGGGAGCGGAAAGCACCTCGCACAAATCAACCGTATCATCCTTGATATACTGCGCCGTTGCTTCGCACAATTCTGCAAGGTTGAAGCTGCAAATGGAGGATGCCATACCAACCGCAATGCCAAGGTTCGGGTTTGCCAGAATATTGGGGAAGGTGGTCGGCAGAAGCGCCGGCTCCTTCATGCTGCCGTCATAGTTATCAATAAACGAAACCGTATCCTTATCAATATCCGCAAAGATTTCCTGGCAGATGCTCTCCAGCTTTACCTCGGTATAACGGGAGGCGGCATACGCCATCTCTCTGGAATAGTATTTCCCAAAATTCCCCTCGGAATCCACAAAGGGCACCAAAAGCGCTTCATTATCCTTTGTCAGACGCACCATGGTTTCATAAATCGCACTGTCCCCATGGGGGTTCAGCTTCATGGTCTGCCCTACCACATTGGCAGATTTGGTTCTGTCCCCCTTCAGAAGCCCCATCAGATACATGGTATACAAAAGCTTTCTATGGGAGGGCTTGAAGCCGTCAATCTCAGGAATGGCACGGGAAACAATGACACTCATGGCGTAGGGCATATAATTCAGCTCAAGCGTATCGGTAATGCGCTGCTCCTGTATGAAATTATCGTGATATTCTTTTTTCGTTGTTGTTTTTTTCTTTGCCATACATCCACCTCTTAGCTGAGGTCAATCATATCCAGATATTTATGACCTTCCTCTGCAATGTGTTCCTTTCTGCCGGAAAGATTTTCCCCAAGCAGGAGTTCAAAAATCGCCTGTGTGCGCTCCGCTTCATCGGGCGTAACCAGAATGAGCCTGCGCGTTTCGGGGTTCATGGTGGTTTCCCACATCATATCTGCGGCATTTTCACCCAAGCCCTTGGAGCGTTTGATTTTCACCTTGCCCTTCAGCTTGGCGGTGATTTTTGCCTTTTCGCTGTCGGTATAGGCGAAATATTTATCCTTGCCATGGCGGATTTCATATAACGGCGATTCCGCAATATAGACCTTTTTTTCGTAAATCAGCGTCGGTACAAGGCGGTAGAGCATCGTCAAAAGGAGGGTGCGTATCTGGAAGCCGTCCACATCCGCATCGGTGCAGAGAATAACCTTGCTCCAACGAAGCTGCGCCAGATCAAAGGAATTCAGCCCCTTATCATGCTTGGATTTCACCTCAACGCCACAGCCAAGCACCTTCAATAGGTCAATGATGATGTCGCTATTGAAAATCTTATTATAATCTGCCTTCAAGCAGTTCAAAATCTTTCCTCGGATTGGCATAATCGCCTGAAAATCCGCATCTCTGCCCTGCTTACAGGAGCCAAGCGCGGAATCGCCCTCCACGATATAGATTTCTCTGCGGGAGACATCCTTTGTACGGCAGTTTACAAATTTTTCCACACGGTTATTCATATCCAGACTGCCCGTCAGCTTTTTGCGGATATTCACACGGGTATTTTCCGCCGTTTCACGGCTTCTTTTATTCGCAAGCACCTGTGCCGCAATCTTATCGGCATCCATTTTATTTTCAATGAAATAAATCTCCAGCTGTCGGCGGAAGAACTCCGTCATGGCCTCCTGAATGAATTTATTCGTAATGGATTTTTTCGTCTGGTTTTCGTAGCTTGTTACGGTGGAGAAGGAATTGATGACCAGAATTAGGCTGTCCTCCACATCCGCAAAGGTGATCTTCTTTTCATCCTTTTTATATAAGCTATTGCTTTTCAGATATTTATCAATCGCAAAGACAAAAGCATTGCGCACCGCCTTATCGGGGGAGCCACCGTATTCCAGAAAGCTGGAATTATGGTAATATTCCAGTACATTCACATGATTATTGAAGCAGAATGCCGCTTCAAATTTCAGGCGATATTCGGGCTTATCCTCTCTGTCGCGTCCCTTGGTTTCGGTCTGGAGATACTGCACAGCGGTCAGTCCATTTTCGCCGTTCAGCTCCGCAAGATAATCGCGAATCCCGTTTTCATAGCAATATTGGAAGGTTTCGCCGCTTTTCTCATCATATAATTCAAACAAAAGCCCTGCGTTCACAACCGCCTGCTTTTTCAGCACATCCTGAAAATAGGAAAGGGGAATATGAATTTCGGTAAAAACATCTCTATCGGGCCGCCATGTAATCTGCGTGCCGGTGGGGTGCTTTTCCGCCGCCTCCTTCATCAGACCGCCGATATTTTCACCCTTTTCAAAATGCAGCTGATAGCACATGCCGTCGCGGTAAATCACCGCCTCCATAAATTCGGAGGCATACTGCGTTGCACAGGTGCCCAGACCGTTCAGACCCAAGCTGAATTCATAGTTTTCTCCTGTATTATTCTGATATTTGCCGCCTGCGTACAGCTCACAGAACACCAGCTCCCAGTTGAAGCAATCCTCCTTTGGGTTATAATCCACAGGAATCCCCCTGCCATGATCGCGCACGAGAATGGAATCATCCTTGAAACGGGTAATCTCAATCTTTTTGCCGTAGCCCTCTCTCGCCTCATCAATGGAGTTAGAAAGGATTTCAAAAAAGGCATGCTCGCACCCATCCAGACCGTCCGAGCCGAAGATAACCCCAGGGCGCAGGCGGACGCGTTCCGCCCCCTTTAGGGAAGTGATGCTTTCATTATTATAATTGGAATCTTGCTTTTTCATGGTGCCACCTCTCGTTCTCTGCCGAAATCTGCATGCAAATAAATGCACAGTTACGGCACTATTTTTTACTTTACAGGACGAAACATCCCCTGTCAAGCGAACAGGCAGAATTTTCTTTATCGCGTGCCTTCCTAAGACGAAATCAGGCGTTTGGCTTATTTCACAATTTTAATTCTTCAATTTCTTGAAAACGCGTGAAAATCGTGTTAAAATATCCATTTAGAAATTCAATCAATCTACACAAAAGAGGTTTTGCAAACATGAAAAAATTACGAGAAATTCGTACAAAAATAGATGCGTATATACAAACGCATAAGCCTGCCGCCTTCATCATGTGGCTGCTGGTGCTGCTGTTTCCCCTCTGGCTGAGCCTGAGCGGCAACGCCATTTCCTTTCTTTCCGGGGAGGACGGCGCGGCGGTGCTGCTGCGCACGCTTTTAACGGAAAATTACGGGGCGTTCCTGTTAGGGATGCTTCTGATTTATCTTTTCTTCGGGGCGATGGTCTGCCTCTGGAAGCACGTTCCCCTGGCAGCGCTTTTGACAGGCTTAATATTTACGATTATGCCGACGGTTGATTTTCTGAAAACAGAAATCCTCAAGGAGCATTTTCTTCCTTGGGATATGCTGCTGGCAAAAAATGCAGACAGCTTCACCACATTTCTTTCTGCGCTGAAAATCCCCACACCGTTATGGTGGCTCTGGGGCGGCACGGTGGCATATCTTGCGGTGCTTGCGATTCTGCGTCCGACACTTCCAATCGCATGGAAAAAACGCGTGCTTGGTGCGCCGATTCTATTGGGGTGTCTGTATCTTTGCACCATGAACGGCACCGTACGAGCCGATTACAGCCTGCTGGGGCTTTCCTCCGAGGCACCGACCGATCAGACAAAAAACTACACCGAAAACGGCTTTCTGACCGCTTTTGTGCTAAACCTTTCTTCCTTAAACATGGGTGACCCGGATAATTACAGTGAGAGATATTTGGAAAAGGCATTTGCACAATATCAGCCGGACGAAGCTAGCGGCGCAGATTTCCAGAATCCCGATGTCATTGTGATTCTTTCGGAATCCTTCTGGGACCCTACCACGCTGAAAAACGTGAGCTTTACAGAGGACCCGATTCCCAATTACCGCAGGATTCTTGCGGAAAACCACGGCGGCAGCATGGTTTCCTGCACCTTCGGCGGCGGCACGGTGCGTCCCGAATTTGAGATTCTGACCGGCATGACTACAAGTATGCTGCCCTCCGGCAATGTGCCGTATCAGCAGTATGTATTCAACAATATTTATTCCTATGCACGCGAATTTAAGAATCAGGGCTATGATACCGTTGGGATTCATACCTATCAGAAGGAATTTTATGAACGCAACCGTGCCTATCCCCTGCTTGGCTTTGATGAAATGCTTGGGGAGTATGATTTACACGCAGAGCAGCATTTCAACAGCGGTCCCTTCCTGACAGATGAAAGCCTTGTGGAGGAAATCATGTATCAGCTGGAGCAGCCGCATGAAAAAGGCGTTTTCATTCAGGGCATTACCATGGAAAACCATGGGCTGTATCTGAATAAATTTGACCCCTCCGAATGGAATATTGATTTTACCTCCGATGCGCTTTCGGAGGAGGAAAGCAACCTGCTGCACAATTACTGCAAGGGCGTTTCCGATTCGGATGCACAGCTTGGCAGATTGTATGAGTACGTGATGAACAGAGAAAAGCCGACCGTTGTGCTTTGGTATGGCGACCACCTGCCGACGCTGGGGAACGATTTCGGTGTTTATGCCTCCACCGGCACAATCACCTCCACCACTGCCGCAAACTGGACAGAGGAAGAGAAATATCAGATGTTCTCCACGCCCTATGTTGTATTCAGCAATTACGATACAGGGCACGAATACCGCGCAGACGGCACACCCGTTTCGCCGTATCTGCTGACAGCACTGATGTATGATTACATCGGCGCACCGGAAACACTGCGGAGCAACTTCCTTCTGGATTTATATGCGCATTGCCCTGTCATCAGCCCGTATTACAATCTTTATTCCGAGGGCTGTGATGAGGAAACGAGAAACAAATATATCAAGCTGCATGAGCTGCTGACGTATGATGATTTGATGGGAGAACAATATCTGACGAAAAAACTTTTACCACAGGAGCAAAAGCAGGAATAAAAACAGAAAATTAAGAACCTTCTGATTAAATACAAAATCGGAAGGCTCTTTTTCTTTTGAACCCTGTTTTTGGCAAAAACTCTTGACTCTGCAATAGTTGTAGCGTTTAATGTAAACATATAAATTTTATGTATTTTTACAAAAGCATATACCATGTACAAAAGATTTTTTAAAGCAACGAAAGGAGTTCCCTATGGAAAGAAACCTTACCACCGGCAGTGTCGGTAAAAATATACTCATATTCTCCCTGCCCTATCTGCTTTCTTATTTCTTACAGACGCTTTACGGCATGGCAGATTTATTCATCATCGGGCAATTTGACGGGGTTGCTAGCACAACCGCCGTTTCCATCGGCTCGCAGGTGATGCACATGCTGACCGTTATGCTCGTAGGGCTTGCGATGGGGACAACCGTCAGCATTGCGCGCGCAGTGGGCGGCAGAAACCATAAGCAGATTTCAGAAAACGTCGGCAACACTGTGACGCTCTTTTTTGGGCTTTCCATTGTGCTGACGGTCGTGCTGCTGCTTCTGGTGCGCCCGATTGTCGGTGTAATGTCCACCCCTGCGGAGGCGGTAGACGGCACAGTTGCATATCTGACCATTTGCTTTCTGGGGATTCCCTTTATTACGGCATATAACATCATCAGCTCCATTTTCCGTGGCATGGGTGACAGCAAAAGCCCGATGTATTTCATTGCGATTGCATGTGCGGCAAATATCATGCTGGATTATCTTTTCATTGGCGCGCTTGGCTTCGGCCCTGCCGGTGCGGCACTCGGCACAACCCTCGCGCAGACCATCAGCGTGGCGGTTTCTCTGTTTATGATTCTGAGGCGGAAAAGCATTTCTCTTTCCAAAGGGGATTTTCATCCGCGCCGCTCTGTTGTGGGGCAGATTTTGCAGATTGGTGTACCTGTTGCTTTGCAGGACGGGCTAATTCAGATTGCGTTTATCGTGATTACGATTATTGCAAACCGCAGAGGGCTGAACGATGCTGCGGCAGTCGGGATTGTAGAAAAAATCATCGGGTTTGTGTTCCTTGTCCCCTCTTCCATGCTTTCCACCGTTTCGGCACTGGGGGCGCAGAACATCGGGGCAGGCAAGCCGGAACGCTCTGTACAGACCCTACGCTATGCCATCTGCATTACCGTTGGCTTCGGGCTTTGCGTCTGCATCGGGGTACAGCTCTGCGCGGAACAGCTTGTCGCACTCTTTACCGACCGACAGGCGGCAGGCGGCGCAGAGGTCATTCGCTTCGGCGGACAATACCTGCGCAGCTATATCCTCGACTGCGTTTTTGCAGGGATTCATTTTAGCTTCAGCGGCTATTTCTGCGCCTGCGGCAAGTCGGTTCTTTCCTTCCTGCACAACATCAGTTCGGTTTTGCTTGTGCGTGTACCGGGGTCCTATCTTGCTTCCATGCTCTTCCCCGATACGCTGTTCCCGATGGGGTTGGCATCGGCAGGCGGTTCTCTGCTTTCCGTAATGCTCTGCATCCTTTTCTATCTGAAATTTTGCCGAGAGAAAAATCCGACAGCAGAGAGCGCATGAGGTTCATGGAAATTCTATGAAAAATTTCTGATGGAGATTTCCATTCCTGTCAGATGAATTTCCGAATAAACAACAAAAACGCCGTATCAGAGAACAATCTTCTCTCACGGCGTTTTTTATTTATGCGTATCAAAAAATTTTACACCAATGCCGAGACTGCGGCAAAAAATGCTTCTACCTCCGCCATTTCGGGGAAGGTTGCCATATAGAACTGATTGCCCATGGCAACACTCAGCGCATCCGGCAGGCGACCGGACATACGGACAGCATCCCCATAGTGCGAGAGGATTTCTTCGTGGCTGAGCTGATACTGCTTGCCATCCCTTCTGCCGACATAGGCGCAGAACGCATGCGTGCCCTCCGGCTTTGTAGAGCGGTCGAAGGCAATCATATCCGCCCAGATTTTATAGACATCCGTACTGTTTGCATAGTCCATCATATCGGGGCCAAAGCCGCCGCAGGGACGCATATTGACCTCAAGTGCCATAATTTCGCCCCTCCTGCCTAATCCCTTCTGATCCTGACGCAGGCGGAAAAACTCAAAATGCACAAAGCGGCTTTTCACGCCAAAGGCTTTCACCGTGGCGCGTCCTGCCCGTTTGGTGTCCTCAGGCAAATCCTTCACGATATAGAATTTGCAGTCATCGCTTTGGTTGACCATATCCATGATGGAGCCGGGGGTTACGTTGCCCGTTTCAAAAAGAATATTCCCCTTGGAATCAATAATGGCATCATAGGAGCAGACCTCACCATTGACAATCTCCTCCATGATATAGACAACCCCTTCGTGACGCTGCTTATAGAACGCCGCAAGCTCCTCGTCATTCGTAATCTTGAAATTATGGGAGGCACCCACGCCGTTATCCGGCTTTGCCACAACGGGATAGCCGGCCTCGGCAACAAAGCGGCGGCAGCCCTCCAGGCTTTCCACAAGGGTATAGCGCGCGACTGCAAGCCCTGCCTCTCTGTATGCTTCCTTCATTTTGGATTTATATTTCATCCGCGGCATATCCTGCACCTGAAAGCCTGTGGTGATATTGAAATCCGTCCGCAGCTTAGCATCCTGCTCCAGCCAGTATTCGTTATTGCTTTCCAGCCAGTCAATCCGCCCGTATTTAAAGGCAAAAAAGGCAACCGCACGATAGACCTCATCATAATTTTCCAGACTGCCAACCTTGTAATATTCGTGTAGGCTGTTTTTCACATTCTCATCCAGCTGCTCATACGGTTCATCGCCAATGCCCAGTACGCGCATGCCGTTTTCCTTCAGCTCTTTACAGAATTTCCAATAATTTGTTGGGAAATTCGGGGAAAGAAATACAAAATTTTTCATAGAACATCCCTCCTGTTATCTTTTGTTCGGATTGCGCCTTATTCAAACAGCGTTTTCATAAAAAACGGAATCTGCTTTTCCCAGCTTGCTTCGCAGTGTGTTCCCCGCGGAACAATACGACTATTGAGCAGAACACGCTTTTCTATCAGCAATGCACTGACTTCCGCAAAGAGACTGCGGCTATGCGGATGATCGGCAAATTCCAGTGCGCCGTAATCCATATAAAGCACAGTATTTCGTTTCACTCTGGCATGCCGAATCATCGCCTTGACCTTTTCCGCATCAATCCAGAGTGAAGGTGAGAGTGCCGCGCCGCGCGAAAAGACCTCCGGATACGCCAGAAGCCCATAAAGTGTCATAAGTCCTCCCATAGAGGAGCCTGCCAGAAAGGTATGCCTGCGGTCTGCCTTGGTGCGGTACTGGGTATCTACTGTCCGCTTGAGAACATGGACAATCCAATCCATAGTGATATCCCCGTTGCCGATAATTCCGCCCGTTTCCTCTGTGGTAAACGAAAAAGGGGCATATTCCTTTAGTCTGCCATAATCAGGCGCGCGGCTCGATTCCAGCGCAACCACCATCAGCTTTCTGCCGCTTTTCTGCAAATACTGCTCCATCCCCCAGCTTTTGCCGTAGGTAGCATCTTCATCATAAAAAACATTATGCCCATCAAACATGTATAAAACAGGATACTGTCGCTTGGGCTTCTCGTAATATTCATCGGGCAGGTAGATATAAACCCTCCGCCGCTCCATGCCATGCTCCCCGGGTGCCCAAACGGGAAATCGCTCAATCATACACCTCACTCCTATCTTTTCTGATTATAGCACAGGT
>ENA-UOJD01003005-UOJD01003005.1-human-gut-metagenome-genome-assembly--contig:-P48-NODE-3005-length-12919-cov-5.439677_pt1 | contig 12919 bp, 8 predicted proteins | sample MGYA00242342_ERZ723889 | MGnify/ENA metagenome assembly ERZ723889
AAGAGAAAATATCAAGGTTTCAGTAAAAACGAGGGTTGGTGTAGAGACAGATACAGCATTTCCGGAGATAATTGATATTTATAATAAATATCCGCTTGAGGAACTTATAGTGCATCCGAGATTGCGTACAGATTTTTATAAAAATGACCTTAATCTTGAAGCGTATGATTATGCAGTAAAAAACAGTAGAAGTAAAGTGGTTTTTAACGGAGATATATTTACAAGAAAAAATTTCCTTGATATAAAGAAAAAATTTCCACAGACAGATACATTTATGCTCGGAAGAGGTCTTATTGCGGACCCCGGTCTTATAGATGTGATTGTTTCTGAAAATCCTGAAGATTTCAGCCGTGACCTTATTAGCGATAAAAAACGCATGAAAGAGCTGCATGACCTTGTGTTTGATGCGAGATTGCACATAATGCCGGGCGACACGCATGCCATTCACAGGATGAAGGAAATGTGGTGTTATATGGCATATGTATTTGACGATTGTAAAAAAGAAATAAAAGCAATAAAAAAATCACAGAAAGTAGCTGATTACAAATCGGCGGTTGATATATTTTTTAATGTAGCAAAACTTACAGAGAAAGATTATATATTATTTTCAAAAAAATTCTGATAAGTTATACAATATGTTATTGATATATAGTACCGGTTTATGTAAAATAATATCACAAATGTTAATTTGGGAGATAAATATGAGTAAGATTTATTTTGTGCGTCATGGTGAGAGTGAGTGGAATGTGGCAGATAAAATATGCGGACAGACCGATATACCGCTTACCCAGAGAGGACATGAACAGGCTGTAATGACAGGCGAAAGTTTCGTTGCAAGGAAAATTAAAGCTGATATGATTTTGTATTCACCACTTTTAAGAGCTGCAGATACGGCAAAACATATTTCAGATATAACGGGAATACCGGCAAGAGAAGAGATGCGTCTTATAGAGCAGAATTTCGGTGTATGGGAAGGAACATCACCACGTAATTCACATGAGTTTTATGAAGCCAAAAAAGGATTTGTACAAAGATTTGGCAGCGGTGAATCCATGTTTCAGCTCGCACAAAGAATATACAATCTTCTTGATGAGTTGAAGGCAGATAGTGACAAAACATATATCCTTGTTGCACATAACGGAATTGCAAGAATCGTCTGTTCTTACTTTAAAGATATGACTAATGATGAGTTTGCCGCTTATGGTGTTGCCAATTGCAGTATTACAGAATTTGAGTTCTGAGATTTTGAAAATTTGAGTTGAAAAATTGACACTTAAAAGTAGTTGTACTATCATCTGAATCAGATGTATATACAACTACTTTTGTGCTATTGTATAGGGCAAAGATACGATACCGGCTATAGTAGGCTGCTAGAAATGGGAAGGTGATTTGATGTCGGAAAAAAATTTTAAATCAGACAGGATATTGTCATATTTTAAGAAAGAATGGCTGGTTCTTCTTATTGTTACTGTTTCAGGGCTGATTTACAATATCGGACTTTTGGCAGGACCTCTTTTTGAAGGTAAAATGACGGGTTGTCTTATTGACATTTTAAACGGAAATAAGCAGTTTGCCGATATGCTTACACTTGTTCTGTTTTATATACTGATAACGGCAGCTGTACAGTCTTCAAGATATATTAAGCGTTTTTATGTAAGGCGTTTTGCAAATAATGTAAATAAGAGAATGAAAGAGATATTATATGGAAGCCTTGTACATAAGAGCAGACCACAGCTGCATGAGGAGAGTGAAGGTACGATTCTCACAAAAGCGATTCTTGATGTTGATGACTGTGTTGAGGGTATGAGAAAGTTCACCACTGAAATATTCGATACAGGAGTTGCTCTTTTGGCATATGCATGTATGCTTTTGTTTTATGACTGGAAACTAGCACTATTGTGTATGATATTCCCGCCTGTCTCTTATATTATGGCAGAAAAGATGAAGTTCATAATCCAGACTTCCGGTGCAAAATATAAAGAGCAGTCAGGAGCGTTAAGCACTGCGACGCTTGATATTGCATCCAATGCCATAACGTACAGGGTGTTTGGACGAGAGCAGCAGAGACGCGATGCTTATGAGGAAAGTCTTACAGCTTATGAAAAATCAGCAGTAAAAGCTAATATTTGGAATACGTCGCTCACATCTGTGTACAGAGTCATATCAATGGCGGGTGTAATATTTATACTGTATTTCGGTGGCAGAAATGTACTTGGCACAGGCTGGAGTGCATGGAGCATAGCAACATTTACAACATTTGTATCGTGCTTTACAAAGCTTTCGGTAAAGTCTTCAAGTGCAGCAAAACTTTTTAATGCAGTACATAAAGCACAGGTTTCATGGAAACGTATCAAACCGCTTATGCGTATGAAAAACGACGATGGTGACAGAAAAACATATTATGCAGGAGAACTTGAAGTCAGCAATATGGGATTTTCATATCCTGACGGCAAAGTAATATTTGACGGAGTCTCATTTACGGCGGCACCGGGTGAAATTATTGGTATAACCGGTCCCGTTGCCTGTGGTAAGTCAACACTTGGAAAAGTATTTCTGGGTGAGTATCCTTACCGTGGAAGCATCAAGTTTTCCGGGGAAGAGATGAAAGGTGTTGACAGTACGAAAAACGGAATAGTTGCATATCTTGGTCATGATTGTGAACTTTTTGACGATACGGTCAGGAATAATATTCTTATGGGCGATGACGGAGATGTCAATTATTACCTTAAAATGGTGTGCATTGATAAGGAAGTTGCACTTATGGAAAATGGCGTTGATACGCTTATTGGAAGCAGTGGGGTGCGTCTTTCGGGTGGTCAGGCACAGCGTCTTGCACTTGCAAGAACCATCTGCCATAAAAAGCCGGTTATTATTTTTGATGACCCATTTTCGGCACTGGATAAGGATACAGAGAAGCAGATATTTAAAAATCTTGGTGAGATGGTATCGGACAGTATTGTTATGATAATTTCACACAGACTCTATCTGTTTCCGCAAATGAATAAGGTTATATGGCTTAATGACGGAAAAACAGAGGTCGGAAGCCATGATGAGCTTATTGAAAAGTGCAGTGAATATGCGTTGCTTTACAATGGACAGAATGGAGGCGGTACTGGTGAGAAATAATGAAAATGAAAAAGCCGCAAATTCAGGAAAAAAACCAAAATATGTAAAGAAAATAATAACAGAAACTATTTTAAAATATAAACTTTTGTCATTTGGAATTGTTGCAGCCGTATGTCTGGCGGTCGTATTTTCACTTATTCCGCCGCTTATTCTCGGAAAAATCATTGATATGTTTACAGCTGGACAGATGCCGGGACTTGGTATGGTGATTGCATATTTTGCAATGCTTTTTTTTACGGGGCTTACTGAATCGGCAAGAGAGGGACTTCTTACAGTTTTTGGACAGAAAATAACACATGCTATGAGAAGCCGTCTTATGGAAAAATTCACATCTCTTACCGCCGACGAATTAAATGGATTGGAGCCGGGTTCGCTTGTATCACGTTTTATAGGCGATGTTGACATGATTGAAAATCTGTTTACATCGGGAATTATAAGTATGTTTGCCGATGCATGCAAAATTATAAGTATTCTTGTTGTAATATGGTTTAAAAATAAAGGACTTACGCTTGTATTTATAATCCTGCTGCCGTTTTTGTTTATTTTTACAAGACATGTGCAGAAAAATATGCTTGCGGCCCAGATTATGAACAGACGTGCTGTAAGCCGTGCGTCAGGACATGTTCCGCAGACATTAAAAAATATAAGAACAATTCATTGCTTTGGCAAAGAAAAGTATATGGAAAAGCAGTATGACGAATATATAAATGACAGTTATCATGCGATGGAAAAGACAAATTTTTATGATGCAGTATATTCGCCTGTAATTCTTATTTTAAATGCCGTTGTTGTTGCAGCTGTAATGTTGCTTTCGTCATCTGGTAACAGTGCAGTTCTCACATTTTTCGGAATGTCGGCAGGTACTGCGGTTGCAGTTATGAATTACATTTCCCAGATATTCTCACCGGTTGAAAGTCTTGGTATGGAGATTCAGACAATACAGTCAGCGATAGCCGGTATACACAGAATTAATGAATTCATGGTACTTGAAGAGGTTGAAAAACACGATGTTATACAGGAAACTGAAAAACAGTATACACAGTGGCAGGATGAATGTAACCCACAGGCTCAAAGCGGAAGGTATGAAGCTGATGGAAATAAGCCTTTTGTGGAGCTTCGCAATGTGACCTTTGGCTATGATGAGGACAGAAAAATCCTTAATAACATAAATATCAGTGTTATGCACGGAGAGCAGGTAACTCTTTCAGGACGTACAGGTGCAGGAAAGAGTACAATATTTAAGCTTCTTTTGGGACTTTACAAACCGCAGTCAGGAGAAGTACTGATTAACGGAATACATGCCGACACAATTACTGATAAGGATAAAAGAAAGCTGTTTGCCTATGTTGAACAGACATTTCATATGGTTGCAGGCACTGTAAAAGAGCAGATTACACTTTTTGATGACAGTATTTCCGATGAAGATGTAAAAAATATCTGTATTACAACAGGACTTGATGATGCGATAACAAGCCTCGAAAAAGACTATGATACAATATGTACGCCGGATTTGTTTTCACAGGGACAGTGGCAGCTTTTATCAATAGCCCGTGCGGCAGTGGCAAAACCACAGCTTCTCCTGCTTGACGAGATAACGGCAAATCTTGATACAGAAACAGAAAAAGCAGTTCTTAATGCATTGAATAATGTATGTAAAGACAGAACGGTAATATCTATTTCGCACAGGGTTACTGCAAAAACAGGTAGAATTATTCCTGTTGAATCGAATGTGTGAGTTATATATAGGGTTTATCTGATTCGACGGCGAAGTGATTAAGCGATAAAATTACGATATAAAGCGTGTTAAATTTTGCGGACAAAAAAATTTGGTTCACAAATTTAACACGCTTTTTACACATTTGATACATTTCTGTATATTATTATACACTCATAAAACAAATAACAGATGAGTGGTCAGTTTGTCAGACTTAGAATAATGACAGAAATGAGGAGTGTATATGATTAATTACAAAAAACTTACGGCTGCAATGGCAGCAGGAATAATAGCAATATTTACAATAACAGGCTGTGCAATGCCGTGGCAGAAGGCAGCAGATGATTCATCATCAAATGTATCTACGGCTTCTGCCGGGAATCTTTCACAAAGCGGTGAGAATGCACTGTCGCTTGAATTTGACAGCGAAGATTTAGATTCGTCATATAACGAATCAGAATGTACAAAGATAAATCTTTCAGGAAGTGGTGCAACTGTTTCAGGAAGCGGTGTTACTGTTGAAAACGGAAATATTACAATAACATCTGCGGGAAGCTATATTATTTCCGGAACATTAACAGACGGAAGCATAAAAGTGAATTGCAGCGAGAAAGGAACTGTAAGATTGATTTTAAACGGTGCTTCAATAAGCAGTTCAAGTACGGCACCTGTTGTTGTTGAGGAAGCAAAAAAGGTTCTTGTAACTCTCGCTGACGGCACAACTAATACAATTACAGATAAAACACGCCAGTCTGTGGATGACGAAGATTTTTCTTCGGCAGTTTATTCAAAAGCAGACCTTGTATTTAACGGAAGCGGAACTCTTAATGTCAATGCTGGATACAGAAATGGTATTAAGAGCACAGACGATTTGAAAGTTGTATCTGGGACCTTTAATATAACAAGCAATGAGGATGGAATAATCGGAAAAGATTTGCTCGGAATTAAAGACGGTAAATTCACAATTAAATCGGGAAGCGACGGAATGAAGTCAACGTATGATACGGATACTTCAAAAGGAAATATCGTAATAACAGGCGGTGAATTTGATATAACGGCTTCAAATGACGGTATTCACTGCAACGAAGATATTCTTATTTCGGGTGGAAATCTTACAATTAGCAGCGGTGATGACGGTGTTCATGCAGATGATAATCTTCAGGTTGACGGCGGCACTATAGATATTAAGAAATGTTGCGAAGGTCTTGAAGGCGTACAGATTACTTTAAACGACGGTGATATTTCAATAGTGGCAAGCGATGACGGTATTAATGCGGCTGACGGTTCGTCATCTTCCGGTATGGGAATGGGCGGCTTCGGCGGCGGTCAGAACGGAGGCTTTGGCGGCGGTCAGGCATCATCTTCAGACAGCAGTGTTTTACTTACAATCAACGGCGGAAATATATTTGTAAATGCAGGCGGTGACGGTCTTGATTCAAACGGTAATATTGTGATGAACGGAGGCAATGTAACGGTTCTTGGCCCTACAAGCGATGGCGATACAGCACTCGATTTTGACGGTGCATTTACAATTAATGGGGGTGTACTTATGGCATTTGGTTCAAGCGGAATGCTTGAAACACCGACATCGGCACAGAACGGCTGCTGTATTGTTACAACATTAGGCACTGTAAGTGCAAATTCGGAATTTTCACTTATGGATTCATCAGGAAATGTGATAATGTCATATACACCAACAAAGAATTATGCGTCTGCGATTGTATATTCATCAGACATTAAGAACGGAAGCACATATACGGTAACTGCGGGAAGCACAACACAGTCAATTACGGTGAACAGCAATGTTACAACAAACGGAGTCAGCGGAGGCTTTGGTGGTGGTCAGAATGGCGGTTTCGGAGGCGGACAGCGTGGAGGACAGCCTGGGGGCAGTGCACCTGACGGAAACGGAAGCTTTGGAGATGGCCAGCAGGGTGGAAATCAGCAAGGTGGAATGCCGGGCGGAAATTCGGGCAACGGACGTTCAAACAGTGCCAGCAGTTCAACTGCAAATCAGGTATAAACTATAAATAAAATAAAGTATATATAACAGGGTAGAACATAGTATAACAGTGTGTCCCACCCTGTTTTTTGCTGTGTTTTTTGATAAGATACATCTTTGTATTTAATTTGGAATACCGCAACACAATATAACAGTTGACATACAGATATATACTGTTATATACTGTTTACGAGGTGATGAAATGAATATAAAAGTAAATTCCACATTGATGATTCCTATATACGAACAGATTGTTGACCAGATAAAAACACTTATACGTATTGGCAAGCTGGAAGAAAATGATATGCTTCCGTCGGTGCGTTCTCTTTCAAAAGAATTAAAGATTAGTGCACTGACAGTTAAAAAAGCTTATGATTATCTTGAGAGCGAAGGTTTTGTTGTGACGGTTCACGGTAAAGGAACGTATGTTGCTGCGTCCAATTCCGAAATACAGGAAGAGGAGCAAAGAAAAGAAGTTGAACTTGATATTGAGATGGCTGTAAAGAAGGCGAGACGATACGGTATTAGTGATGAAGATATAAAGAGTATTTTTTCACTTGTTATTGATGAAAATTAAAAGACGGTAGCTTTAATGATGTTTAGTTGTTAAAGCTGCCGTCTTTTTATGTCTTGTTGTATTTAATTAGTTTGGTGTGAATATAGCCGGTATTATTGGAAATCCACCACATTTACCCAATGTTCGAGAAGTTCTTTTTCATCAGGTTTGTTTTTTGCCATTCTTGCGGCGGCAACAATAGGAAGCCAGCCTGTTACATATGATTTTTTAGTGTCTGTTGCAGCACAGAACTGTGTCATATACATATCTGCGATATCGATGCTGCTGTCAGAGTATTGCAGCTTTAACAGAAGATAAGTGTTGGCTATGTCGGCACTGGCATTGCCCTGCGTTGCGTGAACCCAGTCAACAGCGGTGATTGATGTTATGTCGGCATTATCATCAATATTTACGATTATGTTGTCAGGACAAAAATCACCATGGCACAATTTTGTGTGCTTTGGCATCGTATTAAGTCTTGTGAGCAGTTCGTATTTTACAGAACTATCAAGAGTTTCAATGTCATTAATCTGTCTTATTAATTTATCTTTAAGCTTTAAGAGAAGCGGGTTGGATTTCTTTTGAAAATCAACCTGATATTCAACCATTTTTTTGATATAATCAGCAGTTTTTTCGGGATGCTCTTTTATAAGCTGTGTAAGAGTTATGCCGTCCGCATATTCACTTGTGATTTCCCATTGACCATTGTTTACAGATACAGAAAGAAGCTTTGGAATATTAACTCCGGCATCTTCAACTCTTGCAGTATTTAATGCTTCATATAAAACATCTGATTTGTTATAATCTTTGGAAAAAACTTTTATTGCGGTATTATTTTCAAGATAAACTGATTTTAAGTTATTTTGTGAAATGCATTTTTTCATATAAACACATCCTTTCTTATTCGTCAATTTCGACTGGTTTTCCGTAATATGCCTTGAGGTACATTGCCTTAATTTCTTTCATTAGAGGGTAGCGTGGGTTTGCACCTGTACACTGGTCATCAAATGCCATTTCTGTCATTTCGTCGAGAGTGCGTAAAAATTCTTTTTCATCAACGCCATAATCTTTTATAGTCTTTTTGATTCCGACTTTTTCCTTCAACTCTTCAATGGCTGCAATAAGATTTTCAAATTTTTCGTCATCATTTTTTCCTTTGATATGAAGAAAATCTGCACATTCTACATAACGTTCTTTGCAGTGAGGATATTGATACTGTGAAAATGTTCCCATTTTAGCAGGAACTTCTGCAGCATTGAATCTCATTACATCAGTGATGAGGAGTGCGTTTGCAATACCATGAGGAAGGTGGTGGTATGCACCGAGCTTGTGAGCCATAGAGTGGCATACTCCAAGAAATGCATTTGCAAATGCCATTCCGGCCATGGTTGAAGCTGTAGCCATCTGTTCACGGGCTTTTGCGTCATGCGGACCATTTTCATATGCGGCAGGAAGATATTCAAATATATTTTTCATAGCTTTTAAAGCAAGACCGTCTGTGTAGTCTGTTGCCATAATAGATGCATATGCTTCGAGAGCATGAGTGAGTGCGTCTATGCCGGAAGCAGAAGTAAGACCTTTTGGCTGGTTCATCATCATATCAGCATCAACAATTGCCATTTTTGGAAGAAGCTCATAATCAGCGAGAGGATATTTTATTCCGCTTTCTTCGTCTGTGATAACAGCGAAAGGAGTAACTTCAGAACCTGTTCCTGATGAAGTAGGAATGGCAATGAAGTAAGCTTTTTCTCCCATTTTAGGGAATGTGTATATACGTTTTCTTATATCCATAAAACGCATAGCCATATCCATGAAATCAACTTCAGGATGTTCATACATAACCCACATTATCTTGCCGGCATCCATTGCTGAACCGCCGCCTACAGCGATTATGCAGTCTGGTTCAAAGAGCTTCATGGCTTTTGCACCTTCTTTTGCACATGCAAGTGTAGGGTCAGGAGCAACATCGTAAAATACTGTGTATACAATACCGAGTTCATCAAGTTTGTCGGTTATGCATTTTGTGTAGCCATTTTTGTAGAGGAACTGATCTGTTACTATGAATGCTTTCTTTTTGCCAAGAACTGTCTTTAATTCATTGAGTGCAACAGGAAGGCAGCCCTTTTTAAAATATACTTTTTCAGGTGCTCTGAACCATAACATGTTTTCTCTCCTTTCAGCAACGGTTTTAATATTAAGAAGGTGTTTGACGCCGACATTTTCGGAAACTGAATTGCCGCCCCATGAGCCACAGCCGAGTGTAAGTGAAGGTGTCAGCTTGAAATTGTATAAGTCACCGATGCCGCCCTGAGAAGAAGGGGTGTTGATAAGAATACGGCATGTTTTCATAGTTTCTTCAAATATATCAAGTTTTTCTTTTTCTGTTTCTGAATTAATATAAATAGAAGAAGTGTGTCCGTATCCGCCGTCTGCGATAAGATGTGAAGCTTTATCTATTGCATCGTTGAAATCGTCTGATTTGTACATTGCAAGAACAGGTGAAAGCTTTTCGTGTGCAAATTCTTCAGATAAGTCAACAGAAGCAACCTCTCCGATGAGAATTTTGGTCTCACGTGATACATCAACTCCGGCGAGTTTTGCAATGGTATATGCACTCTGACCTACAATCTTTGCGTTGAGAGAGCCATTGATAAGGATAGTTTTTCTGACTTTGTCAAGCTCGGTCTTTGTAAGAAAATGGCAGCCTCTTGCAATAAATTCATCTTTTACGGCTTTGTAAACTTTTTTGTCAACAATAACAGACTGCTCAGAAGCACAAATCATACCGTTGTCAAATGTTTTTGAGTGGATGATTGAGTTGACTGCAAGAACAACATCAGCTGTTTCATCAATAATGGCAGGAGTGTTGCCGGCACCTACACCGAGTGCAGGTTTTCCTGATGAATATGCAGCTTTAACCATTCCAGGACCGCCTGTTGCAAGAATTATATCAGCCTCTTTCATAAGTGTGTCTGTAAGTTCGAGAGACGGAATATCAATCCATCCTATAATGCCTTTTGGAGCACCTGCTTTTACTGCAGCATCAAGAACAACTTTTGCAGCTGCGATTGTTGATTTTTTGGCTCTTGGATGAGGGCTTATTATTATTGCATTTCTTGTCTTTAAACATATTAAAGACTTGAAAATAGCAGTAGAAGTAGGGTTGGTCGTAGGAATTACTGCGGCTACAACACCAATTGGTTCAGCAATCTTTTTTGTTCCATAAGCTGAGTCCTCTTCGATGACGCCACATGTCTTTGTGTCACGATAAGCATTGTAAATATACTCAGAAGCATAATGGTTTTTGATTACTTTGTCCTCAACAATTCCCATTCCTGTTTCCTCAACTGCCATTTTGGCAAGTGGGATTCTGGCCTGGTTTGCAGCGATAGCTGCCGCTGTAAATATTTTATCAACCTGTTCCTGTGTGTAAGTTGAAAAAATCTGCTGTGCTTTACGCACTTCATCAATTTTTTTTTCAAGTGCGTCTACTGTGTCAACAATTTCTGTACCCGACATAATTTTTTCTGACATACAAAATCCTCCTTGTTTTTGCGGAGCAAAAATCCTAATGTGCATCTTTGATGCACTATATCCTCATGGCGAGGAGAGGATTTATCCTCCTTGTTATTATTCCTTTTCTTATAATTGCAGCAGAACCAATATTTTCTGCCCCAAAAAGATTGTTATTATTTTAACAAAGTCAATATAACACTATATTGTGTGTGTGTCAATATGAATATTATTAATATTGCCTGATATTTTTTAAAAAATTTTTGAAAATTCCATTGCGTGATACTATGTTATGTTGTAATATTAATATAGTTTTAGAAATAGCAGGGGATGAATTGACTATTTATAGAATATGTGAGGGATTATTTAATATGAAAGATACGTTTAAAAAGTATTTATATCTTGCCGGAAGCTTGTTTCTTGCATTTGCTTTGTCTATTATGCTGTTTTTTGTTTTATATAAGATAGATGCGATAAAGAGTGTTATCGGGCATATTGTAAAAACTATGATGCCATTTATAATTGGTGCAGCGTTGGCATATATAATTTGCCCTTTGTGTAATAAGCTTGAAGTTTTGTTTGATAAATTATTTTCAAAGATGAAGAATGAGCAGACTAAGGAAAAAATATCGAGGACATTAAGTGTATTTGCAGGAATAATTATTGCGGTTATTGCAATTTATCTTATACTTATGATTGTTATTCCACAGCTGATTGACAGTGTTGTAAGACTTGTTCAGATTCTGCCATCAAGTGCAGATAAGCTTATAGGATGGCTTGACCATTCGCTTAGCTCTGATGAACAATTGCTTCAATATTCGCAACAGGTGATTGATAAGGCATATACGATGCTTGAGGACTGGCTTTCAAACGGACTTCTTGATTCTGTTGAGAAAGTGGCAACTGGGATTTCGTCAGGTGTAATTAATCTGCTTGGTGTGCTTCTTAATATATTTATAGGTTTTATAGTTGCTGTATATCTGCTGCTTTCAAGAAAGAAATTTGTACGGCAGGCAGAACTTATCGTGTATAGTATATTAAAAAAAGAAAAGGCTGACACTGTAATGGAAGAGGCAAGATATTGTGACCGCGTTTTCGGTGGGTTTATCAATGGAAAGATTCTTGATGCAGTGGTGGTTTCGCTTATTTGTTATGCCGGCATGATGATTTTCAGATGGATTAATCCGGGAAAAGTCATGATGAGTGAAACACTTGTTGCTGTAATAGTTGGAATTTTTAATGTAATACCATTTTTTGGATGGTATATCGGGTTGTTTTTATCAGCACTTCTCATACTTATGGTTAATCCCATGCAGTGCATTTTCTTTGTGATTTTTGACTTTATATTACAGCAGATAGATGGTAATATTTTAGGTCCTAAGATTATAGGTGATACAACAGGAATTTCAAGTATATGGGTGCTTTTTTCAATATTCCTGTTTGGAGATATATGGGGATTTGCAGGTATGCTTCTTGGAGTTCCGATGTTTGCCATTATGTATCACTGGATTAAAAACCTGGTATTTAAGGGGCTTGATAAGAATGAACAGACACAGATGAGTGTTGATTATGAGAATGATTTTCCAAAAAAGAAAAAGACTCATCAATAATATAAGGAGTTATGATACATATTTTATGAAACATTTAAAAAATAATCTTAAAGATTACACAATACGTTCGCTTACAACAAAAGATTTAGATGCATATAATGCACTTTTAAGATATGCATTTCAGGTTACAGAACAGGAACTTACCGAAGTTGGCTGGGAAAATGACGAGATTAAGCAGTCAAAGTTTCCTGTTTTGCAGAGAGCTGATGTTGTGGGGTGTTTTGATAATGATTCGTTAATCTCACAATTTGCTGTATATCCGCTTGATATGAATATTTATCATCAGTTATATCATGTCGGCTTTATAACGAGTGTATGTACATATCCAGAGTATTCAGGACAGGGTATTATGGCTACGCTTATGCACAAGAGTCTGAGCCATATGAGAAAAAGAGGTC
>ENA-UOJD01003013-UOJD01003013.1-human-gut-metagenome-genome-assembly--contig:-P48-NODE-3013-length-12875-cov-15.864431_pt1 | contig 12875 bp, 10 predicted proteins | sample MGYA00242342_ERZ723889 | MGnify/ENA metagenome assembly ERZ723889
GTTTGACTATCATATGAATTTACACTACTCTCAAACTAGATATATTAACATTATTAAATGCTAATGGTTTGACTATCATATGAATTTACACTACTCTCAAACATATCCATATTTGTCAAAGAAATCGTCTATGTTTGACTATCATATGAATTTACACTACTCTCAAACGTAAATACTGTTAGTATGAATTCTTCTCCCGTTTGACTATCATATGAATTTACACTACTCTCAAACCTCAAATCCGATTCTCACCGAGTAAACATGTTCCTACATAACATGGGTACATTCATAATGATAACATTTTTATTCTAACTTTTAATAATAACACACATATCTTTATCTATAATGGTTACTTTTTCCTCCTCAATAATATCATTACTATCGTGGTTTTCAATTAACAATAAGTATATTTTCTCATAAAACATTTTCTTATACAGCAACTTTAATTCATCTTTTGTAAAATATGATTTTATGTTGACTAAAACAAATACTTTCTTACCAAACACCTCACTAATTACACATATGTAATCAATCAGTTTCTCCAATAAATTCTCAGGATTAGTCTCAAATTTAACATCTAACTGTTTAAAAAGGTCAGTAACATCACCTTCTTGATTACATTGCAATATATACGGCATATTATCCATTACATTAGATACCATGCCCAACATAGATGAATATAATATTCTCCACTCATTCAGCATTTCGCTCTCAACCACACTCTTTTCCATAACAGAATACAGTTTTGTTAAAACTCTTTTTTGATTAAGGTCTGTGGCAAATGGATCTATTATCAATTCTAATTTTTTTGAAAATGGTAATATTTCTCCATTATACTGGCATTTTCATCTTTACCTACCAATTGTTGATTAAACAAACCTCCATTTTGACCTCTTTTAATGGTTGTAACCTGCTGTGTATATTGTATATCCCTCTTGTTTATATTTTTCAACACATCCCTTAGTGTTCCATTATTACCTCTTTTCCATATAACTTTGTCATTCTTAATAAGGTCATAATTAAACATTTGATTAAGACTATATTCAGCATTTCTATTCTTCTTTAACCATTGTAATGGATTGTTAGTGAATTTTTCAAAATATACATTTCCTACAACTATATTAAGATATGCATCTTTTGCATGATGATAGTCATTTAAAGAGCGCACTTTTGTTATCTTAACATTATCCATATTCTTGAAATCTGAAACCAGATTAGCCTTCACATATGCCACTTTTGAATCTGGATACATTCTATTAAATAATCCAATTACAATTTTACTTGACTGCCTTGCTTCAACCAACTGCCTATTAATAAAACTTGCAAGTTCTTCATCAGTAAGTGAATCTTTTCTCATCAATCTATAATACTTTTCTTGTGAAATAAACCCCTTAGTCATTTTTCTAATAAATTTTTCTGCAGAAGCATCTTTATCTACTTTATTGTCAAAATTCCATGGTGTAATCTTACCATCAGATTTTCTTACCATCCAAGAATTAGTATTATTATAACTATTCAAAGGTCCCACATAGTATGGAACTCTAAACTCAAATATTTTAATAATCTTATCTGATACAGATAAACCATCTGCATCTTTTACACTCAAGAATGGCATATATTTTTCTGCTTTTGCTAAAATATCTTTTAATTCAATTTCTTGCACTTGATATGGTATCACTCCATTATCCTTTGATACCTGAATAGGAAGTATAGTATCTGCCTGAATTTCTTGTTCTATGAATTCATATTCAGACTGATTACTGACCGTCTTTTCTATCTTTCCCAATTGACCCTTTAAATTTTTTATAAAATCTTCTCTATTGCATCTTTTTATATTCTTTTTGTTTCCGTTAGAATTTACAAATCCTACATATGCACAATAATTACTTTTTCCTTCATCAACGAAAAATTCTTTATAGACTTTATGATTTTCCTTAAATAATTGTTTTAAAATTCTCAAATCTTCTTTGTGCTTATCATATAAATTAACCTTTGCAACTGACAAATATGATTTTCCATTTATTTCCCCATCATCTAGGATGTCTGCTAATATCGCCCAATCGTATACACATTTTATAATATCAATAACACCACATCGTTCACCTAATACATCTTCTAATTCAACCCGAAGCGTTTCATAAGATGATTCAGAAAAAGATATACTTGGCTTATCTATTTCTAATAAAGATTCATCATCAAATATATCAGCTACTTTTGCTTTCATTCCAGTAATAAGTGTAACTATTGACTTTATCTGTTTATTACTCTTATCAACATTTAATTCATTAAATATTTCATTGCATTTATCTCTTTTGGATTTCTTCTTATCTTTAAGAATTTCAGCTATTTTTTCTTCTGAATGACATACTAATTCTATTTCAAACTCATCTCTTAAGCATATCTTTAAATTATCAAATACAGAATGAAAAGATGTTGCGTTATTGACTGAACCTTGAAACAAAAAATGTCCCCTGTGCTTAACTATATGATGTACAGCAAGATATAACAGTCTGACGTCAAATTTCCTATCTTCCATAAGTAACGCTTTTCTTAAATGATATATTGTTGGAAATTCAGAATAATAATCAATATCAGAATAATCGTCATCATTAAACAATGTATATTTTTGTCCATTCGTTTTATCCGTTAATATCAATGGGCTTTCTTTCATTTTTACAAAAAAAGATTGATCAACTTTAGATATTTCTTCAGAAAACAATTCCTGTAAAAGCTGTATTCTCCATGCTCGTCTTTGAAGTCGTCTTCGACCACTTCTGAATGTTCTTCTTTCAGCTGCAGTCTGAGCTTCGTCAAACAACCTGCTTCCCCACATGTTTTTTCCATTAAATTTGAGGATATTATAATTTTCATCTGTTACAGCATATCCCACAGATTCTGTTCCAATATCTAATCCTAAATAATAATCTTGTTCCCTTCTACTTTTCATAATGTACCTCTCTTTTTTAGTTGACTATAAATAAAATATGTTTTATAATGTATTTGTTCATAAGATTGACTATCATATGAATTTACACTACAAGTTCAAATAAAGATTTTTCCAAATCGTTCGAAAGAACCATCCACAGTGTGGATATTTAAAAAGGCTTTTTAAGCCTTTATTTTTTTCTATTGAAATTATACAATATTTACTGTCCAATAAACATCCCTCTTATCCCAAACTTTTGTTCTTTATTCATATTGATTAGTTAATCTTTTTATTTCTTCTTTCATCATATCAACCACCGATTGTGGTCCTAATATTGTTACCCCTTCACCCAGACCTATAACCCATGCAAGAAATTGTCGGCTTACGGATACCTCTACATTTGTCACAAAATGTTCTTCATCTAAGCGAACCATTGATACATCTTTTCCAAATCTGTCAATCATTACACCTGCAAGTGAATTATCACATTTGATATGTACATATTCTTCTTTACCACCATACATTCCAAACATTTTTCTTGCATATGCTGCCATATCAAAATTATTAAAGCTCTTTTTCCCTTCTCTAAATTTTTTTATTGATTTAATATGTAGCATTTTGTCAACTCTGAAATGCTTTATTATATGTTCTACACTATCATAAGCAATAAGATAATAATTCTCATCATCCCATGACAATGACCATGGACTAACTTTATACCATATACCATTATGTCTTAATTCCATCTTTTTATCTACATTCCATTGAAAATATTGAAATGTTATTTGAAAATTATCTGCTATAGCCGAATGAATCCTATCAACATTATAATAAATACTTTCATTCATAGTTTTCACTCTACCTGCAACAAATACCTGACGTTGCAACTGGATTGCTTCGTATCTGCTAGCAAATGCTTCAATCTTTTTAATTAAATCATTTGATTTCTTTTCGGTTATAAATTTGGCTGACTGAACAGAATCTACAAGCAATTTAAGTTCAGCTAATTCAAACTGTCTGTTACCAATATGATAAGAATATGTTCTATCTTCCTTTGTCCCAATTATATCTAATCCATATAATCTTAAACTCTCTATATCATTATAAAGGCTTTTTCGCTCTGCACTTATATCATATAACTTTAACTTAGTCTTTATTTCTTCCATTGTCAGACTATGTGTTTCATCTGTATATTCTAATAATATTTTCATAAGATACATAAGCTTTAATTTTTGATTTGACGATTTAGCCATAACACCTCCCATTTTTTCTAACACATTTGCATTTTATATCATTATCCCCCTTTTCTCCTCTCCCTTCAACATCTTTTTTACGACAAAATTCGACAAATCATATTATCTTTAATCCCCCAACCCTTTCCATTATTATTTCTCCCGACCTATATTATATTTTTATTAACTACCCCAATGATGAAGGTGATTTATTAAATTAAAGAAAAATAGTTTTTTCGCAGCCTGCCGTTTAAATTGCTGGTGGGCATTATTGACGGCTCTGACAATTAATATGTTTCTTTGACATATGTAAAGTGCTATAATCAGCACATGAATACACGCGCCTACGGCGCAGAAATGAGGTAACACATGCCATTTATTAATTCTAAGATAAGTACTTCTCTTACAGAAGCACAGGAAACTGAAATCAAAACACGTTTAGGTCAGGCTATCCAGAAAATTCCTGGCAAGTCAGAAAATTGGCTCATGGTCGGTTTTGAGCCTGACTACAAGCTCTACTTTAGAGGAAGCAATGCCGAGCCTATGGCTATGGTCGAGGTCAGTGTTTACGGCAGTGAGAATCCATCTGCCTTTTCTAAACTCACTGGCCAGATATGTGACATTTTTAAAGATGTTCTTGGAATTGCACCAGATCATGTCTATGTAAAGTATCAGGCCGTTTCTAACTGGGGCTGGAATGGAGATAATTTCTAATACGCATTAATAAGCGGGACACTCTTTTATGAATGTCCCGCTTATATATTTTCTAAAATTCTTTTCTTTCCATAATCCGCACACTAATTGCGTAAGAGAGCAAAAAAGCACTTAATACATTTGTCTTTACCAACTTCGCAAATGCAATCAACAATGCCGTAACCGGCAGAAACACCAATACCACAGGAATCTTGGAAGCCATGTCTCCAAACCTTTCCATTGTTATTTTTCCCAGCCTATATTATAATTTTTATTAACTACACCAATGAAGGAGATTTATTAAATGAAGAAAAATAGTATTTTTCGCAGCCTGCCGTTTAAATTGCTGGTGGGCGTTATTGCCGGTGTCCTGGTGGGACTGCTGTTAAGTTCAACTGATGGCAATGCATTTTCACGCGCCATTTTGAATATCGTTGTAACTCTGAAATATATTCTCAATCAGATAATTAATTTCTGCATACCACTGATAATCATTGCATTTATTGCGCCTTCGATTACTCAGATGGGTAAAAATGCGTCAAAGCTTCTTCTGATTGCGGTTACAATCGCATATACATCATCAGTAGGTGCTGCACTTTTCTCTACAGCATCTGGATATCTTTTGATACCACATTTGTCAATATCCTCTACTGCTGATGGATTGAAAGAGCTTCCGGCTGCGGTTTTTGAATTATCAATCCCGCAGATAATGCCTGTTATGAGCGCACTTGTGTTCTCAATTATGATTGGACTTGCTGCCGCATGGACAAAAGCAGAATTGATTTCAAATATTCTTGAAGAATTCCAGAAAATCGTGCTTGCGATAGTTTCAAGAATCATGATACCGATTCTTCCATTTTTCATCGGACTTACTTTCTGCGGACTCTCATACGAAGGTTCGATAACAAAGCAGGTTCCAGTGTTCCTGAAAATTATAATTATTGTATTAATCGGACATTACATTTGGATGACTCTGCTTTACACAATTGCAGGATTGTATTCTAAGAAGAACCCGATTGAAGTAATCAGACATTACGGTCCTGCATACCTGACAGCAATTGGAACAATGTCATCTGCTGCCACACTCGCAGTTGCACTCCAGTGTGCCGGCAAATCAAAGGTTTTGAGAAAAGACATGGTCTCATTTGGAATTCCTTTGTTTGCAAATATACATTTGTGCGGCTCAGTGCTGACAGAGGTATTTTTCTGCATGACTGTATCTAAGATTTTGTATGGCACTATTCCATCAGCCGGAACTATGATTCTGTTCTGCGTGCTTCTCGGAATATTTGCAATCGGCGCACCTGGCGTACCTGGCGGAACAGTTATGGCTTCGCTCGGACTTATTACCGGCGTGCTTGGATTTAACGACACTGGAACTGCTCTTATGCTTACAATATTTGCACTTCAGGACAGCTTCGGAACAGCCTGCAATGTAACAGGCGACGGTGCACTCACACTTATCCTGACTGGATATGCCAAGCGCCACGGCATCAAGGAAGGCGCTGACAATTAATATGTTTCTTTGACATATGTAAAGTGCTATAATCATCACATGAATACACGCGCCTGCGGCGCAGAAATGAGGTAACATATGCCATTTATTAATTCTAAGATAAGCACTTCTCTTACAGAAGCACAGGAAACTGAAATCAAAACGCGTTTAGGTCAGGCTATCCAGACAATTCCTGGCAAGTCAGAAAGCTGGCTCATGGTCGGCTTCGAACCTGACTACAAGCTCTACTTCAGAGGAAGCAACGCCGAGCCTATGGCTATGGTCGAGGTCAGCGTTTACGGCAGTGAAAATCCATCTGCCTTTTCTACGCTCACTGGACAGATATGTGACATTTTTAAAGATGTTATTGGCATCGCACCGGACCATGTATATGTAAAATATCAGGCTGTTTCTAACTGGGGTTGGAATGGGGATAATTTCTAATATGTATTAATAAGCGGGGCACTCATTTATTTATGAATGCCCCGCTTAAATATTTATTCTTCTAAAACTCTTTCTTTTTCATAATCCGGACACTAATTGCATAAGAGAGCAGTATGAGAAGTACTGTCACTACCACTGCAATTCCTGCAAGTATCCAGCCATTCATTTGGTTTAAAAATGAAAAGGCACTTAATACATTTGTCTTTACCAGCTCCGCAAATGCAATGACAGACACTCCCATTACACCACATGCCCCCGAAATGACTACTCTGCTCTTTTCTACTCCGGATACTAGCTGCAGCGGAATCAGCAATGCAATCAACAATGCCGTAACCGGCAGAAACACCAATACCACAGGAATCTGGGAAGCCATGTCTACCGGCATCTGCTGTTTCATTTCTAGGATCATGTAAAGTCCCGCTGCCACAAGCCATGAAACCGTTCCTCCTGTAAGACAGAAAAAATATTTTTCCCTCACATACGTTTCTGCATCAATCGGCAAAGTCATCAAAAATCCATATCCTTTATCAAGCTCGTCATAGGTAACTGTATTTATCAGAAGAATACTGATTGCAAACGGCAACCACCCCAGGATAACCGCTTCATTCTGTAATCCTATCACCACTCCAATGATAAGAAGGAAAATTAATGCCTGTTTATTACACCAAATTAACCGGAAATCTTTTTCTACTAATCCTGCCATTATCTGTACCCTCCTGTCATCATAAGAATTAATTCATCAATTCCGCCCTGCTCCACCGCAATCTGCGGATAATTTTCCTGATAAAATCTTCTGTCATTAGTAAAGCAGGCATAACCATAAGTTTCTTTCTGTACTTTTATGACTGCTGTCTTGTCTAATGTCCTGTATTGTTCCTCATTCACCTTCAAAATACCATACTGCTCTAAAATAACATCTGTGTCCTCATGCAAAATGATTTTTCCGTCATGAATGAGATAAATGTCGTCACAAAGTGACTCCAAATCTGTGGAAATGTGCGATGTAATCAATATTGTGCGCTTCTCGTCCTGCGCTATATATTCCCGTAGCAAATCAAGGATTTCATTCCTTGCCTCCACATCAAGCCCTGCGGTCGGCTCATCTAAAATCAACAAATCAGCTTTATGGCTGATTGCTGTCAGCACCCTCAGTTTTGCTTTCATACCTGTGGAAAATTCTTTTAATTTCTTCTTCCGTGGAAGCTTTAAAGCCTCACATTTTTGGTCAAAAAAATCCTTCTGGAAATCAGGATACATTTTAGCAAGGATATGCCAGACATCTTCCACCGTAAATTGTGAACTAAAGCCTGCCTCCGTCAAAGATACTCCGATTTTCTGCTTTACCGCAGCCGGAAGCTCTCCACCTTCGTTACCAAACACACAAATCTTTCCAGCATCCGGCTTTACCAGTCCAAGTATCAGTTTAATTGCCGTACTTTTTCCTGCCCCGTTTTTTCCTACAAACCCTGTAATTCTCCCCTCTGGTATTTCCAAGGATAGTTCCAGTTCAAAGTCCTTATATTTTTTTCGGACATTCTGCATTGTTATCATAATTCGCCTTTCTATTTCTCATCAAGTATGAGCTTTACAACCTCTAAGATTTCTTCTTTCTCCATCCCAATTGCCACTGCCCGGTCAATGGCTTTGTCAAAGTCCTCTTCCACAGCAATTCTTCTCGCCTCCGACGCAAGCTGTTTATCCGAAGCAGTCACATATGTTCCCTTTCCGTGAACAGTCGTAACAAAGCCTTCCTCTTCTAACTTGTCATAAGCTTTCTTTACAGTCAGCGCGCTGATGCGAAGTTCCCCTGCAAGCGTCCTCACAGACGGAAGTGCCTCTCCCTCTTTTAATACAGACTGGATAATCTCTGACTTTATCTGCTCCATAAGCTGTTCGTAAATCGGAACCATGGAAGAATGATTTAATATAATATGCATATTTTTGTTTTCTCCTTTGTGATAAACAGTATATAACAGTTGATGTGTGTTGTCAACTGTTATATACTGTTTATTAAAAATATACAAAATAAGAGCCACTCTAAGGTGACTCTCATTTATTTTTATATTTAACTTAACTAAAATATTTTACCTATTTTTCTGTTAATCTACAAGAAGTTCCCTGCAATAATATTTTAATCCTTTTTGAGCATTCTCTTTCTTATAAATATAAAAATCGTACCAAACTTTCAAAGTTTAGTACGATATCTCCACTATAATAGGATTATTTCCTCTCGACTATCCAACCAGCTTATCTAACATTCCTACAATCTTTTCTCTTTCACCACAGCCATTAGTCTTAAATCTTAATAATGGAATTTCATACAAATCCATTATGCGATCCTTTAATAAATCTCTTGAAGCCTGTACGGTATCCTTTTTATGAAATTCATATCCATCAACTTCAATCGCTAAAACCGGCTTTTTACTGATTCTGTTGTAAATCAGAAAATCCAGATGTGTTGCAGGATTCATTGCATACTGGCACTCCCTGTCATTTAATAGTTGAGGATTTTTAATCAGCATATTCAATGGAAAATGACAAATAACATCTAAACTTGAATACTTATTATCCGCAATTATTTCCTGTATCAATGAATACATAAGATTCTCAGAGTCATATTCTGATATCTTTTTATATTTCTGCAAATATGCTATTCTTTCCTCAGTATACTGCTTGTAAAGATAATCAAAGATTGAATAAATCTTACTCTCAACAACTTCAAAATTATTATACTGAATGTAATCTATTAAATCTGTTATATTGTGTTCTTTTGACTGCTCATTTCCAGTCACAACCAACATCAGTTTCTTTTTTGCCCTTGAAACTGCAACATTAATCAAATACGGATTATCCGCAAAATCTGATATTTCATCATCTACAGTGGATATAATAATATTGTCTTTCTCCTTGCCCTGAAACTTATGTACGGTAGCTGCATCAATATCTGTTATCTCCCTGTTCAATGCTTCAACCTGATTCCTGTACGGAGCAATAATCCCCGTTTCTTCCGGGTTGAAATTATATTTAGGCATAATTTCATTTTTTATAACATCTATCTGACGCTGACTGTAATGATTTCGTTCATGATTCCCGGCAACTGTTTTCACCACTGACAAAACATCATCTTCACCATTATCCTTTGTCATAATAATCAGTTCACCACGATAAAATTTCTGATTACAGAAATTAATTATTTTAGGATGACACCTATAATGCTCTCGCAATAATGTCTGTGTTACATCAGGCATAATATCCAGAATTGACTGCAAAAAGCTCTTTGTAAACTGATATCCTTCTTTCAGATTATATGTATCAAATATAGCTTTTGCTCTGACCCTCATATCTTCTGTAACAACATTTGGAAGCTGCTTAGTATCTCCCACAATAACCACATTTCTCGCACAAGAAAGTGCTAAAGCCCCTGTTGCAATATCTACCTGTGATGCCTCGTCCATAATAAGATAATCATATACCACATCTGAATTCAGACTATTTCTCGATGAAAATGTGGTACTTAATATAACCGGATACTCCTTCAATACATCATTGGATTCCTTCCACAGATTATCCTCACTAAATACTCTCCGGCTGTCGTTCCCTTCATATCTTCTTGCCAGCTTGTCTTTTAGTAAAATCATTGAATTGTCACATAAATCGTCAAGCAAATGCTTATCAACACCGTTTAAATATCCCTCAATATCTGAAATCTGCTTAGATAATTCTTTTTCTTTTGCCTTATAATACATAGCCTGAAATGTTGTAATTATCTTTGAAAATTCCTGCTTATAAAAACTCCAGTGTGTTATGCCATACTTGAAAAATGTCTTTATTTTAAACCAGAATCCTATTGTCTTTTTCTCCTCTGATATTGCCTGACACTCCTGCCATAACATCATCCATTGTTTTGATGATAACATTTTCTTGCACTTTATATTATCTGTATTAACATCGGATTCTTCAACATACTGGTTAAAATATTGCTGTTCTGTAACTAATTGAGATAATTCCTGCCTTAAATAAGCAAGTTTTTCCTGTTTATCAAAAAATTCTTTTAACCTAGCGGATTGCTCTGATATTTTCTTACACATTTCACCAAATTCTTCAGACATTTTCCAAGTTAAAAAATCAGGATAAGATGAATCCTGATGCTCAACAAATGTTTTCTTATTTTTAGAACTTCCCAGTGTTGCAGCAACAAATCCTAGATTATACTTTGGCGATGATAGTTTGTCATATACATTTTCAGTTGCAGAATTATTATTAGATACAATCTGTACCGTTTTGTCCTGCATCAATATATTGGCGATAATATTTAATATCGTCTGTGTTTTCCCTGTTCCCGGCGGTCCTTGTATTACACTTATCTGATTCTCCATCGCATTTTTCACAGCATTATACTGACTGTTATTACAGCCAAACGGAAATATCGGAACATATTCTCCCCCTCTTTTACCAGTATTCAATAAAGAAGGATTCAAATATTTCGCTAATGCAACCTCATTACCAACATAAGTAATTTTATCAAATCTTTTAGGTAATAATTTTTCACCCGTCTCTTCATTTCTAATATTACTCAATTCAGCAATCTGCTTTATATATTGGAATACATCGGCAGACCTTTTATCATTCAGGCACGACTCCGCAATATGTAAATCGCTCTCTTGGTAATCCCGTTCACTACCGTCTTTAAAACAAATATGCCAATAAGACTCCTGTCTACCCCTGAATACAGATATTGCATCTATATCAAAAAACTCCCGTCCCTCTCTGCTAATACGATACGACTTAGGATTTAAAACATCCGGCTGAGTTAATTTTTCTACATTCATATATGCATAGGGATAGCTTTTCCCATTATTAAATTTCACGTTCCATTTATGTACATTGGTATCGTACACACATGACATTACTTCGGTTGTCTTTATCTCACCCTTGATAATAATCATATAATATCTTGTATCCATTTAGGCCTCACTGTTTCTGGTTGTTATTAGAAAAAATTATTCAAAATAGTACCTTTGAATACATAAATAACTTTTCTTAATCTATTCCTAATCATTCATAATCTCTTTTATTTTCTTAATGCAGAAAACACACGCCTTAAAAAATCTATAAAAAGAAAAACTATTTTTACTATTGCTTTGTATGTAATTTATTATATTGTTATCGTTATTTTTATAATACATTTAGGTTGGAATCTTATGGAGTCTATCACTTATGTGTTAAGTATACCGCCTATCATTATTCCTTTTATTATTAAAATGATTAAACCAGACTTACAAACCAAGTAATATTCCAAAAATTATTGTCATTTGATTGTCACTCAACTAAAAACGAGCCAAGAAAAGCCGTAAATTCGGCATTTCTTGGCTCTTGTACATTACTCAAACTCGCAGAATCTAGTTTGATTTAGGTTATTTCAATATAGTTATCTATACTGTTTTGTATTGATATTTACATCTTTTCCACACGTTATTTTTCGTTTCACATATTTTTAGTACCAATCCAGTACCATTGCATTTTTTCATTATTGTGTGTAGTTCCGGTGGCTTGCAGGTTTGTTTACTATTCACAGAATAAATTTCTGTCGGTTTGCAAGTCCACCTATGGAAATTATAATCTCCAAGCGATATTTCTGCAAGGAAAAATTTTGTGGTACTAATCGTTAGTACCACGATTGTTTTCTATGTACTGAGCGAAATCAATTACCTTTGCTGGCTTTCTCTTAGCAGCAATCCCTAGTCGTTCCATGTCTAATTTAAAAAGTTCACTCGGATATCCATACGCATCAAATCTCTCTGGCTGGCAGATATCTCTGTTCAGATACTCATTAAGTTCCCATTGATACTTTGCTTCTTTCTCCAGCTTCTTACCAAAATACTGTGCATCCATTACCATTCTGTTAATGCCTCCAACCGATTTCCTCCCATGGGTTTTGGTTACAGTTGTATCGCCTGACATTTTAAAATACTGCTCTATCTGCTCCTCGGAATATCCCATTTCCTGCATCACGCCATGAATCACACGGCTGATATACATTGTATAGTAATTCCAGTTTCTTGGTTCAATATCTGTCATTGCTATT
>ENA-UOJD01003027-UOJD01003027.1-human-gut-metagenome-genome-assembly--contig:-P48-NODE-3027-length-12800-cov-8.711416_pt1 | contig 12800 bp, 12 predicted proteins | sample MGYA00242342_ERZ723889 | MGnify/ENA metagenome assembly ERZ723889
CTTTCAATATTTTATTTTCAATTATACTGTGACATATCTATTTTAAACCTATATCAATTAAACTTACTTGATTTTATATATTTTTATTACTATTTAATATTTTTGAAAAATAAATCATTTTTTTAGTCAAGTTATGAAATAATAAGTATTTTCATATAAAGTTTAACAATTATCTAATTAATATCTTCAGATTTTTCTTTGCATTATACTAATATTTTATACCATTTAAATTGTTATTATATTTTAAATTTATTATCTATATTACTTTCTCCTCTTGTATTTAATATTTGTGTATAACCATTCTCTTTTATGATTTCTTTTAAATTTTTTTCTTCTGTAACTTCATAGCAATTAATTATTTTTACTGGTACATCTTTATTCTCATAGTAATTTTCTATTATTTTATTTGTTTTTTCTATATAGCTATTTTTACCTGATACTATATAAATCTTTTCATTGTCGTCATTATTATCTTCTTGAACTTTATTATTCCAATTAATATTCATAATATTTCTTTTGTTCTTAATATCTAATTTATTTAATAATACTGTCATTTTTTCTTCAATATCGTTTTCACATTTCATATATATACTACTGTTTTCTTCTATTTTACTATTAATATATGGCAATAACATTACAGTTAAATGCCAATCACTTGCATAAAAACAACATAATTTATGTATATATTTTCTTAACTTCATACTGAAGCCTCCTTATTTTCATATTTCGAATTTTAACACCTGTCTGTAGTGCTGTCAATTTAAATCGCACTCTTTTTTTCGACATTTTACTTATGTATATATTCCAATTTTTGGTTAATAATAAAATTATTATAAAAGATTAAAACAATTGGAGGTCTTATGAATAAACTAAAACTATTTTTTTGCAAATTAATTTTTATTTTTTTTATTATTTTTATATTTATATTTCTATCTGCTAAATCATATTCCAAAACTATGTTTAAAAATATATCAAATAATTTTTTGAGACTTCATATTATTGCAAATAGCGACTCTACAGATGACCAAATATTAAAATATAAAATTCGAGATGCAGTTATCGAATATATAACACCATACTTTAATGACGTAAAAACTAAAGATGATGCATTAAAAATTCTAAATGATCGCATAAATGAAATTTATAATATTGCATTCGACATAACTTCTTCTAATGGATATTATTATCCAATTACAGTTTCAATAGGTAATTTTTATTTTCCTACTCGAGAATATGATAAAATAACATTGCCTGAAGGATATTATGATGCTTTAAAAATAGAACTGGGTGAATCTAAAGGACAAAATTGGTGGTGTGTTATGTTCCCTTCTATTTGTTTAATTGATAGCAATGACCAAAATTTTCAAGACAACTCTAAAGAATTATTACAACAAAATTTAGCTACTGAAGAATATTCAATTATTTGTAATGAGAATAAATCTGTAGATTTAAAAATCAAGTTCAAATTAATAGAATTATTTGAAAATATATAGATTTTTTTGTTGTAAAAATAATATTTTTATGGTATATATAGATAGATTATATATATGGAGGTTATTCATGTGGAAAAATTAATTATAAAAGGTGGAACTCAGTTGCATGGAGAAGTTACAATTAGTGGTGCCAAAAATGCTGCAGTTGCAATTCTTCCTGCTACATTATTAATAAATGGTGTTTGTACAATTGAAAATTTACCAAATATCAGTGATGTACAAATACAATGTAAGATTTTAGAACAACTTGGAGCAAAAATCGATTGGCTTAGTTCAAATACTGCACGTATAGATACAACAAATATACTTAGCTACAAAGCTCCTTTAGATATGACAAGTAAATTTAGGGCTTCGTACTATTTAATAGGTGCACTATTAGGTAGATGCCATAATGTAGAAGTTGGTTTACCTGGTGGTTGTAAACTTGGTGCAAGACCTATAGATCAACATATAAAAGGTTTTGAAGCACTTGGTGCTACTGTAGATGTATCAAATGGTAAAGTAGTAGCCTCTGCAGATGAGCTTATTGGTTCATCAATTTATATGGATACAATTTCTGTAGGAGCAACCATAAATGTAATGCTTTCTGCAGTTCTTGCTAAAGGAACAACTACAATTGACAACGCTGCTAAAGAACCTCATATTGTTGATGTTGCTAACTTTTTAAATACTATGGGTGCCGATATAAGAGGAGCAGGAACTGATATAATAAAAATTAATGGTGTTGAATCTTTAAAAGGTGGAACAACTTATTCTGTAGTACCTGATCAGATAGAAGCTGGTACTTTTATGCTAGCAGCAATTGCTTCAAGAGGTGACATTATTTTAAAAAACTGCATAAGTGAACATTTAGATTGTTTAACAGCAAAAATTATAGAAATGGGTGGAAATGTAGAAGAATCAGGTGATGAAATTCGTGTTTGGTGTGACAAAAGACCTTTAAAAACCAATATAAAAACTGCCCCATATCCTGGATTTCCAACAGATTTGCAGGCTCAAATGGGGGTTGTCTTATCTATAGCTGATGGTACAAGTATAATATCTGAAAATATATGGGAATCTAGATTTCAATATACTTATGAACTTAATAAAATGGGTGCTAAAATTACAGCTCAAGGAAAAACAGCATTTTTTGAAGGCGTAGATTCATTATCTGGTGCACCAGTTTATGCTACTGATTTAAGAGCCGGTGCTGCATTAATAATTGCTGGTATAATTGCAAATGGAACAACTGAGCTTTATAATTTAGAGCATATAGATAGAGGATATGAAAATATAGAAATGAAATTTAGAAATTTAGGCGCTAACATAGTTAGAATTAGAGAATAGGTATTTTATATGTTTAATTTTTGTAGTTTATATAGTGGTAGTAGTGGTAACAGTTTATTTGTTCAAAGTGAAAATACTAATATTTTAATTGATGCAGGAGAAAGTGCAAAAAAAATAATAAATGCTCTTTCTTCTATTAATGTTTCTATTGAATCTTTAGATGCAATAGTTGTTACACATGAACACATAGATCATGTAAAAAGTATTGGAACTATTTCTCAAAAATATAATATTCCTGTATATGCAACAGAAAAAACTTGGTCTGCTATGCCTTTGCAATCATCAAAAATAGAGTCAAAATTTCAAAGAACATTTTCGTCAGCTAATACATTTTATATTGGAGATTTAGAGTTAAAACCTTTTTCTATACCTCATGACGCAGCAGATCCTTGTGGTTTTAATATTTTAAACAAAGATAAGCAAATAAGTATTGCAACAGATTTAGGTCATGTTACTCCTGAAATTGTTAATAATTTATCAAATAGTTCTTTTATTTTACTAGAATCTAATTATGATTCAGAAATTTTGAAGTTTTCTAAATATCCTTATTATTTAAAACAGCGAATTTCTGGTGACCATGGTCATCTTTCAAATTTAGATGCGGGAAAATTAATTTCAAAATTATTAGACAATAAAAAACTAAATTCTGTTATGCTTGGTCATCTTAGCAAGGAAAATAACTTTCCAGAACTAGCTTATAAAACAATAGTTGATGAAATAATTGACGATAAACGTGATATTTCAAATATAGATATAAATGTTGCAACACGTGTCAAACCATCAAAAATTATAAAAGTTTCTTAAAGGAGATTGTTATGATACATATTAATGTGATTTGTGTTGGTAAATTAAAAGAAAAATATCTTCAAGAAGCCTTATCAGAATATTCTAAAAGATTATCAAAATATTGTAACTTAAAAATTACTGAACTTTCTGATGAAAAATTACCATCCAACCTTAATGATTCGTTGATTAATCAGATAAAAGAAAAAGAATCTAATAATATAATGTCTCATATCGAAAAAAATTCTTATGTTATAGCTTTGGATCTTAATGGAATACAATATTCTTCAGAAGATTTTTCAAAAAAAATCAATGATATTTCTATAAATAACTCTAGCAATATAACATTTATTATTGGTGGAACTTTAGGATTATCTAAAAAAGTTCTAGATTGTTCAAATGAATTGATTTGCTTTTCTAAAATGACATTTCCACATCAATTAATTAGAATTTTTTTATTAGAGCAAATTTTTAGATCTTTTAAAATTTTAAATAACGAAACTTATCATAGGTAAAATATATTTATATATGTAGAGGAAAAATGGCCTAAATTTGCATTTTTGTTTTAGGGGTTTGCAAATAAATGAAAAGGGGGCTTTTCATAGTAATATTTTTTCCTCTACAAAATTAAAAGCTTTGGATTGTTATAAGAATAAATCTTTTCGAATAAAAATTTTTGATTTAAAATTTATGAATATATATTACTATCTTTTTCATCATAAGTCAAGAATTTCTTTACGACAAAATTCTACATATTATTACAGCGCTTAATATTCCAATTATATCTGCGGTAAGTGATGCTGCTAGAACCCCTCTATTTTTCTTTATTTTAACACAACTAGTATATACAGCAATTGTATATAATGTTGTTTCTGTAGACCCCATAATTACCGAAGCCACGCGTCCTATATAATTATCAACCCCAAATTTTCTCATAATATCTGTTCCAACCCCAATTGAAGCACTTCCTGAAATTGGTCTTATAAGTGCAAGCGGCATTATTTCTGGTGGAATTTTAAGAATTGTTGTTATAGGCATTATTAAATTAGTGCAAAAATCTATTACTCCAGAACTTCGTAATAAGCCTATTGCAAAAAATATTCCTATTAATGTTGGAAAAATTTTTAAAGTAACTTCTAAACCTTCTTTCGCTCCATTTAAAAATAAATCAAAAATAGGCTTTTTTTCTATAATTCCCCATATTACAATTATGGCAATAATCACTGGCATTGCAAGATTTGAAATATAATTGATGATATTCATATGTAACTTTCCTATATTATATATTTAGGTTTTTTAATGGTCTACCTATAACCCCTACATCCTACTAGCTTAATTTTAAAAAGATTAGTATTTATTATGATATTTCCTTAATACACCTTGCTTTTAAAAGATATTACTTAATGGTAACCTTGATATGGAATATATATATTTTTTTACATATCCTAGTATATAAAATCAAATATTTTTTTACTTATTTTCTTTTAATCAAAAGTTTAACAATAATTATTCCAGCAATCGCAGCACAGATCGTTGCAAACCAGACTGGTACTAATATTCCTGTTGAATCTTCTGAGCCTAACGATTTTCTTATTGCTAATACTGTAGTTGGTATTAATTGAATCGATGCAGTATTTATTAACACAAACATCATCATAGAATTACTTAACGTATCTTTTTTTTCATTTTCTTTCTGCATACTTTCCATTGCTTTTAAACCAAGTGGAGTTGCAGCATTTCCAAGTCCTAATATATTTGCAATCATATTCATTGATATTTCTTTTTTTATTTTAGGAGACTTCTTTAAATCTGGAAATAAAAAATTTATAATTGGATTCAATAAATTACTAAATCTTTCTATTAAACTTAAATTACTAGCAATTTTCATTAGTCCACTCCATAAACACATAGTTCCAAGAAGTGTCATAGTTACTGATATCGTGTTTTCTGTTGACTCAAATATAGAATTATTTAAATTTTCCAAATTACCAGAAAATATTGCATATATGATTGATACTATTATAAAAATTGGCCATATTTTATTTAGCATTTTTCACCTTCTAACCTTTTTAACTATATTCGAAAAAACATTCAATTAGAACATATTAAGATAAAAAGAGGATAGAGAAGTTATAATTCAACTTCTCCATCCTCTTTTCCTATATATATACTCTTTATTTTACAAATTTCATATATATTTCATTTTTACTTACTCCATTATTTTTTGCAATTTTTTTAATTATTTCATTTTTTGAAAATCCTTGCTTTTCATATAAATCATATTGCTCTTCGATTGACATTTTTATTTTTTCAGATTCTTCCACATCACTATTTCCTTCTACTAAAATTATCATTTCGCCTTTTATATCTTTTATTTTTTCAATAACCTCGGATACTTTTCCTCTTATAAAACTCTCATGTATTTTAGTAAGCTCTCGCGCAAGTACAATATTTACATCACCTAAATTTTTGTATATGTCATTTAAAGTATTCATTATTTTATGTGGTGCTTCATAAATGATTATCGTCTTTTTTTCTTTTTTTAGCTCTCCTAATTTACTAGCTCTTAATTTTTTATTTAATGGTAAAAATCCATAAAAAGAAAATTCTCTAGTATCTAGTCCAGATGTAATTAATGCATTAATTAGCGCACAAGCTCCTGGAATAGGTATGATTTCTATATTATTTTTTATTGCTTCCTTTACAATAATTTCTCCTGGATCTGAAATAGCTGGAGTCCCTGCATCTGTAATTAATGCTATATTTTCTCCATTTAATAATTTTTCTATTAATAAATCTGTTTTTATATCTTCATTATGTCTATGATAACTAATCAATGGTTTTGAAATTTCCAAGTGATTTAATAATTTTAAACTGTGTCTAGTGTCTTCAGCTGCTATTACGTCCACTTCTTTTAATACTCTTATTGCTCTTAACGTTATATCTTCTAAATTTCCTATTGGCGTAGCTACTAAATATAATTTTCCACTCATAATATTACTCCTTATTTCTTATTATATATTTCTAATATTTCATCTGTATATGTACCATCTTCTTTATACACATATAAAGGTTTTTCTACTGTTAAAAATGATTTTCCATTTTTTATAGCTTCTATTAAAACTAGTTTTGAGTCACTATTATTATTTGAATATACAAATCTTATTCTTTTTGGCTCCATCTTATTTAATCTCATTTCATAAATAATATCTGCTAGTCTTTCTGATCTGTGTACCATATATAAGTTTCCTCTATCTTTTAATAATTTAAAACTAATTTTTATAAAATCTGATAATTCAGCTTTTATTTCATGTCTTGAAATTAATTTTATTTCATTATTATTTATTTTTCCTGAATTTAACTTCTTATATGGAGGATTTGTTACTATTGAATCATAATAATCTAGTTTTAATATTTTTTCTAAATCTTTTATATTACTATTTATAATATCAAATATTTCTTCCAAATTATTTAGCTTAATTGTCCTTTTTGCCATTTCAGCAATTTCTGTTTGAACTTCTACTCCTGTTATTTTTTTCAAACTTGTTTTTGCGCATAATAATAAACCTAATATTCCCGTTCCTGTTCCTAAATCTAATACTTGGCTATTTTTTTTTACTCCTTTTGCAAAATCTGATAACAATACGCTATCTATTCCAAAACAAAAACCGTCATTTCTTTGTATTATTCTTAAATCATTTATTTCTATATCGTCAATTCTTTCATTTTCTTTTACTATATTTTCTTCCACAAAACTCCCCTTTTCATTAACAATTTTTTAGATATTTAATATTATATAATATAAAACCAATTTTTTAAAGTATTATTTCAATGGGGACGGGGCAAAAAATCAAAGTTGTCATAAGATTCAATAGAAATTTTACAAAAATCTCTGTTTCTATTAAATCTTATGACAATTTTAATTTTTTGCCCCGTCCCCAATTTGGAAAGGATGATATTTATGTTTAAATTTAACGATAAATTTAATAATTCTCATAAAAAGTGTAGTCCTCTACAATCTTTATATGAAGTTGAATGTTTTTTAAGGCGTTTATCTTATGTCAAAAATTCTATTTGTTTTGTAAATAAAGCAAAATATCTTATTAATAAAGGAAAAAAATATTAATTATAATCTAATCTTCTTTTTTGAATATTTGTTGAAAGTTAATATTTCCATTTTTGAATGATTTATTTTCTTCACCATCAATTAATATTTTTACTGCATTTATCTCTGTAAATTGTGTCATAGTATCTACAATCTGGCTTATTACCAAACCTTGTGTTTCTACATTATCTACCTGATTTTCTATAAATTCCTTTGAAAAATCAAGAACTAGGCACTCACCACTTTTGGTAATAGAATTAACTTTTACATCTTCTGGTATTACACTTTTTAAATTGTCAGATTTTGGTCCACTCAATAATAAATTCATAACCTCTTCATATGGATTATTCAGTAGAATTTTAGAATCTAATTTTCTAATTTCCGAAGTAATTTCATTATTTTCATTTATGTAATATAAACTGATTGTAGTTTCCCTTAATTGTTCATCTGATATTTCTTCTTCTGGTGTTATTTCATTTTCTATAATATTATCTTCTATTTTCTCAACTTTAATATTACAACAAATCAATATAATTACTATAATAATTACTACTATAGCCGAAATAAGTATTACTCGCTTGTTTTTTAAACTCATATTATACCTCCTTTTTTTTATTTCTAAATACTATTACAGACAAGTATTAAATATAACCAGAAAACCTAATATTTGTAAGCATTTTTCGTTTGACAAATTTCGCGTTTCAATATACAATACATTTGTAACAAAATTTATAGTAACAAAAGGAGAACACTATGGAAAATTTATTACATGTAGGATTAGATGTTGGATCAACTACCGTAAAAATAGTTGTTTTAGATTCTAATTTAAATATTATATATAAAAACTATGAAAGACATTACTCAGATACAAAAAACACAGTTTGCAATGTTCTTGAAAAATTAGAAGAAAGTTATCCAGATTCACAATTTACTATTTCTCTTACTGGTTCTGGAGCTATGTCTGCAGCTAACTTTTTAGATTTACCATTTTTGCAAGAAGTAGTATCTTGTAAAAAAGCTGTAGAAAAATATATTCCACAAACAGATGTAGTAATAGAGCTTGGTGGAGAAGATGCAAAAATAATTTATTTTGATAAATTTATTGAACAACGTATGAATGGAACATGTGCTGGTGGAACAGGTGCTTTTATTGATCAAATGGCATCATTATTAGATACAGATGCAAGCGGATTAAATGAACTTGCAAAAAAATATAAAACAATATATCCTATTGCTTCACGTTGTGGTGTTTTTGCCAAAACAGATATTCAACCACTATTAAATGAAGGTGCAGCCAAAGAAGATATTGCAGTATCAATATTTCAAGCAGTTGTAAATCAAACAATCAGTGGTCTTGCCTGTGGTAGACCAATTAAAGGTAATGTTGCATTCCTAGGCGGACCATTAAATTATTTATCTGAATTAAGACAAAGATTTATAGAAACATTATCTTTAAAAGATGAAGAAATAATAGTTCCTAATGAAGCACATCTATTTGTAGCAAAAGGTGCAGCATTAAGTTCAGTTGAGAATAAACCAATTACCAATGAAATTTTAAAAAGTAAAATTAATGTTCTAAGAGGTTCTCACGATAATACAACAATACCATTAGATCCACTATTTTCTATCGATGCAGACTATAATGAATTTAAAGAAAGACATAGTAAAGACCGTGTTAAAAAAGGTTCGTTAAAAGATTTCAAAGGTGATTGCTTTATTGGTATAGATGCTGGTTCTACTACTACAAAACTTGTATTAATAGATAATGAAGGAACACTATTATATTCTTTATATGGAAGTAACGAAGGAAATCCATTAAAAAGTGTTATGGGAATGCTAAAAAAATTATATAGCGTATTACCAGAAGGAGCTGATATTCGTTTTAGCGGAGTTACAGGATATGGTGAACAATTAATAAAAACTGCTTTAAAAATAGATTTAAACGAAATTGAAACAATTGCCCATTACACAGCTGCAAAAGAATTTATGCCTAATGTTACAAGTATTGTTGATATTGGCGGACAAGATATGAAATATATAAAAATAAAAAAAGGTTCAATAGACAACATTATGCTTAATGAAGCATGTTCTTCTGGATGTGGCTCTTTTATAGAAACATTTGCTAAAAGCTTAAATTTATCAATAGAAGAATTTGTTAATGCAGCAATTGAATCTAGAAAACCTGTAGACTTAGGCTCTAGATGTACAGTATTTATGAATTCAAAAATTAAACAAGCACAAAAAGAAGGTTATTCTGTAGGAGATATATCTGCAGGACTATCATACTCCGTAATAAAAAATGCTATACAAAAGGTTATGAAAATTAGAGATGTTAATACTTTAGGTAATCATATAGTTGTTCAAGGTGGAACTTTTTATAATGATGCTGTACTTAGAGCTTTTGAATTAATAGTAGGAAAAAATGTTATTAGACCTGATATAGCAGGATTAATGGGTGCTTATGGTGCTGCATTACTTGCAAAACAACAATATGAATCTAATTTAGATATGGAATATCACTCTACAATATTGAAATCAGATGATATTGATAAGCTTGAAGTAACAACCAGCCATGTACGTTGTCAAAATTGTGAAAATCATTGTTTATTAACAATTAATAAATTCAATGATGGAAGTAGATATATTTCTGGAAACAGATGTGAAAAAGGTGCTGGAATTACAGATAAAAAATCTGAGCTTCCAAATTTAATTAAATATAAATATGAAAGAGTATTCAATTACATACCATTAAAGGAAGAAGTTGCCAAACGTGGTACAATAGGAATACCTAGAGTTTTAAATATGTATGAAGATTATCCTTTTTGGTTCACTTTTTTAACTAATTTAGGATTTAGAGTTATTTTATCTGAAAAAAGTAATAGAAAAACTTATGAAAAAGGTATTGAATCTATGCCATCAGAATCAGTATGTTTCCCAGCGAAACTATCACATGGACATGTAGTTGGGCTTATAGAAAAAGGTATAAAAACAATATTCTATCCTTGCATTCCATATTCAAGAAAAGAATATAAAGATGCAGATAATCATTACAATTGCCCAATAGTAATATCATATTCAGAGGTTTTGAAAAATAATGTTGAAGATTTAAAAGAAGAAGATATTGAATTTTTAAATCCATTTTTACCTTTTGAACCTGATAAATTAGCAAAAACTATATTAGAATTACCAGAATTTAAAAAATATAATTTTACTAAAAAAGAATTATTAATTGCTGCAAAAATGGCAGAGCTTGAATATCAAAGATTCAAAAGTGATATTAGAAAAAAAGGGGAAGAAACTTTAAAATATCTTGAAGAAAATAATTTAAAAGGTATCGTAATTGCTGGTAGACCATACCATACAGATCCAGAAGTAAATCATGGTATTGATACATTAATTACAAGCTTAGGGCTTAGTGTTTTAACAGAAGATAGCGTTTGTCATTTAACTACTGCAAAAAGACCTTTAAGAGTTGTTGATCAATGGACATTCCATGCTAGACTATATGCTGCTGCAGATTTAGTTGGAAAAAAAGACTATCTAGAGTTAATACAATTAAATTCTTTTGGTTGTGGTGTTGATGCTGTAACTACTGATCAAGTTGAAGAAATTCTTTCTAGCTATGGAAAAATGTATACATTAATTAAAATAGATGAAATAAATAACTTAGGAGCTGTAAGAATACGTATCCGTTCATTATTAGCTAGTATGAATAAACGTATAAAAGAAAAAGATGATGAATTAAATGGTAACTATGAAGTTCATAAAAAGATATATACAAAAGAAATGAACAAAGATTACACAATATTAATCCCACAAATGGCACCTATTCATTTTGAACTGATTGAATCAGCTGCAAAAGCATCAGGATATAATGTAGAATTATTAAGAGAATGTACAAATCACACTGTTGAAACAGGATTAAAATATGTTAATAATGATGCTTGTTATCCTTCTATATTAACAACTGGACAAATGATAGAAGCTCTTCAATCAGGAAAATACGATTTAAACAAAACAGCAATTATAATGTCTCAAACCGGTGGAGGATGCCGTGCAACAAACTATATTGGATTTATACGTAAAGCATTAAAAGATGCTGGATTTGCCAATGTTCCTGTAATATCATTTAACGTTGTTGGAATGGAAAAAATGCCAGGTTTTAAAATAACAATTCCATTTATAGAAAGATTATTTAAGTCTGTAATATTAGCAGATTTACTACAAAAATTATTAACAAAAAATAGAGCTTATGAAGTAAATAAAGGTGAAACTCAAAAATTATATGAATCTTGGTTAGATAAATGTAAAAAAATAGTAGCAAATTCATCCCTAAAAGAATTTAAAAAATCTATTTATGAAATGGTAGATGATTTTGAAAAAATAGAATTAGATACATCTATAAAAAAGCCAAAAGTAGGAATTGTTGGAGAAGTACTAATTAAATATCATCCATTTGGAAATAATTTTGTTGCTGATAAATTAGAAGAAGAAGGAGCAGAAGTAGTTCTTCCTGATTTTATGGGATTTGTAAAATTTATAGCTACTCATAAAATAACATTTAATCAATTAATAAAAACTGGAGCTTTAAAAGCAAATGTATTTAAATATGCGATAAAATTAATTGACATTTTAGAAAAAGATTCAATAAAAGCACTATCAAGCTCTAAAAAAGGTTATTTACTACCTTGTAACATTTGGGAATTGGAAGATAAAGTAAAAGATATTTTATCAATAGGAAACCAAACAGGTGAAGGATGGTTTTTAACTGCTGAAATGATAGAATATATAGAACATGATATACCAAACATAGTATGTGTACAGCCATTTGCATGTTTGCCAAACCATGTTGTAGGAAAAGGTGTTATAAAAACTATTCGTAGTAGATATCCAAATGCTAATATAGCTCCAATCGATTATGATCCAGGTGCAAGTGAAGCTAACCAAACTAATCGTTTAAAATTATTAATGACAGTTGCCAAAGATAATTTAAATAGGTCTAATAAAACTAATTTATAATTTCGAAATAAAAAAATAATCCACAATTTGAATACAAATTGTGGATTATTTTTTATTTATTTTTTATTATT
>ENA-UOJD01003028-UOJD01003028.1-human-gut-metagenome-genome-assembly--contig:-P48-NODE-3028-length-12799-cov-7.158427_pt1 | contig 12799 bp, 10 predicted proteins | sample MGYA00242342_ERZ723889 | MGnify/ENA metagenome assembly ERZ723889
ATTCCAGTCAAAATTCGCTTGGCTAATTTTAACCGTTATTACTGTTGTTTTGGTTTTGTTCTGAATGTTCTCTTGAACTTCAAGGCTTAACCAAAAGCCTTTGTTCTTAGAATTTTCAGGGTTTTACATACTGTTCAGTTTTCAAGGTTCTTTGTTGTTGTCTCATTGACAGCTCATTTATATTACCACAAGTAGTTGTCTTTGTCAACAACTTTTTTTATTTTATTTTCGCAACTGAGCTTTCGCTCAATAGCTTGGATATCATATCATAGGCAGTTGTCGTTGTCAACTATTTTTTCTTAATTTTCAAAACATTTTTGCAAATAAGAAAACCTGTGATATTCGATTTTCTCTGCATATGCAGACCAACGTCAAAACACGTTAGAGTTAGAGTTTACCATTTCAGCATTAACTTGTCAAGGGATTTTCACTTGTTTTTTCATTGTTTTTTCGCCGACATATTCCATACAGAATCATTGCGCATCCTCGCGGAGCGTTTATCTCAGCCGAAGACCCAACTCCCACTGAGACAAATTTGCTATTACTCGCCACCTAAAGAGGTGGATGTCTTCTCGACTGAAATAAAAAATTTGGCACACCTAACTCATCACTAAGTAGCGAGAATGCGGTGTGCCGTTTTTCAATATCACAGTTTTTCTCTGTAAGCTTTTAAATAATCCGTTTCACAACACCCATCAGGATGCTTCCAAGCATATTGTGGTCATACAGCCAGGTCAGCCAGATATTGCTTTCTATCTGGTTCAGGAAAAGTTCACCAATCGCCGTTGCCGAGAACAGTGTAATAAGCAGTGCTGCAATCCAGACGAAAAAGATCCCTTCCGCACCCCCCAGCGCGGCACCTGCCAGACGGTTCAGCCCCGATATGATCGGCAGCCGGGAGACCACATTGAGCGATACGGACAGAACACGCAGTCCGCCGAACACGGCTGCAAACAGCAGAAAAAAACTTATAATATTGATCAGGCTGTTTGCCAGATAACGGCTGACGTAGTGGGTAAAGCTGCTTACACCCAGCGCCTCGTAAACTTCGCTGTTATTATTCTCCAGAAGCGCATCCTTTAACTGTTCCGGAAGCTCCATTTCTTCAATAATACTGCGCTGTACGGATGGCGGCGCCGCGTCAGCTGCCTCATTTTCCGCCTCATCGTCCTTTTGGATAAATTTCGTCACGCTGTCCTCCACCGCCTGATAGACCACCTCATTGCTGCGAAGCAGATTCGCGACAGACGGCGCACCAAAATGAACCACCCCCAGCGACAGCACCAGGGAAACGGCCGAGACTGCCAGGCGGACGAATCCGCGGTAATGCCCGTACAATACCATGGAAACCAGATAGACTGCCACCACCACGAACAGCCAGTTTTCTTTTATATAAGCACCCATTGTCTGATCGCCTCCGCTACGCCCTCTTCCCGGTTCGAAGCGGCAATCCGGTCTGCGCGTTCCTTTAAAAATGGGGCGCCATTTTCCATCGCCACGCCGATTCCTGCTGCCTCCAGCATGGGCCAGTCGTTTTCGCCGTCTCCAAATGCCATCGTCTCCTCCGCTTCAATTCCCAGATACTGACAGAGATTCCGCAGCCCACTCCCCTTTGTGATGCCCGCCGCGTTGAGTTCCAGATTCCACGGAAGCGAGGAGGTCACCAGAACCTCCGGCATCGCTTCCAGCTTTGCCCGGACTGCCTGCTTGCTCTCCCGGTCCTTAAAATTTAAATTCATCTTCTGCACCGGGCATTTTTTCTCCCGCAGATACTCCACCATGTCAGTAACTGCCCGGCGTGTCGCCCGGATATAGGCGCATTCACGTTCCGGTATCCCGTATTCTTCCAGCTGTGCCAGCAATCGCGTCTCGCTGACGCCGCCCTCTGATACATACATATCGTAAATAACCGGATGTCGGCGCAGCACCTCAATCACCCGGATCGTCTCTTCCCAGCTCAGGCAGCTTTCCGACACCCAGGTATTTTTCCCGAAATCCCGGACGACCGCCCCATTTGTAAATATGCCATAGTGGACGCCCGGCAGGCTCAAAACCTCCTCTGGCACTGCCGGGAGCGCGCGCCCGGTCGCCGGAACAATCTCAATCCCCCGCTGCGCGCACAGTTCCATCATCTGTCTTGTTTTTTCCGACACGTGCATTTTTTCATTTAACAGTGTCCCATCTAAATCGAGGGCTATTAACCGTGTTCCCATCTTTCTCTCCCGTATCTCTTTTTACTGTCCACTACCAGAAAACGCTGCCGGGAAGCATTCCCCCGCAGCGCTCTCTTTTACTAATTAGTTTTAATTTTAAAATTTCTCGAATTGTTTTAATTAATCAAAGAAATGTTTCTCTTTCAGAATCAGAAGTCCATCCTTATCATATTTCGATGAGAACAGTCCGCTGAAGGATTTCTTCTCCGCCTTATCTGCAGCTTCCTCGATCAAATCTTCGGCACTTGTCTTGGTAAGCGGTTCTCCGTCCTCCTCCATCATCTCAGCGCGCTCGTACAGAGCCAGCATGCTCTTTCCCGAAATACTGCAGTCGATCTCCGATGCATATTTGCAGGCGTACTGAACAAACTCCTCAACATCCATATCGCCGGACTTTTTGGACGGTTTCTCTTCCGGCTCATCCTCTGGATAATTGGAATACTCGTCGTCCTCGCGTTCGTCTTTATAGCTGTCTTTGTAATCGTCCTTATAATCATCACGATAGCCGCCACGCGCATAATCATCCTCTGGCTCATACTCGTCCTTCTCGTAGTGATCTTCTTCGTCTTCATACTCTGGCTCGTCATCGTGTCTTGCCTCTTCCTGACGGCGCAGTTCTTCTCTCTGCCGCTCTGCCAGACGGCGATCTTCCTCCGCTTTACGCGCCTCTTCTGCCTCTTTGGCTGCCAGCGCCTGTGCTTCTGCCTTGGCGCGCTCTTCTTCCTCACGGCGGGCTGCTGCTTCCTGCTGTCTGCGTTTTTCCTCTGCCTCTTTTTCTGCCTGACGGCGGATCTCCGCTTCACGCTCTGCCTGGCGTTTTCTGGCTGCTTCTGCTTCCTGCTGCGCCTGCTGGCGTTTCAGCTCTTCCTCACGCGCCTGTGCCAGCTTCGCTGCATCGTCTTTCTGGTTTTCACAGCCGATATACTGGAAACGCACTGCTAATGCCGGATATGCGCGGTGCATCTGCTCTAAACGTGCCTGCGTATCAATCAGAACAACGACCATGCCGGTTTCATCCTGTGTCATCAGTTCTTCCAGCTCTTCCACCGTCAAATCGTCCAGATCGGCTGCATGCTCGACCACCAGATCCTTGCCTGCCAGGCGCTCCGCCACCGATGCGATGCCGCGATGGGAAAGGTTTGCGCCGCTGATCTTGGCAACCGGATGCTTGGTCCCCAGCTCGCGGTGAATCTTTTTCAGGGAATCAAGTGCCATCGCAAGACCGGCTGCCGGATCTTCCGCCTCGATCATCAGATGATTCGATTCCTTGATCTCCTCTTCTTCCTCTTCCGGTTCGAAATCCCAGTCTTCCACTATGGTTTCCTCTTCCTCTTCAAATTCATGAATCGGAGCTTCCTCGCTCTTTTCCTCTGCCTCTGCCGGTTCCAGGTCGCGGAGATTCCTGAAAACACGTGTCTCCCCTTCGGATGCGCCCTCTTCCTCATCGTAAGGCTTGATCTTGGACACTTCTTTTGCCAGCGCTTCTTCCGCCTGTGCTTCATGAAGGCTTGCTACTACATCCTCGTCCAGCGCAGCCTTTTCTACTTTCTCGTCCGCCGGTTTTGTCTCAGCTTTCGGTTTTCCAGCCTTCTCTTCTGGCTCTGCCTGCTCTGGCTGTCCCTCCGGCTCATTCTCCGGTTCGTCGTCCAGCTCTGCCTCCGGCTCATCCGTATCCAGATACTCTCCTTCCGGCTCCGGCTTGCGGTATGTACCGTTCTTGTACTCTTCTTCCACCGCACGCAGCTTCTCTTCGTACTTCTCGCGGTTTTCCACCAGATCCATCTGATATTTCGTCAACGGCGCATACTGAAGTTTCAGTTCCATTGCCTTGTCCACATATTTGCCAAGACCGAACATCAGCATGATCTTATCGCAGATCCGCACACAGTCGTCCGCCTGGTTCGCCTGATGATAAAGCTCTGCCAGGTGATACAGCCATTTCTCATCCAGCTCTTCCTGACAATATCTCTCCAGAGAATTGATCTGCTGCTCTAACGGCGCATCCTTCGCCTCCAGAATCAGAAAACGAAGCAGGTACTGGCGCGGGTCATCGCCGGACAGCTCACAGAACTCCCGGTAATATGCCTCTGCCTCCTGAATATTATTTTCACGCAGTGCAAGGTCAGTCAGCTTATATAAAAGCCCCTTTCCAAGCGGCGCTCTCTCATATGCCAGCAATAAAATATCCTTGGCATCCTGATACTCTGCATTTTTCTCGTAAATCTGGGAAATCATCGTAAGCAGGCTGGTGCTGCGTACACGACGCCAGTCGATGGTATCGGCGATCTTCATCGCCGTCTCGAAATCTCCCTTGTTGACCAGTTTCTTAATCTGCTCTACCTTGATGTTAAACTCGTATTTATCCATCTTATGCATCTCCTAACTTCCTGCCGCGGCAGAAGTTTTATTGTTACTGTTCACGCATACGTGCCCAGTAACGTTTTATTTGCTCACCGGCTACAGCTCTGTACGCCCATCCAGCGCGCGCAGAAGCGTTACCTCATCAATATATTCCAAGTCGCCCCCGACCGGAACGCCGCTGGCGATTCGCGTCACCCGGATCCCTGTCGGCTTAATCAGCTTGCTCAAATACATCGCGGTCGTCTCGCCCTCCAGGCTTGAGTTGGTTGCGATAATGACCTCACGAACCTCCTCTTTCTGCAGGCGAGTCATCAGCTCCTTGAGCCGGATGTCGCCCGGCCCGATCCCCAGCATCGGGGAGATCGCCCCATGCAGCACATGATAGACCCCGTTGTATTTTCCTGTCTTTTCATATGCCGCCAGATCGCGCGTATTTTCCACCACCATGATCGTCTCATGATCTCGCCGGTCGCTGCTGCAGATCGGGCACAGTTCCTTATCCGTCAATGTGCAGCACTCCTTGCAGTAACGCACATTCTGCTTGGCTTCCAGAATCGCGCCGGACAAGTGCCTGACCTGTTCTTCCGGCATATTGATGATATGAAATGCAAGACGCTGCGCCGATTTACTTCCGATTCCGGGAAGTTTTGACAATTCTTCGATTAGCTTGCTAATCTGACTGCTGTAATAATCCATCGCTTAAAACGGGAATCCGCCTCCCAGACCGCCAAGGCCACCGGTCAACTGGGACATCATCTGGCTGCTGTCCTCTTCCGCCTGACGGAATGCCTCGTTGGTCGCCGCCACGATCAGATCCTCTAACATCTCGATATCATCCGGATCCACTACTTCCTCAGACAGTTTCACGGAAAGAACCTCTTTTTTACCAGATACGGTCACGGTTACAGCGCCGCCGCCTGCGGATGCGCTGTACTGCTTCTCCTCCAGCTCTTTCTGCTTCTCTTCCATCTGGCGCTGCATTCTCTGCGCCTGCTTCATTAAATTGTTCATATTGCCCGGCATACCGCCTGGGAAACCGCCACGTTTTGCCATGGTGTCATTCCTCTCTTTCACTTCTTTTTATTTATATTCAGACTGGCTGCCGATTGCAGCCGGTTCTATATATCATATAAACCCACTAATATCATTTATCTGCATTTAATCACAGCTTCTTGCATTACAAAACAAGGCTCATCTTTGGCAAGCTCCACTACACGGAATCATCCTCTTCGACAATCACATCGGTATGGATTGCGTTCTTTAAATCCTCATCACTGACATAAACCGTTCTTTGCGGCACAGCAGATGATTCTAAACGGACTTTAAATTGCAGAGTCTTTTTGTATTTTTCTTGCACTACTTCCTGCAAATTCTTAAGCTCAGGCTCCCGATTGATAATTCCAAACGTATTTTCATCTGTACACACAATGCAAAGGCAGCCTTCGCCCGCCGGTTCTACACTTGTCTTGGGAAGACTGAGCCTAATCGAACCCACAAGCTGGCTCAGGGACGCAATCCGTCCCCATTCTTTCCGCATCAGCATCAGATCTTCGTACTGTGCCGGCGGAAGGGATACCGTCTTCGGCTCAGGCGGCGTTTCCACCACAGCCGTTTTGGAGAATGCCGCCTGCCCCGCTGCCGGTGCAAGGGACGCCAGTTTCTGTAGATTGTCCGGCATTTCCTGCATTTTCTGCTCTAATAGCGTAATCCGCTGTAAAATGGAATCAAGATTCTGTTCCATCGACGGCGTCGTCAGCTTGATAAAGGCAATCTCCACCAGAATCCGCTTCTGCAACGCGTAGCGCAGCTGCCCGGAAAGTTCCGAGAAAATACGGATGTAACGCATCAGCGTTTCCGTATCAACGCCTGCCGCCTCTTCCTTTAAAACTGCCAGATTTTCCTCCGACATATCGAGCATATCGCCCGGTTCGTCGGTCGTCTTGGCAATCAGGAGATTTCGCATATACCAGACGAAATCGTTGACGAACTGCGAAAGATCGCGCCCCTGGATGATCATTTCCTCAATCTCACGGATGCACGCCTTCGTATCACTTGCAAGCACCGCCTGAAACAGCTTGCTGAACACGCGGTTATCGACCGCGCCCAACACCTCGAGCACATTGTCATACGTCAGCTTTTCCCCGAAATGGAACGCCACGCACTGATCGAGAAGACTTAACGCATCTCGCATCGAGCCATCCGCCGCACGTGCCACATACCTAAGTGCCCGATCGTCTACATCGATCTGCTCCGCCTGCGTCAGCTCCGCCAGCCGTCCCGCGATGGTATCGATCGAGATCCGCTTGAAATCATATCTCTGGCACCGGGACAGGATCGTGATCGGGATCTTGTGGACCTCCGTCGTCGCCAAGATAAATATAACGTAGGACGGCGGTTCTTCCAGCGTCTTTAAGAGCGCATTGAACGCGCCGATCGAAAGCATATGAACCTCGTCAATGATGTAGACGCGGTAGCGCCCATCCGTCGGCGGGTACTGCACCTGCTCCCGGATATCGCGGATATTTTCCACACCATTGTTGGATGCCGCATCGATCTCCACCACATTGAGGGAAGCTCCTTCCGCAATCTGGCGGCACATACTGCACTCGCCGCAGGGGCTGCCGTCCACCGGATGTTCACAGTTGACTGCCCGTGCAAAGATCTTGGCAATACTCGTCTTACCGGTTCCGCGCGTCCCGCAGAAGAGGTACGCGTGCCCGATCCGCCCGGAGTTGATCTGATTTTTCAAGGTCTTTACGATATGGTCCTGACCCCGGACCTCTTCAAAGGACGTCGGACGCCATTTTCTGTACAGTGCTGTATATGACATAAACTACTACTTCCTTACTATTCGTCGCCGAAGCTGATGCCTACATCCTTAGCTTCCCGGATAATATCGCTCTTCGGATCGACCATCTTTAATTTACCGGCAATGTCCGCGAGCGGAATTTTTTCAATCTTATTGTTGTTTAAAGCGACCATATAGCCGTATTCTTTGCGGCGGATCATCTCTGCTGCCTCCGCGCCGAGGCGCGTCGCAATCACACGGTCATACGGGCATGGCTCGCCTCCGCGCTGCATATGCCCCGGAACCGTCACACGGATCTCCTGCCCCGTCCGCTCGGAAATCTGGGCGCCCAGCTCGTAAGCGACCGACGGATAAACCGGTCCATTTTTCTTCTTTTCTTTTAATTCTTTCTTGGTCAGGGCTGCATTTTCCTTGGAAATCGCGCCCTCTGCGACCGCCAGAATCGTGAAATTCTTGCCATTTTTAGTACGGCTGCGGATCGCATTTACCACCACATCAATATCATACGGGATCTCCGGCAGGAGAATGATGTCAGCTCCGCCCGCGATGCCTGCATAGAGCGCCAGCCATCCCACCTTGTGGCCCATGATCTCCACGATGAAGACTCTGCCATGAGACGCCGCCGTCGTATGAATACAGTCGATGGCATTGGTCGCTACATCAACCGCACTATGGAATCCAAACGTAAGATCGCTGCCCCAGAGATCGTTGTCTATGGTCTTCGGAAGAGAAACGATATTGAGTCCTTCCTCCCGCAGCAGATTTGCCGTCTTCTGGCTGCCGTTGCCGCCTAAAATGACGAGACATTCCAGTTTCAGCTTGTAATAGGTGTGTTTCATCGCTTCCACTTTATCCAGACCGTTCTCGTCCGGCGTCCGCATCAGCTTGAAAGGCTGTCTGGAAGTTCCCAGAATCGTACCTCCGCGTGTCAGAATCCCGGAAAAATCCGACTGTTTCATAATCCGGTAGTCTGCATACATAAGACCTTTATAGCCGTCTTCAAATCCAACTATCTCTATGTCATCGAACATCTTGTACAGCGATTTTGCCACGCCTCGCATCGTCGCATTTAAGCTCTGGCAGTCGCCGCCGCTGGTTAACATACCGATTCTTCTCATGAGCGTTTTCCCTTTCTTCATAACCGTCCAGTACCTTCACAGTTACCCTTATTCTAAGTTTCCAACAACCCCCATATCAGGATAAACTACACCCATTTTGTAATTATAATACAATCATATCCCGCGGGCAAGAAAAAATTCCTTACAAATATCATAGACATAAAAATACCGGGATACGCGCTTTTAATCTGCTCCGGCACGGTATTCCTACCCCTTGGCAAATCAAATTCCACATATCCCGGCTATATTCACACACCTGCAAAAATGCTTGTTTCTGTATCTATTATTTTCTATTTTTTATTTCATAGGAAGCAATTTCCTATGAAATAAAAAAATCCGCACGCCCGGCTTCGAACGTATGCCATGGACGTTACCCTGACAGTTAACTCGGTCCAGGCTGCCTTGCGGCACACAGAAGCTTCTGCTTAGTGCTGCTGCATTCCTGCCCTGACACGGTTCACAGATTTCTGTTGCGCAAGACCCAGACTTCAACGCCACTTTTCAGGGGCAGCCCCACAGTAAAAACGCCCTCGGTCGGACAACACCCCTGCTATAGCGGATTGCAGGTACAGGGCACCGCTAACTCCCCGGCTGTGCGGAAACTTTATGACTTGATCTTATATGACGGAATGACCTGCAGACCGTCAGCCTGTTTAGTATACATGGCAGCCGCCGTTTTGTCAAGCCGGAGCTTGACTAACAAGCATTGTATAAAAATACACAAGAATACATTTTATTGTTTTTTTATCATTTTTTATCCCAGAATCTTGCAACAGAAGAAAGAAATTATTATAATAGGTATAAATCTAGCGACTGCAAAAAGTCAAACAGTTACTAAATCATAAAATTCTGTAAGATTGGAGCAACGATTATGGAAAAGAAAAATATCGACTGGAGCAACATCGGTTTCGGCTATATGCCAACGGATTACCGCTATGTTTCCATGTACCAGAATGGTTCCTGGGACGAAGGCGTCCTTACCTCCGACCCGAATATTACCTTGAATGAATGTGCCTGTGTTCTGCAGTATGCACAGACTTGCTTCGAGGGTCTGAAAGCGTATACGACCGAGGACGGCCATATCGTTACGTTCCGTCCTGACTTAAACGGCGAGCGTATGGAGAATTCCGCAAAAGGTCTTGAAATGCCGCCATTCCCGAAGGAGCGCTTCGTAGACGCCATCACAAAAGTAGTAGAAGCCAACGCAGCATTCGTACCGCCGTATGGTTCCGGTGCAACCCTGTACATCCGCCCGTATATGTTCGGTTATGATTCCATCATCGGCGTTAAACCGGCAAACATCTATCAGTTCCGTGTATTCTGTACACCGGTTGGCCCGTACTTCAAGGGCGGCGCTAAACCGATCACCATCCGCGTCAGCGATTTCGACCGTGCAGCACCTCACGGAACCGGTCACATCAAAGCCGGATTAAACTATGCGATGAGCCTGCATGCGATCGTCGATGCTCATAAGAACGGTTTCGATGAGAACATCTACCTGGATCCGCAGACACGTACCAAGATCGAGGAGACCGGCGGCGCAAACGTTATCTTTATCACCAAAGACGGCAAGCTGGTAACTCCGAAGTCCAACAGCATCCTTCCGTCTATCACACGCCGTTCTATCCTGCAGGTTGCAAGAGATTACCTTGGCATGGAGACCGAAGAGCGTGAAGTATACTTAGACGAAGTAAAAGATTTCGCAGAGTGCGGCCTGTGCGGTACCGCAGCTGTTATCTCCCCGGTTGGCAAGATCGTTGACCACGGCAAGGAAATCTGCTTCCCGGCAGGTATGGAAAAGATGGGTCCGGTTACCCAGAAACTCTACGAGACACTGACCGGCATCCAGATGGGTCACATCAAAGCTCCGGAGGGCTGGATCCACGTAATCAAATAAGGACTGTATTTTTCGGTTTGAATGGGAAATATGGAATGCAAAAAGCTGGTGGAAATCATTCACCAGCTTTTTCTTCTTTCTTCTTTTTTCTCTTTTCACGCAATTCTTTGAAAAATTCTTTCAACATCATCGAACATTCCTCGCCCAAAAGTCCTTCTTCTGTCTCCACCTGATGATTGAATCCTTTTTCATCCAGAAGATTCAGTACCGAACCGGCGCAGCCGGCTTTCGGGTTCATGGAACCGATGTAAACTTTTGGAATCCGCGCCTGCACGATCGCCCCCGCGCACATCGGGCACGGTTCCAGCGTCACGTACAGCTCGCATTCTTCCAGGCGCCAGTCGCCCATGCGCTTGCACGCTTTTTTGATTGCCGCGATCTCCGCATGTGCCAGCGCGCTATGATCGACCATCCGGCGGTTGTAACCCCTGCCGATGATTTTGTCCTCATACACGATCACGCAGCCGATCGGCACTTCTCCGAGCGCCCAGGCTTTCTTCGCTTCGCGGATCGCCGCTTTCATATATTTCTCTTCCCGTGTCAATTTTGCTGCCACTGTTTTTTCCTCCGTTCAAATTCATCCGCTTCCAACAACAGACATCCTTATCCCAGTTTCCCGACAAGTTTGATCCGCTACCAACCAAACACCTGAAAGCATTTGACCCGTGTCCATCCTACCCAGAAAAGCTATCCTTTGTCAAGCCTTCTCTAAAAGGAGCGACCGGCTTTTATGTAAAATTCAAATCCGTATACCAATACCCGAACCGGCTATCGCGCGGCGGCTGGCGGGTGGAACGGACAAAGCGGTCAAAGCCGAACATCGCCGCCATATATTTTTCATTGTTTCCATAATGTCCCGGCACGCCCAGAATGTAGCGCCCCCGTTCGCCAGATTTCCCCAGCCTCGCCAGAATCAGATATCGGTAGTTGTAGTAACCGTGCAGAAGAAAGCTGTTATTTCCATACACCCAGTTTTCCCGCGGCAGAAGCCCGATATCCTGCGGTTTGATTACCAGAATCTCGCAGCCGTCGGCGCATTCGAAGGCGGTTACTTTGGGATAGGCAGCACGCAGACGATTCCAGAGGGACTCGGCGGGATCTTCTTTCGGAAATTCCTTGGATGAATCTGGTTGCGGTTGTTTTTGATTTTGAGAGTCTGACTGAAATGCCTCTTGATGGTCTGGTGGAGAATCTGGAGGCATTTCTTTCCGGACTTCCCGGGTGGATTCTTGAGAATCTTTCCGTCGCGCCTCTGTCTGCGCTTCCTGAAAGGATTCCTGAGAACTTTCCTGCGGTGTCTCCGTTTGCGCTTCCTGATTGGATTCCTGAAAACTTTCTTGCGGTGTTTCCGTTTGCGCTTCCTGAACAACTTCTGCCTCTTGATGATCGGATGTTTCTGAGATATCTGGAACCGCTTCCATGGTTTCCGTGTCCTCGAAAATCTCCAGGTTTGAATCCTCCAGCTTTTCTGGCTGGGGCTGGCTGATTCCGAAGTCCGTTTCGTTTATATTCACAGCCTCTTTCTTCTCTGTCTCCGTGGATGTGTCCTGACTCTCCATTTCTCCCGACCGGGTAAGTTCTGACGCCTCATCCAATTTTTCTTTCCCTACAGACGCGCTGTTCACTTCCCCAGATACATTCTCTGCCAGTTTCCGCGTTGCCTCTTCCTTCTCCGCTTCCTGCTCCCGCACTTTCTCAGCAGTCACATCCGCCAGCTCAACCTCTGCCGCATGCGCGACGGCATCTTCCCAGATCGTCGTATAGGCACGCCATGCGCTGTCCGTCTCATGAAGAGTCAGACCACAGCACTCTTCCATATTGCAGCCGCTTCCTTCAATATTTTCACAATTGACGACGGCACGGAACTCCCCATTTCCGCCACGGACAAACAGGGTGCCGATACGGATCTCCTCCTGCCCTGCCAGAAGGTATACGCCGATCGGGCTGCCGCCCGCAAAGACACGGCGGACGCTGACCTGAATCCGGCAGGAAGTTCCCCGCGTCTCCAATTTCGCAAATCCCGTATTTTTCCCTTTGATTCCGCCCTCGTATGCATAAATATATGATATTAACCGATGATATGCAGACATGTTTTCACTCCTTTGCTTTGTATTATATGCAAAAGAAGCGCCGGTTTATGACAGGATTTCTATATCCTGATATAAACCAACGCTGCAAATACGTCCGTATAACGCAAAATCGGGAACAGTTAAAAACTGTTCCCGATACTGCCGGCGACCGGAATCGAACCGGTACGAAGTTTAACCCTCGCAGGATTTTAAGTCCTGTGCGTCTGCCAGTTCCGCCACGCCGGCATCATGATTACTCATGACTGGCACAAAGCCAAATGGATGGAGGTGGATTCGAACCACCGAAGCGAGACGCAACAGATTTACAGTCT
>ENA-UOJD01003035-UOJD01003035.1-human-gut-metagenome-genome-assembly--contig:-P48-NODE-3035-length-12779-cov-5.783716_pt1 | contig 12779 bp, 16 predicted proteins | sample MGYA00242342_ERZ723889 | MGnify/ENA metagenome assembly ERZ723889
ATATAACTCATGATGCGGGATTAATCAATGAAAAACTTCGGCAAAAATTACGAGTCGCGCTTGACAGGCGGGGATGCGTGTGCTATCGTAATGGTAAAGGGCCTAACAAACCCCAACACAAGCGGGCGTTGCCTCCGTCATGGCGGCGATCTCCGTATTTTTGTCAGCATACCCGAATTGTATTTTGCGGGCTTGCGGGAGCCGGCGTGTGAAAGCACGTCGGGCGCGTCTTGTGTCGTGTTTGTTACTCCCTACCAAGCCCGCTCTTTTTGTGTCCTAACAAAGCACTCCGAGAGCGGTAACAGTAACGACCTGAACACAAGGAGGTCAACATGTACTGCTATCAGCAGCCGACAGCCCTGCAACTCATCTCGAACCGGCTCGAGTCCGCGAAGTACGAGGCCGCGCAGAAACGCCGGGCGCGCATCCGCGAACTCAGGCGCGATCCGGATTCCCCGGGTCCGTCCCCGGAGGAGATCGAAATCGAACATCTCCGAACCGCGATCGGCAACGCGGTTTTCGCTCTCAGCATCGTGCGGCGGTAATCCCGCCCGCTTCACTCAAAAGACCCATTGTGCCCAAATTTCAGGGGAGGAATAGCCATGTATCCGAATCAGAATCCGAAACCTTCCGCAATCACCGTCAAGTGCGGCCAGCGGTGGCCGCGTCTGATGGAGCTCGAAGCGGCGGCCGCGTATGCCGGGATGACGACCGGCACGTTCAAGCGGACGTTTCCGGGGCTGATCGTGCAGCCCTTCGGCCGTCCGGTCGTGGTCCGCGAACAGCTCGACGAAGCCATCTCCGACGCGCTCGAAGCGTTCGAAGCCCGGAAAGCCGGGAAGGAGGCCGCCCGTGCGTGAGTATCAGACGTGGGGAGCCCGGAAGCCGCGCCGGCACGACTGGCGCGCGGAGTCCGGCGAGATCGTGGTTTGGATCGTGGCCGCCATCGCGGCGGCCGGGCTGCTGTTCATGGAGTAACGTGATGAAACGAATGGTAAACGAAGTCTGGCGAGACGCCGACGGGCGGCTGATCCAGTGCGTTCAGGACCGGGCCGGGCGGCGGATCGAAATCGCCCCCCCGGTCGATTTCCCGGCGGTCGGCATGGTCTGCCGGCGGCGCGGCAAGCTCTATCAGCTGCACGAGTCGAAGTATCGCGCGGCGCGGAGCGAAAACGGGCCGCGCGAGGCTGACCCGGTGTTCGCGTTCCCGGTCGAGGATTACGGATTCTGCTGGGTCCTCATCGGCGACGTGCCGCGCGAAGAGTGGCCGCTGGCCGGCGACCTGGTTTACTTTTTCAGCGGAGACGGCTTCGTCCTCGAGAGGACGTACACCCCGGCCAACAGCGCCCTGCGGGACCTGGCCGCCTTCGGAAACTGCTTCCGTACCCGCGAAGAGGCGCAGGCGGCGGCCGACAAAGTCCGCGAGCTGCTCGCCGGTCTCCGCCGCCCCGAAGGGAGGCCGTGACCATGCTCTATAATCGCTATCTCAGGAACGCGGCGCCGGAGGCGGCAACGCTGCGGATTTCGCGTGAGCTCGACCGGCTGCTTAAACGCACCGCGAAACACGCGAACTGCTCGGAAACCACCGTCATCCGGCGGACGGCGATCGGCATCGACCGGGGCCGCCCGGTAGTGGAGCGGGAAATTGAAAATGTTCTCTACAAAACCGGCCCGGTGGTCAAGCAGTTCAATTTCGCGCTTCCGGTCGAGGCGGGGGAGTTCCGGCGGCTGCTCGCGCTGCGCTGTCTCGAGGAGCTCGACCACAAGCCGAGAATCCACCGCAGTTTCGCCGAGGAGGCGGGAATCGATTACATCGTCGAGGAAGTGGAATAAACGAAAAACGGAGAATCGGAAAGATGAAGAAGAAGAAGGAATACGCGGTCGAACTCAAGGACGGGAAAGCTGTCACCACCAGTCTCAAAATCGCCGAGGTGTTCGGGAAACAGCACAAACACGTTATTGACGCCATCAGAAAGATCGAAGCCCCATCCACTTTCACTGAGCCGAATTTTCGGCCCAGCGAATACATCGACCAGACTGGTCGTAAACTCCCGATGTACATCGTCACCCGGGACGGGTTCACGCTGCTGGCGATGGGATTCACCGGAAAGGCGGCGATGCAGTTCAAAGTGGCGTACATCGAGGCGTTCAACGCGATGGAGCGCACGATCAGGGAATCGGCGGCCGGGAACCTCCCCTCGTCCGAGGTGATGCTGGCGACGCTCTACAACGAGATGGAACGCCGGATCAAGGCGGAATCCGAACGCGACGAGTACAGGCGCAATCTCCACCGTATCGCCATCGCATCCGGTCTCGACTTCGGAGAGCCGAGCAAGGAGACCGGGCTCCCGAAAGACATCGTCGTAGCGAGCTACTGCAAGAGCTCCAAGCGCGAACATGCGCCGCAGGCGGAACGGTATATTCAGCTGGTACTCCCGCTCCGCGAGATCATGGCCGAGTGCTATCGGCAGATCGGGAACGCAATCTGAAGCCCGGATGCGCTAATGTTTCGTCGGGTTTAATTCCCGGACGATTTTCCCTGACGGGTTTTCCGGTTCATCGGAATAACATTTTTGACGGCATTTATAACAGTAGGTCACATAACGATTACCCGGGTGTTCGCGCCGAAAGGCTTTCATCAAGGTTTTGCAGGCGGGGCAATAAGGATTGCCCTGCCGATCCCAGTAATAGCCGTATTTGGAATGCAATCTATTGCGCCTGGAGAAGTATAATGCACATGCAAGAACTAGAGATAATACAAAAAACAATAATAGTGTCGGCAACCATAATTCCGGCGGCACTTGCTCTAATAGTCTGTAGTCTCGTATCCATCCCCGAAACAACTTCGCCCACTCTGAGCATATTGTGGAAAGTGTTCCGAAGAGAAATCCTGCTGCTCCTGATATTATTGTTGTCAGTGATACTTCTTTTAGCTTGTTCATCATATTGGCTCCATATCCGGCATGAATGCAGTTTGAACGAAAAATATAACCCTCGATGCGAGATTAATCAATGAAAAACTTCGGCAAAAATTACGAGTCGCGATTGACAGGCGGGGCAAATCGTGCTATCGTAATGAAAAAGGGCTTCAAAAACCCAAACGATAGCGGGCGTTGCCTCCGTCATGGCGGCGATCTCCGTATTTTTGTCAGCATCCCCGGATTGTATTTTGCGGGCTTGCGGGAGCCGGTGCGGGAAACCGTACCGGGCGCGTCTATCGTCGTGTTTTTGACTCCCTACCAGGCCCGCTCTTTTTGTGTCCTCAAAAAGCACTCCGAGAGCGGTAATGTCAATGACCGAAACGATAGGAGGTCAACATGTACTGCTGTCAGCAGCCACCGAAACTTCAACTCATCGCCGGACGGCTCGAGCTCGGGCGTCTCAACGCCGGAAGCCGGCGCCGGCGCCGCGAACGCGAACTGCGAAAATTCCCCGATTCCCCCGGTCCGTCTCCGGAGCAGGTCGAAATCGACGCGCTCCACGAGGCGATCAACAACGCGATCTTCGCACTCAATCTGCTCCGTCCGTAATTTTGCGGCCGGACGCACTCAAAAGACCCATTGTGCACCAAAGCAATTTTAAGGAGTGATTACCATGAATGAAATTCAAATCTTCAATTTTCAGAACAGTGAAGTACGTGTCGTCAACATCGATAACGAGCCGTGGTTTGTCGGCAAGGACGTCTGTCTGACACTCGGCTACGCCGATCCGACTACGGCCATTCGCTCGCACTGTCGTGGGGTGCAGAAATTGCACCCCATCATCGACAGCCTCGGACGCAAGCAGGAAGTCCGCATTCTCCCCGAATCGGATGTGATGCGGCTGATTTGCGGATCGACGCTGCCGGAAGCTGTGGCATTTGAAAAACTGGTATTCGAGGAGATTCTCCCCGCCATCCGGAAACACGGCGGATACATCGCGGCGAACGGCACGGAAACGCCGGAGGAGCTGTATGCGCGGGCGCTGACTTCGCTCAAGGCGGCGCTCGACCGGCAGAAGGCGATCGCCGCCGAACAGGCCGTGCAGCTGGAACTGCAGGCCCCGGACGTCGAATACGCCCGCAACGTGCTCGCTTCGGACGGCCTCCACACGGTGAACGCCGTCGCGGTGCATCTCGGCATTTCCGCGATCCGGCTGAACAAGTTTCTGATCGCCGAAAACTGGATTTACCGGCGGGGCGACGTCTACTATCCGGCGATCCGCATCCGGGAGAAGGGATACTGCGATTTTCACGTCGTGCCCTATCTGAACAGCCAGGGCGAGAGGATGACCCGCGAACACCTCAAATGGACCGAGGCCGGGCGGCGCGCCATCATCGAGCTGTGGAACAAACGCCATCCGGCGGCATAAGGAGGCGCGGCCATGATGAACAGATGGCAGTTGGGTTTCTGGGGGATGCTCGTTGCGGCGGAGTTCGCCGCGGCGTTCTGGCTGCTGATCCGATGAACGAGGTTGAATCATGAGAAGGAGAAACAAAATAGATGCGCCGTGCGCGTGTTGCAAGGCGGTTCCGCGCGTTCCGGGGCGGTCGTATTGCGCGCGGTGCGAGCGGGAAAAGAACAACTTCCACAACGCCGTCAAACGCGCGAAAAGGCGCGAGATCGAGCGCATCCGCAAACCCGAAGCCGCCGCCCGCTTCGCGCAGCTCGTGGAGTGGTGGCAAAGCATCGGAGGCGAATCAATCGCCCGGAGGGTGTCGAAATGAAAACCCATCTTTACACGGTCGAGCGGGTCGCGTGCGGGGAAATCCCGGAGCACTCGCCCATGATCCGCGATCCGGCGCAAGTCGATTGCGAGCGGTGCCGCCGGACGGCGGTCTTCCGGAAAACAGCGACGGCGGCTCCCGTCGTAAAACGAGAGCCGGTGAAGTTTGAACAGAAGGAACTATTTTAGAATGCCTGAACGAATGTTACGCGATTGGACCGACTCCGAGGCAGTCAACCAGCTTGACTGGGCGGCGGAATGTCTGTTCACCCGCCTGATTATGAAGGCAGATGATTTCGGACGTTTTCACGGAAACCCCAGATTGATCAAGTCCCTGCTATTTCCCCTCAAGGACGGCTTGAGAGACGCCGACATTTCCCGTTGGATCGCCGAGTGCGTGAAAGCCGGATTGCTCCGCGAATACACTGACCGGGTCAGTGGCAAGCCTTTCGTTGAGATCAGGAAATATGGACAGCGACTCAGGACCAAAAAGGCGAAATTTCCGGACGAAAACGGACGTTTTGCGGCACCTTGCGGAAATCCGCCGCAGAATGCCGCAGAATGCGGCGAAGCGCCGCCTGAAGTAGAAGTAGAAGGGGAAGGAGAAGATAAAGAGAGAGAGCGCGGGGGCGCGGAAGAATCCCGGATTCGGCAGGAGGCGGAGAAAATCCGCGAACTGCATCCGAGAAAACTCAATCTCTATGACGATGTCAGCGCCATCGTCGAGGCCATTCAGCGCGAAGTTGACAAGCCCGGCGAAACCGTCGAAACGGTCGTCTCCCGCCTGAATGCGGCGGTTCAATCCTACGCTGACGCCGTCGCGAATTGGCCGGCGAACAGAAAACGTTTCATCGCCCCGTGCAGGAAGTGGTTCGCCGAAGGGCGCTATCTCGAAGACCCGGCGAGCTGGATACAGAACGACGGAAGCAGTTCGGGCGGCTTTAATGCGGCAGACCCGAGCACATGGAGGTGACTATGGCCGACTGGCAGGAATTCATCGCGCTTTACAGCGCAAATTTCGGGCGGATGACCGAGAGCGACGGGCCGAAGGAGTGGCTGAAATTCGTCGAGCAGGAGGTGAAGAACATGGACGTCTTGCGGCAGGCGATGCAGCCGCATATCGACCGCTACGCCGCCGCGCTCGACAACATGGAGCCCGCAAAACGTCCGACGCTCGGACAGGTCAGGCGCTCGTACTATGCCGCCGTCGACCGTGCCAGGCAGGAACGGGAAATTCGCCGTTTCGGCGCCGGGACCGTATGCGGCGTCTGCCGGGGAACCGGACTTCTGTTCGTTCTCGCGCCGCTGGCCGGGGACGGGGAGCGCATCCGCTGGCCGGAGGATTTCCGGGAACACAAATGGAACGAATTCCGGGGCGTGGAGATGGCGAAGTGTCCGTCCTGCTCCGCTCGTTACCGTCCGGAGCTCCGGCACCGGATCGAATCCAACGGACTGCCGATCTCCGTGCGTCCGGGCGATCCGGACTGGCCGGTCCAGGTCGACGAATACTGCCGCCGCAACAACCGCCCGACACTCACGGCAATGGCCGGAGATCAGGCAATCGTCGCCAGAATGAAACTCAATGCGAGAGGATAAGATGATCGAGGCAATCCGCCGCCTCATGGACGAGGCGAGCACGAAAATCGAGTGAGCAACAAAGGATTATTGAGATGAAGAAGATTTACTGCGCGGACCTCTTCTGCGGCGGCGGAGGCACCAGCACCGGCATGATTGCCGCGTTCGAAAAGCGCGGCGTCGATTATGAGCTTGTCGGCGTGAACCACTGGGACAAGGCCATCGAAACGAACCGCCTGAACCATCGCGGCCGTTACAGGCGTGACGGCGTCGAACGGGTATCCCCGCGCGAACTCGTGCCGGGCGGACGGCTGCATATTCTGTGGGCGTCGCCAGAATGCACGAATCACAGCCGGGCGAAGGGCGGCCGGCCGAAGGATGAGCAGAGCCGGGCGACCGCGTGGGATGTCCTCAAATGGCCGCAGGAACTTTACATCGACCGCATTTATATCGAGAACGTCGAAGAATTTCTCGAATGGGGACCGTGCGACGAGGCCGGGCATCCGATTGCCAAGAAGAAGGGTGAAATTTTCCGGCAGTACATCCGGGCGCTGAAAGCGTTCGGCTACCGGGTGGACTATCAGGTGATGAATGCTGCCGACTTCGGCGCGCCGACCTGCCGCCGCCGGCTGATTATTCAGGCGGTTCGCGGCAGGAATCAGAAAATCCGCTGGCCGGAACCGACCCATGCGAAGGTGCCTGGGCTGTTCGGCGAAAAGCCGTGGCGGGCCGCGCGGGAAATCATCGACTGGAACATCAGTGGCACTTCGATTTTCGAGCGGAAGAAGCCGCTGGCGGCGAATACGCTGCGCCGCATCTACTCCGGCATCGCGAAGCACGGCGGACGGTATGCCGACCGGTTCGGCCTCGCGCTGCGCCGGGAAATCGTCCGCTCGTGCAAATTCTCCGGCCGGTGTCCGTTCGATATGCTCGCCTCGCTGCCGCCGATTGCGGCGCGGGCAGAGGCGGCCCCGTTCATTACGGTTATGCGCGGCACCAGTCCGGCGCAGGACAATGCCGGCATCCGGGCGACCGACAGCCCGCTGCCGTCGATCAGCACGAACGGCCACGAAGGGCTCGTCACGGCATTCGTGACCCGGTACAACGGCGGCGACGACCGGAATCATTCCGTTTCCGCCCCGGTCCCCGTCGTAGACTGCTCGAACCGCTACGGCCTGGTCGAACCGTTTGTTTTTGCGACCGGACAGACCTCGGCCGGGGCGCGCAGCACGTCGATTTCCGCCCCGATTTCGACGGTCGTGACGAAAGTCGAACATTGCATCGTCGAACCGATGCTGCTGTCTAATCATTTTAACAATGTTCCGGTGTCGGTTTCCGCGCCGTGTCCGGTGGTTGTGACTTCCGGGGCTGTCGGAGTCATCAATCCGTTGATCGTGTCGCTGCGCGGCACGGCCGAAGGCAACCTTGACCGCTCTGCGGTCTGTGTATCGCAGACCTTGCCGGCCGTTACCGCCGGCGGCACGCATCTCGCCGTGGCCGAGCCGTCTGTGATCGATATGAGCCATCCGGCGGAGGAGTCCGGGGCACGGGTCAGGAGCGCGGAGGAACAGCTTCCGACCATCACCACCCGGAACAACCTTGCGGTGTCGGCTCCGTTTCTCGTGCCGTTTTTCGGAGAGGCCAGGAATCAGCAGCCGCGCACCCATTCCGTGAGAGCGCCGCTTCCGGCTGTGACCGGCCACGAGGCGGGCGGCGTGGTGGAACCGATGTTCGTTCCGCAGCATGGAGGCGGCACCGTCAAGCCGGTTTCGCATCCGCTGCCGACCATCGCGACGACCGGCAGCATCTCCGTGGTGTCGCCGATGCTGGTGAAATTCTACGGCGGCGAGGAGGAGGCGCACAGCGTGGAGAAACCGCTCGGCACCGTGACCTGCAAGGACCGTTTCGGACTGGCGGACGGGCGGCTGGTGGTGGATGAGTGGGGGCGGTTCCTGCTGCTGGACATCCTGTTCCGGATGCTGCAGCCGCACGAACTCGCGGCCGCGATGAGTTTTCCGGAGAACTACAAGTTCGCCGGAACGAAGTCTGATCAGGTCAAACAGATCGGCAATGCGGTCTGTCCGGCGCTGGCCGAGGCGCTGATCGCCGCCGCGCTCGACGACCTCGACGATGTATTGAATGACGCAGCGTAGGGGAAGGTTAAGAAACCATGAATGGGTATTTGCCAGGTTTCGAGCCGGATGCGGCGGAGCGGGCGCAACTCCGTTTCGTCGGCGGGGTTCTCGACCTCCGCCAGTTCGACAAAATTTTAGTTTCTATCTCCGGCGGCAAGGACAGCCACGCGATGCTCTGGCTGGTCCGCGATCTGGCCGATCGGCAGGGCGTTCCGCGCGACCGGCTGCTTGCCGTGTATGCCGATACCGGTATGGAGTGGCACAATGCCGGGGAACACGTGGAGGCGATTTGCAAAGCCGCCGGGGTAAGACTGGAAACAGTCTATCCTGCAAGGACTTTAATTGAACGCATGAAATGGCAAGGACAGCGTTTTATTGAACGCGGGATAATCCGCAAAGATGGCAAGCCTAACAGTGTAATGTTTCCGTCACCACATTGCCGGTATTGTACATCAAAGCAAAAACAGGAACCGATGGACAAACTGGCCCGCCGGTACTCCGGCAAGCTGCTGAAAGTCACCGGCGAACGGTGGGCGGAATCGAAAGCCCGCAGCACTTACACGGAGTTTGTTTCCGTTCCGCGCTTGAACAGCCGCGAGCGTATCGTGTTCGGCTGGCGGCCGATGCTGGCGTTCAGCGAGGCGGATATCTGGGCGATGGTGCGCGACACCGGTGTACCGCGCCATGTCTGCTACGAGATGGGGTGTGAGCGTCTCAGTTGCGCCGGATGCATTTTCAGCCGGGATCATGAGTTGAAAATCGAGATGCGCGAGAATCCCGCCATCTTCGAGGCGCTCGACCGGCTGGAAGTTGAATCCGGCTACACCATGAGTATGTCGGGAAAACGAATCAGGGACAGAATCAAGTAGGAGGTTTTGAGATGAGCGAAGGATGGATTGGGGTTGACCTTGACGGAACGCTTGCGGAATATCTTGGCTGGCAAGGCATGGGGCATATCGGGAAACCGATTGCTCCGATGGTAGAACGGGTGAAGGCGTGGCTGGCCGTGGGGAAGGACGTGCGGATTTTTACTGCGCGAGTCTGTTCCAGCCAGTCACAAGAAGATCTCGATGTCTTTCTTCGAGAGTACACTCGCTGGTGTTTTCAAGTATTCGGCAGACAACTTCCAGTTACCAGTGAAAAGGATTGGAAAATGATAAAATTGTGGGATGACCGTTGCGTACAGATTATGCCGAATATCGGAATCATGGTACAGGACGCCCTTGCTCGGGAAGTTCAAAGTATGAAAAACGATGACGTGAAACGTAGGGCTCGGATCGCGGAGCTGGAAAAGATGGCGGAGGCGCGTAAACTCGCCAACCGCCTGCTCGAACAGGAGCGGAACGAGCTTGAAGCCGAGCGCGACCGGCTGCGGGAGGCGCTGGAACGTGTGGTAAAATTACTAGATCGCAACATGCTTAAAGACGATATGTGCTTGTATATGAATAACGCTATAAGAGTGGCGCGTGAGGCGTTGAAAGGAGCGGAGAATGAATAAGCCGAAGTTTACGCCGGGTCCATGGAGATATAGCAAGGCGCTTCCGAATTTGATAGAATGTCGAGAGGGGAGAAAGCAATATTTATACACCGTTTGCCAATTAGGAGAAGGCTCCGGATGGAGCAAGAATAAGAAAGCCAACGCCGCTCTGATCGCCGCCGCGCCGGAGATGTATGAGGCTCTTGCCGATATCGCCGAAAATTGCGGTAATCACGGTTGCTCGGAAACGTGCGCTGAAGAAGGGTGTAAAATCTGTAAAATCTTAAAGAAAGCGAGGGGCGAGGCATGAGCAGCATTCTTGACCTTTGCGCGGAGATCGAGGCGGAGGAAGCCCGGAAACGAACGGAAATGCAGGATAAGAAAAAACTATGAATTTTTATGACTTTACGCAGATCAAAGCTGCTGCCGATTGTGTAGCCGTGGCGCGTGATTTACTGGGGATGCAACTGTCCCCGGAAGGACGCTGCGCGGCGACGTGGCGCGGCGGCGATAATCCCGAATCGGTCAGCATCAATAAGGACGGATGGCACGACTTCGGAACCGAGGAATCCGGCAGCGTGATCGACCTGGTTGCGCGTGTCCGTTGCGGCGGGAATGTGATGGAAGCGCAGGAGATCTTGGGCGTCTATCTACATCTGTCCCCGAAAATGGCGACGAAAGCCGGATGCATCGAGTCCGGCGAAAAGTACGATAGACTGATCGCGGCCGGATATCACGAGGTCAAGCGGTACAGCTATACCGACGCCTCCGGCGCGCTGGTCAATCAGGTCGTCCGGCTGGAACATCCGACGCAGAAAAAAGAGTTCCTGCAATGTACGCCGCGCGGCTGGGGACTGCGCGACGTCATCCCCCCGCTGTACAATCTGCCGATGCTGCGCTCCTCCTCCTGGGCATTGCTGGTCGAGGGCGAGAAGGACGCGGATAATCTGATCGCGCTCAATCTGCCCGCCACCACCGTCTGCGGAGGCGCTAAAAAGTGGCGGGACGAATATACGCAGGAGTTCGACGACAAGGATGTGGCAATCCTGCCCGACAATGACGACGCAGGCCGCGCCCATGCCCGGCTGATCGCTCATAAATTGATCGCGCGCGCCCGTGCGAAGTCGGTTCGGATCGTGCCGACCAGCAGCGCCCCGAAAGGCGACGTTTCCGACTTCTTCGCAGAAGGGCATACCTGGGATGAGGTCGCCGCCCTGATTGCCGCCGCGCCCGCCCTGACTGCCGCAGAGCTGGCCGACGCGGTCGATGACTACAACATCGAGGAAGCGAAAGCGGCGAATTCTGTTCCGTTCCGCAACTTCACGCCGACCGTTCAGGAGATGCCGGGGGGACGAAAACGAACGGTCAAAACACCGCGGCAGATCAACAAACTCATCGACGATATTCACCGCCGTTTCCTCGGATTCCCGCGCAAGGTCGGCGAACAGCTCTTCGACCACGACCGGGACACTGGACGCATTATCTCAATCGATAAACAATCGACGCTTTTCGCGTGGATTCAGCGCAAATCCGGGCAGCTCGTCGAATGGTCAAAAGAGGAAGGATGCGCGACCAAGGAGGAGCTGTTCGAGGGGCTGCTGGCCTCCGCACGGCGATATGAAGCGATCAGCAGCGTTCCGGACTGGCCGCCGCGGCACGACGTATACTACTCCTGCGGAGAATTGCCGCCTCCGGACCCGGAACACCGGAGATTTTTTCACATGATCGACTGTTTTTCCCCGGCCGGACCGGAATACCGGCCGATCCTGATGGCGCTGTTCGCCGCTCCGCTTTTCTACATGCGGGGCGTTCCGCGGCCGCTCTGGATCATCGATGCCGTCGACGGCGCCGGCTCCGGGAAAACCACCATTGTCGACGCCATGGCCCTGGTTTATGACGGCACGCCGATCTCCACGTCGGAGGCCGAAATGAAGCGCAGCTTCGTCGAACTGGTAAAGCGGATCGTGTCTAGCGAGGGACGGCGTTCCCGGATCCTGCTGCTCGACAATATCACCGGTTCGTTTTCGTGTCCGGAGCTGGCCGACCTCGCAACGAAGGTATCGATCTCCGGACGACCCGCATACGGACGCGGGGAAGAGGTCCGGCCGAATAACCTGACCTGCATCATCACCGCCAACAGCGCGAACGTCGACACCGATCTCGCAAGCCGAGCATTCTATATGATGGTCGGAAAACCGAACTACTCTGCCGGCTGGCGGCGCGACACCTTCGGATACAGCGCCGAACATCGCATGGAGATCCTCGCGGATCTCATCGATCTGCTCGACAACCACAAGCCGTTCGATCTGCCTCCCATGACCCGGTGCCCGGAGTTCGAAACGATGGTCCTGCAGGCGTTCTGCCGGGATTCCGACGAATATTCCGATGTTGTGAAGCTCATCGCCCAGAACAAGGCGGATACCAATATCGAGGACGATATGGCCAAGCAGATCGAGGAGATCATCCGGTTCAAGCTGATCGAGCTCGAATGCGCCCCGAGGATCAATCCGGACCGTGACCGCGTCTTCATCCGGAGCGAGGTGGTCGAAATATGGTTCCGGCGTGAAAGCGTGGCCGAAGGGCGGCGTATCGTGCAGACCATCCGCAACCTCGCCAATATGGGACTGATGCCGCACATCCACAAGCGGCAGCGGAAGTATCCGAACAACGGGCCGGGGCAGCGCAAGGGGGTTATGTGGTGTCCGCCGGATTTCGACAGAGAAGACCGGGTTTTGATCGTCGGAAGAATCGGAAACGGGAAAATCGGAGTCGTTTTTCAGTGACATCGGCAAGGACACCAATGACAATAAGGACTGGAAGGACGCATGGCATTTAAAAACTGAAAAAAATAACAGCAAGGACGGGAATGGCGGTAAGGACAATGGAAT
>ENA-UOJD01003037-UOJD01003037.1-human-gut-metagenome-genome-assembly--contig:-P48-NODE-3037-length-12772-cov-11.642447_pt1 | contig 12772 bp, 7 predicted proteins | sample MGYA00242342_ERZ723889 | MGnify/ENA metagenome assembly ERZ723889
TGGATAAAATTTTTCTGCTTTTTTTAAATTTGATTCTATATCATTTTCTGAGTATAAACCTTTTAATGTATTATATATTCTATTTATAATAATTTTAAAATATTCATTTGACGCATCTAATCTTGGATGAGAATATATATTTTTATAATTAAATGCTTTTATTTGATTTATCAAGTTTAATTTTTCATCTGAAAAACATAAGCCTTTTTCTATACTACTATTATTGCATAAATCTATTATTAGTTCATTTATTATATTTGGATTATTTAAGGTTTCTTTGTTACTTATACCAAGTATATTTTTAAGCTCTTGTATATTGTTTGAATCTAGTAAATTTAAATGTAAAGCATCTTCTAAGTCTCTTCCTATATATGAAATTTTATCAGAGATTTTTATAACACAACCTTCCCATGTATATGGCTTATATTGATTAGGTTTAGTATACTCATTTAGGTCAAAAAATTCTGCTCTTGGTTTAATTGCATTTTCATCTATTTCTCCACAATGAGATATAATTCCATCTCTAACTGCATATGTCAAATTTAAGTTTTTTAAATTACCTTTTTCATCTTCTAGTAATTCAATATCATCAACAAAATGAAGTCCGTTTTTTTCATGCCAAAATGATTCTCCTATATCGCGTAATGATATCTCATTAAGCACCTTTTCACCTTTGTGACCAAATGGACTATGACCAATATCATGAGAAATTGCTATTGCTCTAGTAAGTTCAGTATTTAATCCTAAATATCTTGCAATAGTATCACTAATAGACTCAACATAGTTAACATGTTCACTTCTAGTACATACATGATCACTGCTAGGAGAGAAAAAAACTTGCGTTTTGTGTTTTAGTCTTCTATATGCATTACAATGTAAAATTCTAGTATAGTCTCTTGCAAATTCACTTCGTAAGTCATTTGTTCTAGAATATAGAGAATCTTCTCTTTTTATCATTTTGTTCCATTTTTCATTGCTTTCTATTGCTGAAACATCTTTAAAACTATTTTTCAATTTAAAAACCTCCTAAAATATAATTTTTCTTTTTAGTAATTTCTTTTATACTATATATATCATATAATTACTTAATTAGCTATTATTTATTTTTTATAATTGTTTAACATTATAATGTAAATTTTCCAAGTAAAAAATATATCCTTTATAATATAAGTTTCCTAAATATAAAAAAATGACTAGTAGAACTAGTCATTTTGCCTCTATAAGGGCTCTCCTTTTTTTACTTTACTGCAACATCGTACCAATATTTTCCATCGATTACGCAGTTGTAAATTAATTTGATGCTAATACAACCGTTATTGTTATCATCTCCAACATCTTCAATACATACTTGATTGTCGACAATTCTTTTTAATACGTGACCTCTTAATGTAAGAAAAAGATCATTGCCGATTTTTGCCTCATATGTTTTTACACTAGTTTGCTCAATTACCACATCACATGGTGGAACATTTTTCAAATCATGGTTATAACATTCACGTGCAATTTCAGTTTTCAAAGATAGAAAATCCTTACTATATAAATCAATATCACTTGATTTATATACAAGTTCATTTCCACGCATTGAAATATCAATTTTGGTAATTATAGAGCCATCAAAACCAGTTTCCTTGTATTCAATTGCTCTGTTAACAATTTTTTTAATTTCAATGTTGTTGATATTAAATTTTTTGCCTTTGCAAATAACATAATACTCGTCATTATTACGATAAAATTTAATATCACGCTCATCTTCGGCATCTGATACCTTTATGATTGCCTTCTTTAACAATCTAATTTCTTCAGTTGACTTGCTTACTGTATAATACTTTTTAAGTTTTATACAGATTTTACAAATCAATAATACTGCCAGAACGATAGCTACGACAATTACAATATTCTTACTCAGCTCGTTAATCCGCATTTCCATTATTTACTCCTTTCTTGATAACATTGGATTTTTGTACTATATATTTTCAGCCTTCTGACTGTAAAAAAGGATTTTACGTTTCCCTTTTGGGTAACTTATATCAATTATATCATCTAGATGTTTTTATGTCAATTTAAGTATATATCAATCTATTTGTTTCTTTCTTCTCTTATAGCTGCTTGTGCTGCTGCAAGTCTTGCTATTGGAACTCTAAATGGTGAGCATGATACATAGGTTAATCCTATATTATGGCAAAATTCTACTGTTGGTGGATTTCCTCCGTGCTCTCCACATATTCCTAGCTCTATGCTTGGCCTTACTTTTTTAGCATCTTGTATTGCCATTTTCATTAATTTTCCTACGCCTATTTGATCAACTTTTTGGAATGGATCAAACTCAAAGATTTTTCTGTCATAATAGAATTTTAGAAATTTTCCTGCATCATCACGGCTAAATCCGTATGTTAATTGTGTTAAGTCATTTGTTCCAAATGAGAAAAATTCTGCTTCTTTTGCTATTTCATCTGCTACTAAACAAGCTCTTGGTATTTCTATCATTGTTCCTACATGATATTTTAATTCTATTCCAGATTCTGATATTAATTTATCTGCAGTTTGAGTTATAATATCTTTTACATATTTTAATTCTTTTACTTCTCCTACTAAAGGAACCATTATTTCTGGGAATATTTTTTCTCCTTCTTTTTTTACATTTATAGCTGCTTCAATGATAGCTTTTGTTTGCATTACTGCTATTTCAGGGTATGTTATAGAAAGTCTACATCCTCTGTGTCCCATCATAGGGTTAAATTCATGTAAGTCTACTACTATTCCTTTTAATTCATCAAAAGTCATTCCCATATCTTTTGCAAGTGATGCTATTTCTTCATCATCATGTGGTAAGAATTCGTGTAGTGGTGGATCTAATAATCTTATTACTACAGGATATCCTCTCATTGTTCTAAATAATCCTTCAAAATCTCCTCTTTGCATAGGAAGTATTTTTTCAAGTGCTGCAGCTCTTTGCTCTGATGTTTTTGAAACTATCATTTCTCTTATAGCTGCTATTCTATCTGGCTCGAAGAACATATGTTCTGTTCTGCATAATCCTATTCCTTCTGCTCCAAATTCACGTGCTTGTTTTGCATCTCTTGGATTATCTGCATTTGTACGAACTTGTAGTTTTCTTGCTTTATCTGCCCATCCCATTAATTTTGCAAAATCTCCAGAAACTGAAGCTTCTACTGTTTCTATTTTTTCACCATATACATTTCCTGTTGAACCATCTAATGATATATAATCTCCTTCATGATATGCTTTTCCGTCTGCTGTATAAACTACTTTTTCTGCCTCATTAACTGTTAGCTCTCCACATCCTGCTACACAGCAAGTTCCCATACCACGAGCTACAACTGCTGCATGTGATGTCATTCCACCTCTTACTGTTAATATACCTTTACATACAACCATACCTTCTATATCTTCTGGTGATGTTTCTAACCTTACTAATATTAATTCTTTTTCTCCATTTTCTACTAATTCTTGTGCTCTTTCTGCAGTGAAAACTACTTTACCTGTTGCAGCTCCTGGAGATGCTGGAAGTCCTTTTGCAACTGGTTTTGCTGATTTTAATTTCTTTTGGTCAAAGTTAGGATGTAATAATTGATCTAATTGATTTGGCTCTATTCTTAGTACCGCTTCTTTTTCATCTATCATTCCTTCTGATACTAGGTCAACTGCTATTTTTAATGCTGCTTGTGCTGTACGTTTTCCATTTCTTGTTTGAAGCATATATAGTTTTCCATGCTCTATTGTAAATTCCATATCTTGCATATCTTTGTAGTGTTTTTCAAGTCTATCTGCAAATTTTAAAAAGTCATTATATGCTTCTGGGTTTATATATTTTAATGTATCTATTGATTGTGGAGTACGAATACCAGCAACAACATCTTCACCTTGTGCGTTCATTAAGAATTCTCCCCATACTCCTTTTTCACCTGTTACTGGGTTTCTTGAGAATGCAACGCCTGTTCCGCAATCTTCACCCATATTTCCAAATACCATTGCTTGTACATTTACTGCTGTGCCCCAATCTGATGGTATATCATTTAACTTTCTGTATGTTATAGCACGTGGATTATTCCATGATCTAAATACTGCTTTTATTGATTCTATTAATTGTACTTTGGTATCTTGTGGGAATTCTTCATGTAGATAATCTCTGTATATCCCTTTGAATACTTTTACTAGGTCTTCTAAGTCGTTGGCATCCATATCTGTATCTAATTTTAGATTTCTTTGATATTTTTTTAAATCTATTGCATCTTCAAATAACTTTTTAGGCACTTCTTTTACTACATCACTATACATTTGTATAAATCTTCTGTAACTATCAAATGCAAATCTCCTGTTTTTGGTAGCAAAAGTTTGAACCGTTTCATCATTCATTCCAAGATTTAATATTGTATCCATCATTCCTGGCATTGATGCTCTTGCTCCTGATCTTACTGATACTAGTAATGGTTTTTCTTTGCTTCCTAATTTTTTTCCGGAATATTCTTCTAGGTATATTAGTGCTGAATCTATTTGTTTTAATATTTCTTCTGATATTTGTTCATCATCTTCATAATATTTATTGCAAGCTTCAGTTGTTATTGTAAATCCTTGTGGTATTGGCATTCCTAGTGATGTCATTTCTGCTAAGTTTGCGCCTTTTCCACCTAACAATTCTTTCATGCTACTATTACCTTCTTTAAAAAGGTACACATATTTTTTTTCCATTGTTTATTTCCTCCTTAAATATATTCTTTTATAAATTCGTAATAATTATAACATAAAAAATAAAAAAGCAATTATTTTTTTGTTCTTTTGTGGAAATTTTTGTTAATAGTGTCAAAGGGGACGGAGATTTTTGACAACAAAAAAATAAATAAGATGTGTCAAAAATCTCCGTCCCCTTTGACCTTTGACACATCTCATTCATATTAAAAAGCTATTTTTTCTTTTATCCAGTTATTTAATTCGTCTATTGTTATTCTAACTTGCTCCATTGTATCTCTATCTCTTATTGTAACTTGGTTATCTTGAATAGTATCGAAATCTATTGTTACGCAATATGGTGTTCCTATTTCATCTTCTCTTCTGTATCTTTTTCCTATACTTCCCGTTTCATCATAGTCACACATAAAATCTTTTGATAATTTTTCATATACTTCTGTAGCTTTTTCACTTAGCTTTTTAGATAGTGGAAGTACTGCTACTTTAAATGGTGCTAGTGCTGGATGTAGATGAAGTACTGTGCGAACATCTCCTTCTGCTATTTCTTCTTCTTCATAGCTATTGCATAAAAATGCAAGTGCTGCTCTATCACAACCAAGTGATGGCTCTACCACATATGGTACATATTTTTCATTTGTTTCTGGGTCTAAATAATTCATATCTTGTTTAGAAAATTCCATATGTTTCTTCAAATCATAATCAGTTCTATCAGCTATTCCCCATAGTTCACCCCATCCAAATGGAAATTTAAATTCAATATCTGTTGTACCATTACTATAAAATACTAGCTCTTCTTTAGCATGTTTTCTAAGTCTTATATTTTCTTCTTTCATACCTAAATCTAATAACCATTTTTGACAGAAATTTTCCCAATATTCAAACCATTCTATATCTTTTCCTGGTTCACAGAAAAATTCATATTCCATTTGCTCAAATTCACGTGTTCTAAATGTAAAGTTACCTGGTGTAATTTCATTTCTAAAAGCTTTACCTATTTGACCAATTCCCATTGGAATTCTTTTTCTTGATGTTCTCATTATGTTCTTGAAATTAACGAATATACCTTGACATGTTTCTGGTCTTAAATAAATTTCTGAAGATGAATCTTCTGTAACACCTTGATATGTTTTATACATTAAATTAAATTGTCTAATATTTGTAAAATCGTGCTTACCACAATTTGGACAATTAATGCCATGTTCATCTATAAAATTTATAAGAGCTTCATTAGACATACCATCTCCACATATGTCTTGACCATGCTCTGCTCCCCAAGCTTCAATTAATTTATCTGCTCTATGTCTTGTTTTACAAGCTTTACAATCAATAAGTGGATCATTAAAATTATCTAAATGACCAACAGCTTTCCAAACAGTTGGATTCATTAATATTGCAGCATCTACTCCTACAGAATCATTACGCTCTTGAATAAATTTTTTCATCCAGGCCTTCTTTATATTATTTTTTAGTTCAACACCTAAAGGACCATAATCCCATGTGTTTGCTAAACCTCCATAAATTTCTGACCCTGGATATATAAATCCTCTGTTTTTGCATAAACTTACAATTTTTTCCATTGAATCTACCATATAAAAACCTCCTTTATTTTTTTGGCTATATGGCTCGTTTATATACAAAAAAACGTCCACTAGCCTATAAAGCTAGGGACGAAATATTTTTCCGCGGTTCCACCCTAATTGATAATACTTTGTGTATTATCCTCTCTTTTTGTTATGCTCCAAAGCTCCACATATAATCCATATTGTTAGTTTGCACCAAACACTAACTCTCTGTAAATTGAAGTTATATTTACTCTTTTTCATCGCATTTTTATGTTATAATTTTATCACTTTTTTCTATTATGTCAATATTTTTTTCAATTATTTATACATATTCACGCCAAAAAATACTTTAACTCAAAGTATTTAATTATATTTTATTCTAGAGCATCACTATTTAGAATATCTTATAAAATGACTATACTTCTTCATATATTCACTTTACATATCATTCAAATTATGCTACAATAAACCTCCAGGCTACTAATAGTGCCTTTTATTATATAGCTCCTGCTGTCTTAACAAAAAAAGGAGTGATACATTGTATATGGATATTCATTTAAAAATATCAGATACCCGCAAATTACTTCATTTCATTAGCAGTCACAAACTTGTTGCTTTTGATGTTATAAGTTGTGAACAATGTGCACACTGCCCATTGACTTATGATTCAATGCAAATTGGTTATTCAAATTATAAGCCTATTTCAGAGCGGACTTATAATAAGCTGAAAAAAATTATGCATATTCCAAAAAATGACAAGACTGTTTTTCATTATATTGACGTTAATCAACTTGTCCAGTTAGGTTATATAAAATATATTGGTAGTTGCACAGAACTTCCAATGTCTTGTAATTATAGCGAAAATGACTTCGACTGTGACACTTGCATATATAATGACTATAGTAACTGTAATTGTGATAACTACATATATTACAGCTTGATTGTCTCTGATGATTGCAACTGCTTAGGCAGTGTTTTTGAATATGATGACTGTAATCCCAATTATGATGACAACAATGTTGATGCCGATTTTATGAATCCTTATTCGGACGAATTTGATTAAGGCTACTTAAGCTAAAATGACTATTAATATGACAGCAGGGCACAGGAAAACAAGTGATTTAAATCACTTGTTTTTTTATTTTTATTTAAATATGCGAACCCTTGTACGTTTAGTTGTTTTGCCGATTTTAACATAATATTGTTCTGATTATGTAATCATTATTTGTTATTCACAGCTTGTGGATAATGTGGATAACTCTGTGAATAACTGATTTTACTGGTGTATTTTTAGTTGGTTATTCACATACTTTTCCACATGTCGAAATAAGTCGTTTTTATTATTCATTATGTATATTATTTATTTTTTAACTACATAACTATCTTCTAGTACTTAATACAAATATAGAGACTACAATTGTAATTGTAATCTCTATATTTGTTATTTATATCATCTCTTTGCTAAAATATATATAATTATTGCCGCTTCTGCTATTAAAATCATTGGAAATCCTATTTGAAATTTTGCTTTTTTGGTTTTATGATGAAATACTATCATTCCTAATATTCCTCCTATTCCTCCTCCGAATAAAACTAATGTAAATAATGTTGCTTCTTGAATTCTCCAAGATCCTCTTTTAGCCTTCCATTTATCTAATCCCATTACTGAAAATGTAATTATGTTTATTGCTATTAGATATATTATGAATGACTTTAGTGAAAATAATACATTTGTATCTATGTTTATCATAACTTTCCTTCTTTCTTTTAAATACCTCGAATTTTTGCCCCGTCCCAAACTAAAAGTCAAATAGGCTTAGTTGATTACTTTGGCTCATTCCTTCTAAACAGCCTGTTGATTTTAATACTTCTACTGCTTTATCACCTATTTTCGCTCTTATTTTTAAATCATTTATTGACATGAATTTGCCTTCTTTTCTTGCTTCTACTAAGCTTTCGGCAGCCACTGTTCCAAATCCTGGTACTTTGTTGAATGGTGGCCTTATTCCATCATTTTCTACTATGAATTTTGTTGCATCTGATTTATATAAGTCTACTGGTAAGAAGTTTAGTCCTCTTTCATAAAATTCTAATATTAGCTCTAATACTTGATATGTATCTTGCTCTGTTTTTGATGCACTGTTTCCTTTTAGCTCTATTTCTTTCATTTTGTTTTTAGCTCTTTCTTCTCCATTACACATTATATCTGCATCAAATGCATCTGCTCTTATTGTAAAGTAGGCCGCATAGTATGCTTTTGGAATATGTACTTTATACCATGCTATTCTGAAAGCATTCGTTACATATGCTGCTGCATGGGCTTTTGGGAACATGTATTTTATTTTTTCACATGATTTTATATACCAGTCTGGTACATCATGCTCTTTCATCAATGCTTTATATTCATCCCATTTGGCTGGATCTTTTAGTGCTTTTCCTTTACGAACTGTTTCCATTATTTTAAATGATGGGTTTGGTGGTACTCCCTTTTTAATTAAATAAATCATTATATCATCACGACAACATATTGATTCTTGAAGTGTTACTGTTCCCTCTTCTATCAAAGTTTGAGCATTCCCAAGCCATACATCTGTACCATGTGATAATCCTGAAATTCTAATTAATTCGTCAAATGTTGTTGGTTTTGTATCTACTAACATTCCGCCTTACGAATTTTGTTCCAAATTCTGGTATTCCAAAACTTCCTACTTTACTATGAATTTGCTCTGGTGTAACACCTAATGCATCAGTTGAACTAAATATTGACATTGTTTCTTTATCATCTAATGGAACTTTTGTTGGATCCATCCCTGTTATATCATAAAGCATCCTTATCATTGTTGGATCATCGTGTCCTAGTATATCTAGTTTTAGTAGGTTTTGATCTATTGAGTGATAATCAAAGTGTGTTGTTATAATATCTGAGTTTGGATCATCTGCTGGATGTTGTACTGGTGTAAATTCAAATATTTCCCTTCCCTTTGGCACAACTATAATTCCTCCTGGATGCTGTCCTGTTGTTCTTTTTATTCCTGTACATCCTTGTGAAATTCTTACAACCTCTGGCGTGTTTATTGGTATTCCTTTTTCTTCATAATACTTTTTAACATATCCAAATGCTGTTTTATCAGCCACTGTACCTACTGTACCTGCTTTAAATGTTGTTCCTTTACCAAATATTACTTCTGTATATCTGTGTGCTTTTGCTTGATATTCTCCTGAAAAGTTTAAGTCGATGTCTGGCTCTTTATCTCCATTAAATCCTAAGAATGTTTCAAATGGAATATCCATTCCATCTTTATCTAATCTGTGACCACACTTAGGGCATATTTTGTCTGGTAAGTCAAAACCATTTCCATATCCATAGTCTGTAAAATCTGAATATTTACATTTTGGACATCTGTAATGTGGTGGTAAAGAGTTAACTTCTGTGATACCTGTCATGTTAGCAACAAATGATGAACCAACTGATCCTCTGGAACCAACTATGTATCCATCTTCATTTGATTTCCAAACTAGTTTTTGAGCTATAATATACATAACTGAGAATCCGTTTTTTATAATTGAAGTGAGCTCTTTATCTAATCTTTCTTCAACTATTTGTGGTAGCTCTTCTCCATATAATTTATGTGCTTTATCATATGCTATTGTTTTTATTGTTTCTTCACAATTATTGATATAAGGAGGACATTTCTCTGGTGATATTGGGCTTATACGTTCACACATATCTGCAATTTTATTTGTATTTGTAACAACTACTTCATATGCTTTTTCTTCCTCTAAATATTGGAATTCTTCAAGCATTTCTTCAGTTGTTCTTAAATATAATGGTGCTTGTTCATCTGCGTCATCAAAGCCTTGACCTGCCATTAATATTCTTCTATAAATTTCATCTTGTGGGTCCATAAAATGAACATCACATGTTGCAACTACAAGCTTATCTAATTTTTCTCCTAGTGCAACTATTTTTTTATTTATATCTTCTAGTGCTTTTGTATCTGGAACTGTTCCGTTTCTTACCATGAACATATTGTTTCCTATTGGCTGAATTTCTAGATAATCATAGTCTCTTGCTATTTCTTCAATTTCTTCATCTGATTTTCCTGCTATTATTGCTCTATATAGCTCTCCTGCTTCACAGGCACTTCCTAGTATTAGTCCTTCTGAATATTTTTTGTATAATGATTTTAATATTCTAGGTTTTTTATAAAAATAGTTTAAATGTGAGTATGACACTAATTTATATAAATTTCTAAGACCTACATAATCTTTAGCAAGTATTATTGCATGATAACTTGGTAATTTTTTATATTCATCTTTTTTTCTTAATTTATCTACACATACTGTATCAAAATCTTCTATTTTTTTAGCACCTTTTTCTTTTAGCATATCAATCATTACATTAAATACTTTTACTGTTGTGTCAACATCATCTAATGCTCTGTGAGCTACTTCTACTTTTATTCCAAGATTTTCTGCAATTATTCCTAGTTTATATTTTTTATAATCTGGAAATAAATCTTTTGCGAGTCTTAATGTATCAACATATGTATTTTCTAATTTTAAACCTAATTGATGGCAATTATGTTTTAAAAATCCTACATCAAAATCTGCATTATGTGCAACTATTACTGAATCACCTATGAATTCTAATGCTTTTGGTAATATTTCTTCTATTGTTGGGGCATCTTTTACCATTTCATCTGTAATATGTGTTACATCTATTACTCTTTGTGGTATTGGTTTTTCTGGATTTACAAATGTCGAAAATTCATCTATAACTTCTCCATTTTTTACTTTCATGATTCCAATTTCGGTTATTTTTTCAGTTCTGAACGATATTCCTGTTGTTTCTAAGTCTAGCACGCAATATGTTGTATCTATATCTTGTCCTTTTGGATTTGATACATTTGATGGTTTATCTGGTACTAAATATGCTTCAACTCCATATATTACTTTCATATCTGGATTATCATAACCTAGCATTTTATGTGCTTCTGGAAATGCTTGAACAACTCCATGGTCTGTTATTGCAATTGATTTCATACCCCATTTCATGGCTCTTTTTATTAAATCTTTTGCATTTGTCATTCCATCCATTTGGCTCATTTTAGTATGCATATGTAGCTCTACTCTTTTAACTTTTGCGTTGTCCATTCTTATTTCTTTTTTTATTCCAGCTGTTTCTACTATAGTATTTGCTATTACTCCAAGCTCTTTAGAAAATGGATCAAATTGAGCCGTTCCTCCAATACGAACTCCTTTTGCTTCTTTCATTCTAGATTTAAATTGTTTTAATTTTTCTTCTTCAATAAATGCTTTACATGTTATTGTACTTGAACCATCGTACAAATCAAATGCATATAGTGTTTTTCCACTTTTTAATAAACGCTCTTCTGTGTTTAAAATTTCTCCTTCTAAGCAGATTTTTCCGCTATCTACTGAAATATCGATTACTTTTGTAAACGGATCTTTTATATTTGCATTTCTACCATATATTAATGGAGTTATTTCTTCTGGCTCTTCTGGTGGTGGAGGTGCATCTTTGTCATCCGGTAATGGTGGCAAATCTGCTGCTGTAGGAGCATTTACATTTTTTATTTCGAATTCATCTTTACTTTGATTTTTTTCTTCTTTCTTTTTCTCTTTTTCAATTTTTTGCTCTTCTAATTGTTTTGCAAACTCATTTAGTGCATCATCTTCTAGACTTTTCGTAAATTCTTTATATTTTGTTTCTTCTTCCTCTGTTATTGCTTCTGAAAAGTTTATTTTGTATTTCTGGTTATAAACATTTTCTAATGTGTCTTCAAAAACCTTATTCATTCCCCTTGCAAATAAAAAGTCTTTTCCTGACATATGTAGTTTTACATTTATTACATTTGAATCTATTTGAACTTCACTATTTCTTAATATTGCTTTTGTCATTGGATATCTATATGATAAGTAGTCAACTATATTATTCCATTCGTTTTTTACATCTATTTCTTGCTCTATTTCATATTTTATTTTTATAGTTGCATTACTTAAGCTAAATCTTTTTATTAAAAATTTTTCAAATGCATGTACTTCTTTTATGTTGATAACTTTTTCTGAAATTAGATAAACATCAAAACAGTTTGTCTTTTTGTATAGATTTACTTTTTCTATTTTTGCATTTAGTATGTTGCTGTTACATTTAAAATCATCAAAAATTGTTCCTATCTTTTTTAATGCTTTTTCTTCTGCCAATTTTGTTCAGCTCCTTTTGTGTTGTTTTATATTTTTTTATATTTTATATCATTTTTTGTAATAAATCTACATTTTTTTATCTAAAATTGGGGACGGGGCAAAAAATTAAAGTTGTAATAATATTTAATACGAATTGAGAGAATTTACAATAAATTGTAGTTTGTTTGTTTGATTAACATTTGAAAAAGTGCTTTAAAATTAGCCGTCTTGAGCAGTTGATATGTATAATTTCGAAATAATTAATGGCTCCTTACATAATTTAAGAAATTCTAAGCTCC
>ENA-UOJD01003047-UOJD01003047.1-human-gut-metagenome-genome-assembly--contig:-P48-NODE-3047-length-12755-cov-5.908031_pt1 | contig 12755 bp, 13 predicted proteins | sample MGYA00242342_ERZ723889 | MGnify/ENA metagenome assembly ERZ723889
TTATTAAGCGGCATTTATTCTTATAAAAAGGGTAAATGCTGCTTTTTTTGCCTGTCAGACAATTGTATATAGAAATGAAAAGAGAAAGGCTATGATTCGATTTGCTGCTTTGAAGTGAAAATAAACTTTTGATTTTAGAAAAATCAAATATTTTGTGATTAATTTGCAAGAAAATGTATGTTAATTCATAATTAAATGGTATAATTAACTAACAACTAAGGGATGATGATAATATATTAAATTTATAGGTTCTGATAGCATGAAAACTTTCAGAACTTATTTTTAATAAGCGATACATAGATTATAGGATATACAGGAGGGAAGATAGTGGAATATAGACAATTATATTATTTCGTTTGTGTGGCAAAAGAAGGAAACTTTACCCGTGCAGCGGAAAAGCTGATGATATCGGAACCTTCATTGAGTAAAGCAATAAAAAGGCTTGAGGAAGAGTTGGGGGGAGTTCTGGCAATCAGAAGTTCCAGATCTTTTATACTGACTGATTTTGGAAAAATCCTTTATGAGCGGGGATTGGAAGTGATACAGGCTTTTGAAGAATTGGATCATTTGACACAGATGTATTTTTCTGAAGATTTAAAGGAAATAAGAATCGGTATGCCGCAGGTATTGAATACTATTCTTGCTGTTTGCATTATCGATTTTGTATCTGAACATTCACACGTGAATATTTCGTTGATTGAGGAAGGAAGTAAGGTTATTCAGGAATTATTGCTGGAAAATAAAATAGATGCAGGTTTAGTAATCAGGCCAGTTGACGAAAAATATTTTGATATTACGGATGTGATTTCTGATAAGGTTGTGGCTATCATGTCTGACAGACATCCCTTGGCAGATCGAGCTGAACTGAACATTATGGATATTAAAGATGAACCGCTTATTCTGTTGAATAGTAACTACCAGATTTATTATAATTTACTGGATGCTTTTTGTGCAGAGAATATAAAGCCGAATATTGTTTCTACAAGTTCGAGTTGGGATTTTATTATGGAGATTGTTTCTCAGTCGTCACAATATATTACCTTGTTGCCACAACCAATTTTGGAAAAGACAGAGAAAAAAATCATAGCTATTCCGTTGAAAGAAAAAAACTTTTCATGGGATGTGGTGGCAATCGTTAGAAAAGGGGATTATATGCCGATGATTATGAAAAAACTAATAAAATCTATAAAGGCATTTTATTGCCAATGATGATAGAAGTACAATTATTTTTCAATTGTAATTGGTAAGAAGTTTGTCAATTGAAAATGCAAAGTGGTCGCATGATTTGTTTGCATCAATTGTATACGACAAATGAATAAAATCGTATGTTGACATCATTTGGCAATAAAACCATAATGATAGAAACGGGAGCAGATGTGACCGTTGTCAATGAATCTGGCAAGAAAAGCCGAAAGAATGTCGCATCAAAGGCATAGAAAGGATATAGAGATGAAGGAAAGAAACAGTACGGCAGCCATCAGTGTGAAGGCACCTGTGATCGGACTGCCAAGGGCGATGCTGTATGATCGTTATGAAGTGTTGTGGAAGTCATTTTTTTCAGCGTTGGGTATGAAGGGTATTGTCAGCAAGCCTACCAATAAAGCGATGATTGAAGCGGGCTCAGCACTGGCAATTGATGAAGCCTGTCTTTCCACCAAGATTTATCTGGGCCATATTCAGTCGCTGATCGGAAAGTGTGATTATATTCTTGTTCCGAGAATCAGCAATTTTGGTCTGCACCGGAATATGTGTACGAAGTTTGAATCACTATATGACGTTGTCTGTAATGTGTTCCGTAATACGGATCAGAAGTTTGTTGCCTACAATGTAGATGCCCTTCAGAAGATTGATGAAGAGAAGGCTTTTGTGGATCTCGGAACAGCCCTCGGCTATGATAAGAAGACGGCACAGAAGGCTTATAAGAGGGCGAAGAGGAACGAAAGTGAAGACTGGAAGAAGAAGGTTCACGAAGAGGAAGCTTTGTATAAGTCACAGAGTATTAAGGTATTGATCGTTGCCCACAGTTATGTGTTAGGCGATGCTTACATCGGACAGCCTGTTATTGATTACCTGAAGGGGATGGAAGTGACGCCGATTCGCGCAGATGTTGTAGATCGTAAGGAAGCACTGAAGCAGAGTGCGAAGGTATCAAAGACGCTGAAGTGGGAGCTGAGCCGTGAACTGGTGGGCAGTATCCAGATGCATCGTGACAAGGTGGATGGTCTGATTCTCCTCAGCGCATTTCCGTGCGGACCGGATTCTATGGTGAATGAGATGATCATTCGTAAGTTCACCGGACTTCCGATTCTGAATATTGTTTTGGACAATCAGGATGGTACCGCCGGACTGGAGACGAGACTTGAGAGCTTCACGGATATCCTGAAGCTGAAGAAGGGGGTACTGTAATGGACATAGGAAAAAAGAAGGTGTCATTTCCAATGGTAGCTAATTACGACAGTGTGGTTCGCTACTTTGTGGAATGCGGTCTGGACGCGCAGTTTATCATGCCGCCGAAGATGACAAGGCGGACACTGGAGATTGGTTCGAGATACAGCCCGGATTATGTCTGTGCACCTTTTAAAAGCACATTAGGAAGTATGATCGATGCACTGGAAGCAGGTGCAGATACCCTGGTTATGACCATGGGATTATGCCGCCTGGGTTATTACGGCGAACTTCAGGAACAGATTATCCGTGATCTCGGCTATAATTTTGAGATGATCAATCTGGCAGAATATACAACGGGCAAGAACAGAGATTATCTGAAGGCGCTGCGCCGGATTAATCCGAAGATGAGTCTGGCAAAGTTTACACTGGCCGCTGCAGAGGGTCTGAAGATGGTGGAATATATCGATGAGATTGAGGCAGAATACTACAGAAATTGCGGTTTTGAACTCAACAAAGGTGACTATAAGAAAGCGTTGGACAGATTTTATCTGGCGATGAATATGGCGAAGTCCAAGAAGGATGTGGAGGAAGGCTATCGTGAAGCAAAACGTGAATTTAACCGTATTCCGATGGACAAGCCGGAGCAGCCTTTAAGAGTGGGTATCGTCGGAGAATATTTTACCATCATGGATCCTTTCTCCAATCTGGATCTTGAACAGAAGCTGGCGGATATGGGTGTGGAAGTGCATCGCTGGATGAATATTACCAATCGAAATCTGCACTATAAGGGACAGAAGAATCTTGGCGTTCAGATTGCCGAATATTGTCAGTATGAGATGGGACCGACATCCACAGCCAATATCTGGTGTGCGAAGAATTATGCGGTCAATGGCTTTGATGGTATCATTCATGTGAAATCTGCAGGCTGTACACCGGAGATTGACGTTATGCCGATTCTTCAGAATATCAGTGCGGATTATAAGATACCGGTATTATACCTGACTTACGATTCACAGACAAGTGATACGGGACTTGAGACCCGTGTGGAAGCATTTTACGACATGATAAGTATGAGAAAGAAGGTTGTCTAAATGGAAGAGGCATATCTTGGTGTTGATATAGGTTCGATTTCGACCAAAGGTGTTATTATAGATAAAAATTACAAGATTCTGGCCAGTGAATATATTTGGACAGAAGGCGATCCGATGGGCGCAGCGAGAAAACTGATCGAGCTTCTGGAGAAGCAGTTTGACAAAGAGAAATATCAGATCGTGGCAACAGGTACGACAGGCAGTGCCAGAAAGCTGGTAGGTGCCATGCTGGGCGCAACCATGGTGAAGAATGAGATCACGGCCCATGCAGTGGGAACAACTACACTTTATCCGGATGTACGGACGATTCTTGAAATCGGCGGACAGGATTCCAAGATTATCCTTGTGGAAAACGGCGTTGCTGTGGATTATGCGATGAATACGTTGTGTGCAGCCGGAACAGGTTCTTTCCTTTCAAGCCAGGCAAAGCGTCTGGGCGTGGAAGTCGAAGATTTCGGCAAGATCGCTCTGACATCCAAACACCCTACGCAGTTGGCGGCAAGATGTACGGTTTTTGCGGAATCGGATCTGGTACATAAGATCCAGATGGGCCATACCAAAGAGGATATTATTGCCGGTCTCTGCCGTTCTGTTGTCAACAACTATCTGAACAATGTTGGTAAAGGCAAGAAGATTGTTTCACCGGTTGTATTTCAGGGCGGTGTGAGCAAGAATATCGGTGTTGTGGAGGCTTTTAAGAAGGCGCTGGGCTGTGATATCATCGTGGATGAGAACGGACATCTCATGGGTGCCCTCGGTATTGCGATTTTGGCAGGAAAGGGCAATAAGAAGAAAGTCTTTGATTTCTCTGTTGAAGATATGGTATTTAAGACAAGAGAGATTAACTGCGGACGCTGTCCGAATAATTGCGAGATCATCTGTGTATACAGAGATGACATGCTGATTGATTCATGGGGCAACCGATGCGATAAAGGTGCACTCAAAGCGGGCACACGTACCGGTGTCAAATAGCAAAAAGGCATTTCTCTTCATCGGGGAAATGCCTTTTGTATATTTAGAACATCTGGAAGTATGTCCTGTTTACTAGTGATATTCCTTCTGCAGGGAGAAACCGCGGCCGCGAACTTCACGGACTTCATTGATGGTAATGAAGGCGTTTGGGTCAGTGGCACGGATCAGCTCTTGAAGTTTAAAAAGTTCACGGGGGGAGACAACCGTCAGTACAGCATAGGTTGGCCGGCCGGTATAACCGCCTTCGATAGAAAGGAGGGTTGTTCCGCGATCCAGATCTGTCTGGATTTTTTTGTTAATTTGCTGATACTCCGGACTGATGATCTTCAGCTGAATCTGACGTTTGCCGTTGATGAGCAGGCGATCCAGGATAACGGTGTAAAGAACAACCAGAAGGATGCCGTAGAGCACTTGTTCTCTGTCCGAAATGAAAATCTGCAGGATGAGTATGCATAAATCAAATAAATAAAGACAGACGGAAACCTGGAAACCGAGCTTCTTCTCAATGACAAGGGGTGGAATATCCATACCGCCTGTGGAGGCACCGGCCTGAATAACAAGCCCGAGTCCGATACCGATACCTGCACCGGCAAAAAGGGTGGCAAGCATCATGTCATCTGTCAGAGGGCCTACACGGCTGGACAGCAGCTGCAGAATGCTTAAGAAAAACGGATACTCAAATGTGCTGAGGATTGTTGTCAGGGCAAATGCTTTGCCGAGGACCCAGGCACCGAGAAGGAACATGGCAATATTGAAGACATAGACAAAGGCTGTGATCGGTATATGGAACATATATTGACCGAAAAGCGCCAGTCCTGTTGTGCCGCCGGTGATCAGATTATTCGGAAGAATAAAAAAGGCAACAGCGACAGTATAAATCAGATTGCCCAGGGAAATAATTAGAAAATTGTGAAGGGTTTTTGAGATGTTCTTTTGCATGCTGTGTTACTCCTTTGCTGTGATAAAACAAAAAAGGAAGATGAATAAAATCCATCTTCCTTCAATAAATATAGTGATAAAAAATATTCCGTTGTCTGAATGCGTGGTATAATAGACACATGGAAAAACCTTCTTTTAAACAAGTAATAGTTATTAATGGATTTAGTTTACACCAAAATAGCACAAATGTAAATATTATTTTTGAGGGAGACGGATGATGAACAAGAAAACAGAAAAGAAAAGAATCTCAAGTTGCGATATATGTATGAATTATACCTATGATGAAGATTATGAGTGCTATACCTGTGAAGTGGATCTGGATGAGGATGAAATGGCCCATTTCATGCAGGATACCTACTATAACTGCCCGTATTTTCAGATGGGGGATGAGTACAAGATTGTGCGCAAGCAGATGTAATGCAGCATCAGCCGATAGATACAAAAGTACTGCCGATTCGATGATCAAATTTTTATCAGTAAAGCTTTGATCATCGAATCGGCAGTACTTTTATGGGATCATTTAAATCGAAGGCGTCTGCTCATACTAAAGGTTCACATACAGGACATTATGGTCTGTATATGGCAGAAATTTGTTCAGAACATCATTGGTAGACAATGTCAGGCTGGAGGTGTTGATGCATGGGTGGCATCCGATCAATGGCTGATCGACAACTTCCTGATCCATGACAAGCTGAACATGATGATCGTGATCATTCATCAGTCCGAGAATACTTGCAGAGCCCGGAGTCAGATCAAGGTAGGCTTTCATATATTCCGGCGGAGCAAAAGATAATCGGGATGAGTTGATCTGCTTGCAGAAATCCCGTGTGATGAATTTCTTGCGTCCCGGCATCATCAGAAGGTAAAACTTGGTTTTCTGTGAGTTGCAGAGAAAAAGGTTCTTGCAAATTTCAACGCCGAGGAGTCTGTCAACATCCTGACATTCATCAATGGTGTTCATAGCGTCATGGTCAATTCGGACAAAAGGTATATTCAGTTCTTCAAGAAGGTCGTAAACGCGGTTTCTTTCTCGAGACGCTCATCCGTAGGACGTGTGGTATAAATTGTAGGATCTATATGTTTTCTGTCAGTCATTTAAATCGCCTCTTTCTTCCTATTAAAATGTATTAATCTATATCATGGATACTACTATACAGCGTTTTTTTCAAAAATCAAGAGGCATATTGGCAAAGGAGCAGATAAGAAAAGAGATTCGGAAAAAGGGTGACCAATAAAAACGACATTTTGAAAAGAAATATGTATAAAAGAAACAAACTGGTTCTACCAGTAAATGGCAAAGTATTGAGCAAAAAATACTGTGCAGGGAAAATAAAAAGGTGTATAATAGGCATTACGGAAATTTTTCGGTACAACGGAGGTAAAAATGAGCAGACGATATGATACGGTTATTTTTGACCTGGATGGAACACTGTTAAATACATTGGAGGATCTGGCAGATGGTGTCAATGCAGCGCTGAAGCATTTTGGAAGACCGGAGCGGACATTGGATGAAGTCCGTCAGTTTGTCGGCAACGGCGTGCTGAATCTGATGGACAGGGCAGTGCCGGAAGGAAAGGAAGCAAAGGATTTTCAGGCAATCTATGAGTGGTTTAAAGCCTACTATGCCGCACATTCAGAGGTGAAAACACGTGCCTATGACGGAATACCTGAACTTTTGAAGCAGCTGCAGGCAGAACACTTCAAGATGGCCATTGTGTCCAACAAGTATCATGACGCCCTCTGTCAGCTCAGCAGATGTTATTTCGGAGAGCTGCTTCCGGTATCTATTGGTGAGAATGAGGCTGCCGGGATCAGGAAGAAACCTGCGCCGGACACAGTTTTTACAGCCTTGGAGCGTCTGGGTTCCACCGTTGAACATGCTGTGTACATCGGAGATTCTGAGGTGGATGCTGCGACAGCCCGCAATGCAGGAATGGACTGTATACTGGTGAGTTGGGGATTCAGAGAACGTGAACTGCTGGCATCATTTAAACCGATGGCGATTGCGGACAAACCTGCAGATATTCTGGAGATATTGAGTCATCAGTAATTTACAGCGAATGTATGTAGATTGAGGAATTTTTAAAAGGGTTCGTTTATGATGTCATACGAAGCAAGAGACATATGTATACAGTATGAAGTATGAATTTGCAAAACGCTGTCAATGGCATTGACATTCTATCAAAAGCACAATATAATACTAAATGTTGTATCATATGAGATAGAAAATACCATATATACGAACATAAAGCAAATTGAAAATAAAGTATGAAAGCTGTAAATGTGACCTTTCCCCATGAAAACAGTGAAGATATGAGGAATTAAAATATATAACAGAGGGAGCGTAAACGGATGATAGAGAAGATACAAAAAAGGAACGGCCAGATGGTGGCGTTTGATTCAGTGAAGATTCTGAATGCTATCAGCAGAGCAAATATGGCAGTTGAAGATGAGGTGATGGATCCGGCAGATCTGTCTTACCTGACACAGAAAGTGTGCAGTCAGCTGAATCCGGATGAGGTTGTCACAGTTGAGCATGTACAGGATGTTGTGGAGGAGACGTTGATCCGTTTTGATTATGCGAAGACTGCCAAGGCATACATTCTCTATCGTGCTGAGCATACGAAGATCCGCCAGACGGAATCTGATCTGATGGATATTTATTCTAAGCTGACTTATTCCAGTGCCATGGATGAAGATATCAAGCGTGAGAACGCGAATATTGATGGTGATACAGCCATGGGTACAATGCTGAAATACGGTTCAGAGGGCGCGAAGTATTTCGTTGATAATTATGTTTTGCCGAAGGATATCGCAGCAGCCCATATCAATGGAGATATCCATATTCATGACAAGGATTTCTATATGCTGACAGAAACATGTTGTCAGATCGATCTGATCAAGCTGTTTAAGAATGGTTTTTCAACCGGTCACGGTCATTTGAGAGAACCTCAGTCCATTATCAGCTATGCAGCACTGGCATGTATCACAATCCAGGCCAATCAGAACGAGATGCATGGCGGACAGAGCATTCCGAATTTCGACTATGCCATGGCAGACGGCGTGAAGAAGACGTATGCCAAGGAATATTATACATGGCTGGCAGCCAGCATGAGATTAGAGACTGGCATTGATGATGATCAGGCAGCTGCTATTGTTGCCCGTGCGAAATCCGAGATTACAGAGGAACTGCGTATTGCCAATATGGATGCTTACGGCAGAGCTTTGCTGAATCTGAAACCAGAGGGAATTTCAGAAGAAGATTTAAAGAAGGCGCATGATTTTGCTGTTGCTGAAGCATTGAAGACTACAGAGAAGCAGACGCATCAGGCAATGGAAGCACTGATCCACAATCTGAATACCATGAATTCCCGTGCCGGTGCCCAGGTGCCGTTTAGTTCTGTCAATTACGGTACAGATACATCGGAGGAAGCCAGAATGGTGATCAGAAATCTGCTGACAGCCACAGAGGATGGTCTTGGCGGCGGAGAGACACCAATTTTCCCGGTTCAGATTTTCAAGGTTAAGGAAGGTGTGAACTTCAATCCCGGGGATCCGAACTATGACCTGTTCCAGTTGGCCTTAAAGACTTCTGCACAGCGCCTGTTCCCGAACTTCAGTTTTATTGATGCACCGTTTAATCTGCAGTATTATCGTCCGGGGGATTATAATACAGAAGTGGCTTATATGGGATGTCGTACAAGGGTTATGGGCAATGTCTATGATCCGACCAAGGAAGTTACCTGCGGCAGAGGCAATTTAAGCTTCACATCCATTAATATGCCGCGTCTGGGTATTGAAGCCCATGGCGACATTGACAAGTTTTACAAGTCACTGGACGACATGATGGATCTTGTCATCCGTCAGCTGATGCACCGTTTCAAGATTCAATGTTCCAAGGTTGTCAGAAACTATCCGTTTCTGATGGGGCAGGGAATCTGGATTGATTCCGAGCATCTGGATATGGATGACAGTGTAGCAGAGGTTCTGAAGCATGGTACATTGAGCGTCGGATTCATTGGTCTGGCAGAGACATTGAAGGCATTGACAGGCAAGCATCATGGTGAATCAGAAGATTCCCAGAAGCTGGGACTTGAAATTATCAGTCATATGCGCAAGCGTATGGATGAAGAATCTCAGAAAACAGGTCTGAACTTTACATTGCTGGCGACACCGGCAGAGGGCTTAAGCGGTCGTTTTGTCCGGATTGACCAGAAGAAATACGGCAAGATTCCGGGAGTAACAGATAGAGAGTACTATACCAACTCATTCCATGTGCCTGTTTATTACCCGATTAAGGCCTATAAGAAAATCCAGCTGGAGGCACCTTATCATGCACTGACCAATGCGGGACATATCAGCTATGTCGAGCTGGACGGTGATACATGTAAGAACCTGAAGGCCTTTGAATCTGTGATCCGATATATGAAAGAGCAGGGCATCGGTTATGGTTCCGTGAACCATCCGGTAGACCGTGATCCGGTGTGTGGATACACAGGCGTTATAGATGATATTTGTCCGCGATGCGGACGCAAAGAAGGAGAACCGGTTAGCCTGGCTTTCCTTAAGGAACTCAGAAAGAAATATCCGAATGTACCGGTGTACACGGATGAAGAAATCATGGCAGGAGGGATTGAACATGACTGGAGAAGAACTCAGGAATGCGGATGTAGCAGCAAATAATGCAGTAGTAGGTGAAGGCGTGAAATTCGAAAGAATCCGTCGAATCACAGGTTACCTTGTAGGTACAACAGACCGATTCAACGACGCAAAACGTGCAGAAGAACACGACCGCGTAAAACATGGTCTGAACTAAGGAACATATAAACTATTAGTTAAGTGATAGTGCTAGACATATACTTGGCTAAAATATAACCTACACAAAAGAAAAATCGGCTGCTCAGTAGCGGCCGATTTTTCTGGTATCAGAGATTATATAGATAGAAAGACAGATAATTTTGAGACATAAAAAACTGTAGCGAGAACTATGGATGTTTCAAAATTATCGTCAACATACAAACAGGAGAAGAAAAATGGACAACTGGGAAGCCGAAACACTCAATATTAGCGGAATTGTGGATGATTCTATTGTGGATGGGCCGGGCCTGCGGTATACTATATTTGTGCAGGGATGTCCGCATGGATGTCCGGAATGCCACAATCCGCAGACCCACAGTTTTGAAGAGAATAAGCGTGTAACCCTTGGTCAGCTCATGTCAGAGATTAAGGAGAATCCACTGCTGTACGGGGTAACTTTTTCGGGCGGAGAGCCTTTCTGCCAGCCGGGGCCGCTGGCGATTCTTGGTCAGCAGATAAAGAAGGCAGGCATGCATCTGATGTGTTACAGTGGTTATACGTATGAACAGCTTTTGAAAAGAGCAGAGACAGAGCCGGATGTGGCTGCATTACTCGATGTAGTGGATGTTCTGGTGGATGGCCCGTTCCTGATTGGTGAACGTGATTTGGAACTTCTTTACAGAGGCAGCAGGAATCAGCGTTTGATCGATCTGAAAGCGATGCGTGAAAAAGGAGACAGATCGCATGTGATTTTGTGGCAGGAAATGTAGTGCACGGCTAAAATAAATCATAATATGATAATTTATGAGGGGGATGTAGACATGCATCATATTTATACCGGGGATGGTAAGGGCAAGACAACAGCAGCGGTTGGTTTGGCAGTACGCTGTGCGGGAAGCGGCAGAAGAGTACTTTTTACACAGTTTCTTAAACCGGCAAAATCCGGCGAAATAGAGGCCATGACAGATATGGAGAATATGCAGATCTGGCTTTGTCCGGCAGAGTTCGGTTTCACCTGGCAGATGACGGATGAAGAGAAGGAAGAAGCCAAAGATATTTATGAACGTTATATATGGGATATTACCCGAATGGTTTTACAGGGGAATTTCTCTATGCTTGTGATGGATGAAGTGATTGGTGCATGCAATGCAGGACTTGTGAATGAGGATGAACTGATGGAGATGCTGGAACAATTTCCGGATGATATGGAGGTTGTTCTGACGGGACGTAATCCATCAGAGCAGTTGTGTGATTGGGCGGATTATTTGACTGAAATGAAGAAAATCAAACATCCTTTTGATAAAGGAATCAAAGCACGTAAAGGCATTGAATATTAACAGCAGGGGCATTCGGCCTGCGTAGAAGGATGTTAACAGTTAAATACAAATTATAAAATCATATAAGTCAGTGTTGAGTTTTATAAGATATTAGAGTAGAATATTATTGAAAGGAGTTGATACTTTGAGTAAATATTATTCTATACATGAATTTTCAAAAATTATAGGCGTATCTGCTCAGACATTACGAAATTGGGATGCCAATGGAAAACTTCATCCGCATCATACTACAGTAAGTGGCTATAGATATTATTCTGATGAGCAACTCAACCAGGTAATAAATGTAAAGCCTAAAAATCGCATTACAATTGGATATTGTCGCGTTTCAAGCCATAAACAAAAAGATGATTTGGAACGACAGATTGATAATGTCAAGACATATCTTCTGGCAAAAGGACAGCCGTTTGAGATAATAAGTGATATCGGTTCTGGGATTAATTATAAGAAAAAAGGGCTTCAGGAATTGATCAGACGAATCTCTCAAAATCAGGTTGAAAAGGTTGTTGTTTTATATAAAGACAGGCTATTGCGATTTGGTTTTGAGTTGATAGAATATATCGCTTCACTTTATAATTGTGAGATTGAGATTATTGATAATACTGAAAAATCTGAACAGCAGGAACTTGTTGAAGATCTGGTTCAAATAATCACAGTATTCAGCTGCAAATTACAAGGAAAACGAGCGAACAAAGCTAAGAAACTTATCCGGGAATTGATGCAGCAGGAGGAAACAGATGGTAAAAGCCATAAAAGTAATGTTGATACCAAACAACGTACAGAAAACTAAGATGTTTCAGTACGCAGGAGCTTCTAGATTTGCTTATAACTGGGCTTTGGCCAGGGAAAAAGAAAGTTACGAAAAAGGTGGCAAATTCATTTCAGATTCAGAACTCAGAAAAGAATTTACAAAGCTTAGACATTCTGATGAATACGCATGGTTATTAAATATTTCAAATAATGTAACCAAACAGGCGATCAAAGATGCCTGTACTGCGTATAAGAACTTTTTCAAGGGTTTGCAAAAATTCCCAAGATTCAAGTCCAGAAAGAGATCAATGCCGAAGTTCTATCAGGACAACGTTAAGATACAATTCAGTAATACCCACGTTAAGCTTGAAGGATTTTCTTCCAGCAGGAAAGCAAATAAGCAAAAAAAGAATTGGGTAAGACTTGCAGAACATGGACGTATTCCAACAGATGTTAAATATATGAATCCGAGAATATCCTTTGA
>ENA-UOJD01003053-UOJD01003053.1-human-gut-metagenome-genome-assembly--contig:-P48-NODE-3053-length-12743-cov-27.141472_pt1 | contig 12743 bp, 5 predicted proteins | sample MGYA00242342_ERZ723889 | MGnify/ENA metagenome assembly ERZ723889
CCAAGCACTCATTGATGAATGCCACCATCTCCGGTGTATGTTCTTCTACGCTTTGAAGTAGTTTGAACTGTGCCTTGGTGCGCACCAGATTATGTTCGGGATATTTGATTTTGTAGTAAGTATCTCCGTTGATATAATCGGCAAGGAACCGTACGCACTGCATATAGGGGAATAAAGCGGCAGCATAAGGCAGATTCTCTATTTCAATGGGAGTGAGGAACGATTTGGCACCTTTCAGATATCCTTTGGTGAATGCCTTGAATATCTCCATGTTGAAGTTCACACGATTCAGGTCTTTGTCATCTTCATCTCCGGTGTTGGCACCTGTACGGAGGAAATCACCGTAGTCGGAGAAGATGAAACTCGGCATTACCGTATCCAGGTCGATGACGCAAAGCACTTTCCCGTCTTCATCAAACATCATGTTGTTTACTTTCGTATCGCAATGGCATACTCGTTTCGGAAGCTTTCCTTCGCGGAACAGGCGTTCTGCCTTGCACATTTCGTCCGCACGTTTTTCTATCTCGTCCAGATAATACTGTACGTCGGCTACTCGTCCGGCAGCATTGGCAGCGACTGCATCACGTAGCTGTTTGAGACGGAATTCCATGTTATGGAAGTCGGGGATGGTTTCTCCCAGTGTTTCCGGAATGTCGGCAAGCATAGCCTGAAAGTTTCCGAAAGCCTCTCCTGCATAATTGGAATATTCCGGATTGACAGTCTCGTACGTTTTGGCACGCGGAATGAATACCATGACACGCCAGTAGCTTTCTCCATCAAACCAATAAGTTTTTCCTTCTTCAGTGACGAGGAAAGAGAGAACTTTGCGGTCGATGTCGGCTTCTCCGGCTTCGGTCAGTTTCTTGCGAATATGTCCGGTGACTGCGGCAATATTGGATTGAAGCATTTCTACATTCTGGAAGATGGCATGGTTGATGCGTTGCAGAACGTAGTCGGGGGCGTCTGCTTCCTGTGTGTTAACTTTGTATGTGTCGTTGATAAGTCCTGCTCCCAAAGGCTTGATCTCTGTGATAGTACCTTGGGTGTTGAACTTGGCTACAATACTTGATAAATCTTTCATGGGTCTTTTCTTTAAAATTTATACTAAGGTTATCGATAATCATATTTGGTGGCTTCGGTAGCCTGACTGCCGGAACGGACCGGTACCAGAGTGAACCCCCAGTTGTATTCGCGGTTGGCGGGAATCTGGTGGAAAGGTTCGGGACGTGCCCCCCAACTGTCATAACCGCCTACTCCCTGTTGCTTCATGTCGACACAAACTTCGACGAAGTCTCTTGGAGTGATGTCGTTGACGTGATGCATCCGGCGCAATACATTGCGGGCGGCCTTCTCGTCGTGGTTGGTAGCTTCTTCCGGGCTGAAGTTATTCCATTGGTAGGGGTGGGGTAGCGCTTCTTCCGAGTCGAAGTCCTCGACGGAATTGCGCAGTGCGTTGAAACCGATCAGGCTGTCGGCAACGATGACAAGGCCGTTTCCTTTATCGGGAGACAGGTTAAGCCAGCGCGTATCCGTGTGGTGTCCGTTCTCCTGAGGACGTACATAGTTGAAGTACATCTTATCGGCGGTTGTCTGATAGATGCCTACCATGGTTCCGTGATTGCGGTCGATGTAGTTTTCTTCCGGACCACGTCCGAAATACTGTACATTATTCATCTGTGCCGGTAAGCGGAAACGTACACCGATGCGGGGAACTTCCAGCTTGGAAGCGGCTTTGCGGGCTGCATCACTTCCGGGAGTGAAGGTAGCCATGCGGGTAGCTTCGGAGACTTCTGTTTCGGCAGCCTGCATATCGGTAGAAGTAAATTTTGCATTTACATGAACGATTCCGCTTGGGTATATCTTATAGGTGACAACATACAGATTGCCGGCTGCCAGCAGATAAGTTGCCTGCAACAGGACGGCTTTGTCTTCTGTGCTTACCTTCGTGTCTGTCACGTGGAAGTCTTTGCTGGACTGTTTCCATACGTGGAGGCGTTTGGGAGCACCGTTTCCGTAATCATTGTCATTAGGTGCCCGCCAGAAGTTGGGCTGGATGCCGAATCCGTCTTTGAAGTATTCGGTTCCATCCACTTTGTATGAGGTAACCAGACCGCTCTTCTTGTTGAATACAAAGTTTACTTTTGAAGAAGAAACAGTCAGTTCGTCTCCTTGGGTTTGAGTTTGTAATGCGGGGCCGTTGGCTTTGTACGTATTCCTTTCGGCTTCAACGGGCAGACGGAACTGGTCATATGCAATTTCGTATCCGGCGGGAATCAGCGGTTCCGGTTCTACGGCTATCACACTGAAGTTAACGAAATATTCCGTTCCCGGACGGGCTTTCAGACCATTTACCGGTACGGTGAATTCTTTCGAAGCTTGCGGAGCGATGTCCAGTGATACCTTTCCGCTTTTGACGGTTTTTCCGTTGGCCAGTACGCTGTAATGTATCTGATACTTTTTCAGATTGGTGAAGTAGAAACGGTTCGTGATGTTGAACTTGCCCGATGCTGCGTCAATCGCATCGAAGCCGACATTCTGATGCACGTATTTCACTTCTGCCATTGCCGGATGCGGACCACGGTCGGGGTTGACAAGGCCGTTGCAGAGGAAGTTACCGTCGCTGGGTGCATTTACTCCGAAGTCACCTCCATAAGCCCAGTATTCTCTTCCGTTCTTGTCTTTCTGGAGCAGACCCTGATCTACCCAGTCCCAGATATATCCTCCCTGAAGGTTCGGATATTTATAGATAGCCTGCCATTGTCCCCAGAGATTTCCGGTAGAGTTGCCCATTGCGTGTGCATATTCTGACGGGACAATAGGACGGTCGCTGCCGTTCTTGCCGATATCTTCCAGCCAGCCGGCACCCGGATACTGAGGTACGTACATATCGGTGTTCCATTCCCATTGTGCACGTTCATAGTTGACGGGACGTTGCATGATGTTCTTGTCGGCTTCTTTCAACCAAAGATAAGTCTGGTAGAAGTTGTATCCGTTTCCGGCTTCATTTCCTAACGACCAGAAAGTGACGCTGGGGTAGTTCTTGTTGCGTTCGAACATATTGATTGTGCGATCCATGTGTGGTTTCAGCCATTCGGGATTGTTGCCTAATGAGCCGCCTTTACGTAGATCGTAGTACATACCGTGGCTTTCGATATTGGCTTCATCGTACACGTAAAGTCCGTATTCGTCGCAAAGTTCATAGAAACGGCGGTCCTGCGGATAATGGCAGAGACGTACACTGTTCAGATTATGCTGTTTCATTAGTTCGAAGTCCCGACGCATCAGTTCTTCGGTGACGTAATGTCCGGTTTCCGGATTATGTTCGTGGATATTGACTCCTTTCAATTTCAGCGGTTGTCCGTTGATAAACAGGCATACATAAGGTTTTCCGTTGGCGGCTTTCTGATCGATAGGTTTGATCTCGATGCGACGGAATCCTACGTTGAAAGGGATAATCTCATTGACTTTACCCTCTTCTTTGACAGTCATTACTAGCTTGTAAAGGTTCGGGTGTTCCGATGTCCATGTGTGTACATCGGTCAGATTCTTGTCAAAAGAAAGGGTTCGTGTCTCGTTGACAGGGACATAAGTTGTCTTCTCTTCGGTGGCAACTACTTTTCCCTGAGCGTCGAGCAGTTCATATGCCAGTGTCAGATTGGTTGCAGCCGGACGATGATTGCGCAGGTCGACGTTCAAAGCGAATACTCCGTTCTTGTAACTGTCATCCAGTGTCGATGTGATGCGGAAATCTTTCAGGGCGGCTTTGGGCTGTGAATACAGATAAACATCCCGTTCGATACCGCTGATACGCCAGAAGTCCTGACATTCCAGATAAGAACCTGTGCTCCAACGGAAGATTTTCAGTGTAAGTACATTCTTACCCGGTTTCACGTATTTGTTGATCAGGAATTCTGCGGGGTTCTTGGAATCTTCGCTGTATCCTACTTCTTGTCCGTTGATGTATACATATACACCTGATTTCGCTCCGGCGAGGTGGAGGTAGATATCCCGTTCTTTCCAATCGGCGGGAATATCGATGTCCCGACGGTAGACTCCCACGGGATTGGCTTCCGGAAGGCTGGGAGGCTGTGGATTACGGGGCTTGAACTCATAACCGTGGTTGGTGTAGATAGCCACTCCATACCCTTGTACTTCCCAGTTGCCCGGGACTTTGATATCATTCCAGGAGTCCGTGCTCACGGAAGGGTCGGTGATATTGGCGGGAAGGTCTTTGTAGCTGTCTGCAAAGAAGAACTTCCATGTACCGTTCAGCAACTGATAATAGTTGCTTTTTTCAAACTTCCCGGTAAGTGCATCAGTCCGGTTATCGTACGTCATGAAGGAAGTACGCGGATATTCTTTATTGACCGATACAACTTGCACATCCTGCCAGTAAGGTTTGTCGGATGTCTTTTCGGCCATAGCGCCTGTTGTTAACAGAGAGAATATTCCTGCCAGTAATAGGTGATATGATCTGTATTTCATGTTTTTCAATCTTGTTTCTTTTTTTATTTAACTTTGATATGGTCGAAGCCTTCCCCATAAACTCCGATAACGGCACTTTGCGATACAAATGCGTTGGGGTCGATATCTTTAATCAGTCGGAAGATGATGGTAGACTCCCGCTTTTTGGCAAGCACAAACATCATTTTCACTTCTCTGCCTGTGTAGAAGCCGGTTGCATTGATGATCGTCACTCCACGGTGAGGGTATTCGTTGATGTGTCGTCCTATCTCCTCATATTTATTGGATATGATAAAAAACTGGACAGACTGACGTGCGCTGTTTACTACCTGATCGAGGACGAAACTGCAAATGTAAAGTGTTGCAAATCCGTATACCACCTTCTCCCAGTCCTTCAGAACGAAATAACTGGAGGTAATGATGATCATATCGCAGATCAGTATGACTCTTCCCAAGGTTATGTCCCGGTATTTGTTGATGATGGCGGCAATGACGTCCGTACCGCCGGTGCTTCCGTTGGCGCAGAACGCAACTCCGATACCGCCGCCACAGAACGATGCTCCGATGACGCATGCCATGAAAGGTTGGTCGCGAAGAAGGGAAACGCCTGATGCCAGTTGCTGGATAACGGACAGGAAGAAAGTCAGGGTGAATACTCCAAAAATAGTTTTAATACAGAACTTTAATCCCAATAACTTAAGCGCAAGCAACAATAAGAAAAAGTTAATGCTGAAATATGTATACTGTACCGGGAATCCCGTTGCCCAATATACAATAGATGCAATACCCGGCACTCCGCCCGTCGTAATGTCGTTGGGGAGTAGGAAAACGGTCCATCCGATGCCATAAAGTATCATACCTACGGCGATCATCACATAATCTTTGGCTTCCCGAAGGATAGTCTGTCTAGAGGGTTTTAAAATATCTGCTTTCATATAGGTGATTATAATAATCAGTAAAGTGCCGAACATGAACTTACGGATAACCTGACTTTTTCCCAGTCTGGCTATCCGTAAGTTTATATATTAATAAGGTATAATGGCTTATTCGGCAAAAGCATGTCTGTAACCTTGCACTTTGTTCCATCCGCCACGGGTGAAATCAGGAACTTCTACCGGAGCAGAACCGTTTTCGATGGAGAGTCTGGTCAGTTCGGCCATACAACACCATTCTGCGAGGTCGTAAACGTCCATGTCCAGTGGCAAACCATTGCGCAGACAGTATACCAGACGATAGTCCATGATATAATCCATACCGCCGTGTCCACCTACTTTCTTGGCAGTTTCTTCCAGTTCTTTGTGAATAGGATCTTTGTATTTAGCCATCAATGCTTTTTTTACATCTTCAGATACAGAACCGTGTGCGTTCAGCTTTTCGTGATTCGGCACATCATTAGAGTCTACTTGTGTAGGTCTTAGACAGTATTCCTCAATCGGATATTTGCTGGCATAGCCATCAGCTCCAACTACCTGGTACATACGGCTGTAAGGACGGGGAGTCATTACATTGTGCTGTATCAGCATTGTTTTGCCGTTCTCCGTACGGATGAGGGTTGTGGTCTGGTCTCCGTTCTGGAAGTCTTTTACTTCTTTTCCGGTAGACTTTTTAATGTATGCCGGACCGTTCACAGCTTTGGTGTCCATAGCTACGAGAGTTTTCATACGGTCGCCACGGTGAATATTGAGTACCTGGCAAGCCGGGCCCATACCATGAGTTGCATATACATCACCACGATGTTTCTGATTGTAGTCCATACGCCAGTTGTTCCAGTAATACGGCCAGAAGTCTTCCAGATTGTGTATATAAGCACCTTCTACGTGAAGTACCTCACCGAATACACCTTGTTGTGCCATATTGAGTGAAGTCAGTTCAAAGAAGTCATATACGCAGTTTTCCAGTTGCATACAGTGTTTGCGAGTCTTTTCAGAAGTGTTGATTAGCTTCCAGATTTCATCCAGTGTCATAGCGGCAGGTACTTCGATGGCTACATGTTTGCCATGTTCCATAGCGTATACACCCATGTCTGCATGGTGTTTCCAGTCTGTAGCTATGTATACCACGTCGATATCGTCACGTTCGCAGAGCTTTTTCCATGCTTTTTCGTCTCCTGCGTAGGAAGCTGCTTTCGGCAGACCGGCTTTCTCCAGTATCTTTTGAGCATTTTCAACACGTTCGGGGAGAAGATCGCATAAAGCTACAATCTGAGTTCCCGGAATATGTGTCCAGCGTTCGACCGCACCGGGACCGCGCATTCCCAATCCGATAAAGCCTACACGGACTGTTTCAAGTTTAGGAGTAACGAGTTGGATTACATCTTGCTGATTTGCCGGACGAGCCGGAGTTTCTACTTTAATCGGAGAGAACTTTGCTTTTGTCTTTTGAGCAAAACTGGTCTGGCAGGTCAACAATGCAAGACCGATGAGTGTGTTAAGTAGTAGTTTCTTCATCTTTCTTTTAATTTTTAATTGGGGGTTATTAATTGGTTTTTCATTTCGGTGTCAAAAATACTAATTAATTAATCAATCCAGTGTAATTATTGTAGATATTTTCATTGCCCGTCTATATTTTTGGTAGAAAAAGAGTCGCACTATTCGCTATGTTATAATGATATTTTCGGCATCGCCCGAACAGTGAGCGATGCCGTTTCTACATCTGTAATGTGTGTTAAGTTAAATTATTCTTATAACAGAATACGTTTTCCGTCAGCTTGTACGGCATATAATTTGGCATTCACCATCAATATAGATGAAGGAATCTCGAAAGTCGTGAAGGTAGAAAAATAAAGTAATTTTCCATTTTCATCATTCTCTCTGAGTTCAAAAGCCACAGCTTCATCTCCGTTTTGGATGGAGACCTTGCGTCCTGCCAGCTCTGCCGTGATAGCTTTGGTTATCTTCTGATTTTCTTTGAATTGAGTGTAATATCCGACATCTCCGACTGCCGAATAGCGGTAGTCATTCGGTGGAAACTCACTTTTCTTTCTGTCTTCAATGTATTGGAAAGCATGTTTCGGGGCAGGGAATTGTGCCATGTATTCTTTTGCTTCCCGAATCATCGCATCACTTACATAGTATTTGTATGTTCCATACTGTTCGATAGTCGTATTGACAGGTTCGAAGAATCCCCACATCTCGAAAAAGTCTGTCAGGTTCTGATTGGCGGCTTTACTTGCCATTTTGGCAAATTCAAGTTGCTTTTTCCCGGGATCTTCACCTTCGGTCATATTCACTTCACGCATCAGTTTGAAAAGTGTTTGCCAGAAATCTGTTTTATATTCGCATCGGTGATAGTAAATCCATAGTTGCCAGTTCATTCTCATATGCGTTTCTGTGTCTTCGTTCTGGTGGGTTGCGTCTCCCATATTATACCAAGCCTGCCCGTTGGCATAACGGGCGGTTGCAACGCTTCCTAACCCGTTACCACGCGATTTGTATTTTCCTAATTTATAGATAATGAAATTAGAGAACAGATTATTAGATGATTCGGTAGAACTGGCCCAGTTAATAGCTGCCTGATGAACATGGCCAATTTCATGAGCTGGTCCCCACGCGTTATCTTCCGCTGCCATTACATTATCTTCCAACAAGATATTGCCTAAGTAGGTATAGACAAATCCGATTTGATAGTCAGAAGCCCACATATAACTTCCTTCCGGTGAGATGGCAAATAAATGGTTGTTGACTTGTGATGGGCGTACATCGTCAATTCCCATTAATTCTTGTTGCCAGCCGACAATGTTATCCCATAGATGGATAGCTGAGAGGATGTTGTTGGGTACATATTCCAATAATTTGTTGCGGTGGAAATAGAACATGATCTTTTCACCGCGTATGCAGAAGTATTTGTGTGTTGATTTTTTCAATAATTCAGCGTATTTTTCGTCTGTCTTATGTTCTTTCAGGTCGAAGAAACCGTTCACTGTGCCACTTCCGAGTGGTATGTGAATTTTGATGGGTTTTGCTGTATTTGAAGTCAGTTCGGTGTTGTACATGACAAACAATTGTCCTTCTCCTTTCATAGTCAGTTTGTTGACTCCGGGATTTAGCATATAGACATCGCCTGAAGAAGCTGTTTGCTTGTATTCTGTTCCTGTTTCCCAAATACACTGCATTGAAATATTCTGTCCGTATGTGTCACCAACCAATACGATGATATCGTCTCCTGCCTTGACGGATATACCAGTCGGATTGTCGAGATCACTATATTTCTTAGTCATTAATTTATCCGCCCATTCAGCAATATTACTGTATGGTTCATAGCTGCGAATGCGAAATTCTTTTTCCCATTTGTCGTATGTATTGTCACGAACCGCTTCTGCTATTCTGACGAAATAGTCTGGCAGAGCTTGTATCTGTTCGTTGGTGACGTTGTTCTTTATTTCCGTACAAGTTATATCGGTGAATACGGTAAGAAGTTGTTTATCCAGTGTTTTATCCGTATTTGTTTTGTAAAATTCCATTTCATCACAGCTTACAAAATCACCCAGACCGCTTAATACTTCGAATTTGATTCCGGTCGCTTTTATGCCTTCTGAAAATGAAACTTTGGAAGGAGCATTCTGCTCTTTAAAGTCATATTCTCCCTGTAATGTATAATCTGATCGGTCAGGATTGGTTGTTGTATATACTTTGACCTTTCCGAAGTTTCCATTACCGGATCGTGTATAATAAATTAAGTAGTCTATTTCCGTATCTCCTTTAAAATAGTATTCCAGCGTGACAGGGAATTTGGCGGATTGTCCCCACGGAGTGTGGAAAGGGGCAGCTCCATCAGTTGAAAATTTGCCATCATATGTATTTTCAATATCCTGTCCCTCCTGATGCTCACTCGCTTTGCCTCCGGTTGGTGTAACCTTGATGTCACCCTCAACAATTACTTCGCCTTTGGCATATTGATTAACGGTGATAGTATAGGTAGCAGTAGTTGATGTTACTTTTATGTTGGCTGTTCTTTTGGTTTCGCCTGTATTTTCATTCACTGTAATTCTCAGGAAAGTTCCTTCTGCTGCTGTCTTTTGTTTTGAGCATTGTAGCCAGTTTGCTTCATAAGAGACACTCCATTGAGCTAACTCCATAGATGTGTTAATTGGAATCTGGACAGACGTACTTGATTTATCCAGATTTTGTATCAGATATTCTTCACTGATACTGAAGGAGCTATTTATAATCGATTTTTCGGTATCCTTGCATGCCAGTGAAACTGTGAATAGAGTAAAAAGGGCTAACAGGTTAGTAATGAATCTTTTTATTGTCATTTTTTTGCTGTATTAGTTTTTAAGATAGATGAGGTATAAAAGGGTGAATCAAAAGTCTGACTCACCCTTTGTCTCTCATTTATTATTCGGACAGTATGAACAGACTAAATTCGCTCCATACAAAGAAGGAACCACTGGTCCAGTTGCTTTCACATTCAAAGCGTAAGGTGTTGGCAGCATTGTCTATTGAAACGTCGGGAGAAACATAAACTCCTGCAGCACCTGACGGGAGACCATCTTCATCCCACGCAAAACGCTTGTAAAGTTGTAAATTGCTCTCATTCGTTCCTGTATATAAATTGAACCATGCCAAAGCGGCATTTCCGTTATTTGATCTGTTTGTATAGGTGAAACGGAATGTCTTAGTTGATACGGGCAATTTTACTTGAACATAATGCTTGTCGGCAATTGATACACTCCACGCGCTGTGGAAGTAGGTACCTATGTCTCCATCCAATAAATTAGCTAAGGAACCTTCTGACGGTTCTATTGCATTACTGGAAAGCATGTCCGCTGTCAGACTGTATTTTTCAACAGATGCAACCAGTATAAATGGATTCGTGTCGAATTCGAAACCGTCTTTTCCATTAATTTCCAGAATCTTTATACCCACATTTCCGGAGGTCTTCGTAAATTTAGGGATATTAACCTGAACAGAAGATGTGTTTCCAGGCTCAAATGAGATGATGTCCGAAACTAACGTTGCTCCTTTTAAGGTAGTAGTCGTTTCATCAATTGCTACTTTACAGGTGAAATTCCATTGGTTTTCGACTTGCAATCCTAAAGCAAGATCAATGATACCTCCACTTTGTGATAAATATTTAGTCACGGTTCCTGAACTGGATTCAGTGACTGAAAGAGATGGAGTAATAATCTCCGGTTTCAGAACTAATGTGTTCTTATCTGCCAGGATGGAATCGGATGTACTGGTCAGCATGATTGGAAGAACACACGTTTGTCCCTCTTCAAGAGTCTGCTCAAAGATTTCTATCTCGTTGGTATTCAGCTGTAAATTGATGATCTTATAGGTTTCAGCAGAAGAATAATCGAGTTCTTCTATGTTGAACGAATAACAATTGGCAGGCATTGCCACATAGTCCAAACCTCTCTCGGAGATATACTTCTCAAAATTGACTGCATCCATTGCACCGATATGGGCAGAAGCTGTCAATGTGGGTTGACTTCCGGATTTAATGACCGTTATTGAATAGTTAGTAGCCTCTCCTGTTTTATAAAGATCTACGGCTTGCTCACCGGTGGTCTGCAGTGATAGTATTTTCTCATATTCCTGCGGATAGGTATCGTCATAATTGTCGCAGGAAGTATTCATCAGAATCATCCCGCACAAACACAATGCTATTGATATATGTTTCATATATATTCTATATTGTTATGAATGAATAAAAAATAATTAATATCCGGGTGCTTGTACCATTTGCGGATTTTTGTATACTTCGTTGTAGAATACCGGATTCAGGTACATGCGGTTTTCCCACACATAAGGTGCATCAACTGTAGTTCGTTTATTAAATTCTTCGAATGTGGGACTTTGAACTTCTGCATTCAATCCTTCCCGTTTGTTTGCTCCAAAGTACTTGGCTCCTTCTGCCCAACGGCGGACATCGAAGAAGCGGTGACCTTCGTTCCATAATTCAACAAAACGTTCATTGTGTACCCAGTCTTTTATTGTCATATTATTTGTGACATCAGCCAATGTTAATTTAGGGATTCCGGCACGTTCACGAACAGGATTTAGTGCATCAATGGCTTCCTGCGTATTTCCTAATGCTGCATGGCATTCTGCTACGTTTAGGTAGAGTTCGGCCAGGCGGAATAAGATAGTAGGTGCGCTTGTTCCGCTTGTAGAACCGCCGGCTGTATAGAATTCAGTTACCGGATCAACAAACTTTTGTGTCAGGAACCCTGTGACACTATGGTCACGATTGAATAGAGACGGATTGTAACCGTGCATTTCCGAATTCCTCATTTCCAGTTTCAGGGGAGAACCGGCCGCAAATTTAGTTCCGTAGTCACCACCGTCAAAAGCCATCCATGCATAGAAACGAGGTTCACGACCCACATTCAGTTTGATAATATCTTCACGTGAAGAGATACCGGCTGACTCAAACCATTCAGAGGAAGGAGTAAAGTCGAGGTCTTTTTCAGGTAGTTTCCCGTTAGCTGTATAGAAATGTTCGAACGTATATAATGTAGGAGATACACCACTATAACCAGCATGCCATGTTCCATCCGATTTCTTCAGAATACGAAGCGGATAACGGGAATAAAAATCAAACTGGTTGGATAATCCCCAGATAATTTCTTTGTTTCCTTCAGATTCACGTGTACTTACGGCATAGCGCATCTTCATTACGTTTTTCAGGAATTCTTTATTATCTTCCACATCTGCTACTCCGGGAACAAAAGGTAAGTTCAGGGATTGTCGGGAGTAATATTCGTCGTCATCGTAAAGTTCACGGTCACCGGAAGTTGTAGCTAATGTAAGTGCTTCCTGACATGCGGCAAGTGCTCTTTCCCATTTGCTCTTGTCATAAGTATTGCTTACCAAAGCTTTACCGTAACCCGGAGTCTCGAAATTCTCATTCTGCCAGTTAGGGTAGGGGAAACTTCCGTTCCATAAAGGAGATGCGGCATAAAGTAACAAACGTGCTTTTACAGCTTTGGCTATAGTAGATGTAGCGCGTCCCCATTCATTGGTAACGGTGCGGTTGGCAGGAAGTACTTTGGCGGCTTCATCCAGCTGGTTCGCAATCCAGTCTACACAATAGTCAAAGTGAAAACGTCCATTATACTCTGACGTTGGGGTATCCATCGGAATGTACGAGTCTGTAATTGGGATGGGACCATATCTTCTTAAAGTAGCGAAGTGGTAATAAGCTACCAGGAATTGGCATTCGGCTCTCCATTGTTCCTTTTCTGCATCAGATGCGATGTCGCTTCCCGCATTTTCCAACTTTTGCAAAAACAGATAACATTGTCCTATATATTGGTAAGTAGTTCCCCA
>ENA-UOJD01003058-UOJD01003058.1-human-gut-metagenome-genome-assembly--contig:-P48-NODE-3058-length-12725-cov-8.664562_pt1 | contig 12725 bp, 13 predicted proteins | sample MGYA00242342_ERZ723889 | MGnify/ENA metagenome assembly ERZ723889
ATTTTAGTAATTATCTTTTGATACCATTTTTGTTGGGTAGATTCAACAATTGCCGCATTTTCTGAAGTATTATTTTCAGTATCAGATATATTATTTTTAAATATATCATCAGGATTATACATTGCTCTTTTTTCTTCTTCTAATTTTTTTCTGTCATAAACCTGTTTTGCAATTATTTTTTCTTTCTGTTTATCTGTTGCCCAATAATCTCTAAACAAAAGTATAATAATTCCCTTGGTAATATCTGACACCTTCTGTTCTTCAAGCGTTTTGTCAGGATCATAATTAAATATATAATTTTTATTTGCATTTTTATTATAAAATTCGATTTTTTCTTTAGGTATTTTATCATAATCTTCTTGTGGTATATACCTTAATATTTCTAATACTTCACTATATGCTAGTGCATAATTACTATTAACCATATTCATTACTCCTGTATATCTTGTGTATTTTCTTGTTCTTCTCTTTGACTATTAAGTTCTCTTACTTCTTCTTGTTCAATTTCATCTAATAATGTAAAATCACGTACACCATGTATTGATTCTTTAACTAAACTCACAATAGATTTTATTTTTCCTATTCCATTACGAATCATTGATTTTCCAGAAAATTCTCTTGCTCTTTCGGAAATGTCTTTTTCTTGAAAGTCGCTATCTAACAGTGAAGCATAAACATTTCTTCCAACTTTTTTATTCAAAAAACAACATTCATCACTTTGTGACCAAATAGTTAATGAAATAAGTTCAGGTCTTTTTTCAGCTATTTCTTTAAATTTTCTAAATACAGCTGATTGCTTATTAATTGAACTTACTGATAATGGATTTTTATCGTATCTGCCTACATCCAATTCTGTTACTTCAACTGGTAACCCAATTTTTCTTTCTATATCATCAAATGTTCTATCTATTTCACTTAAATCAACATCAGATGTTAAATGAGCTTCTAACCCAATTGTATCTATTAATCCTTTTTCGTCTTTACCTAATTTTCCTTCAGCTCTAAACCTTTGCTCAATTCTTTGTATTTCCTGTACTATTTTTATTATTTCAGATCTTTTTTCAGGATTAACCCAATTAACATCATTATATGTGAATGTAACATTAGGCATTTTCTTTCTAGCAAGTAAAGCCATTTCACACAGATCTTCTAAAGATAAATCTTCTTGCCAACCTTTCGTTCTTTCGTGATATGTTTCTCCTTCATCAAAAATATCCTGTCCATTTGGTCCTTTTTCTTTCATCGTTGGATCATAAATTAATTCATTAAATATATCTATTGTATCTATTCTATCTCCATATTTTCCAATATCTGATACATAGTCAAATAAAATTTGTTTCATTCTTTGCTTTTTTTCTTGTTGTGTTAGTGTTCCATCTTGGTCTAACATTTTTTTAAATTTATCAGGATAATCGGCATAAAACATAAGTGTGTTAACTTTGGATTGCATATTATGTCTTTCACAAAATTCTAGCATCATTTTTAGTTTTTCATCTGCATATGTTTGTCCATCAATAGAAACATAACTTGAAAATTTGCCAACATTATCAAATGTAACTCTATCATATGTGTTTCCTCTTTCAAACATATGTGAATGTAATGCTCTAACTTTTTCAGGTGTTAGTTCTAAAATTCCTTCTTTTGCCGTAAAATCTATATTTCTTAAGTCCTTCATAATCTTTGTATTTATACTACTATCAAAACCATTCGCAATTAATAATTTATTCATATAATCATTATTACATATATTCATACCTTTAATTGAAGATTGATATAATTTCTGTAGCTTTAGCATTTGTTCGTCAGATAAACCTTTTATAGAACCAATAACCTCTTTTAAAACAAATATTTCACCAGTTCCATTAGATTTTGCATCTAAATACCTATCTTGTCTATCTCTTAAAGTATCAATATAATTTTTAATTTGTTCATCTTGTTGTTCTGCAGTTAAAGACTGATTATCTATAATTGATAATAGCTCAACTAACTGTGAATTTATTGTAATTCCTTTTTTACAATCAATACTTTCTAATAATTTCATTTTTCACTCCTTAAAATAATCCAAATGATCTCAAAAAATATATATCATAAAAGCAAAAAAAATACAATAAATTATAATCAAAAAAGTTCATATTCCAGTATTTATACAGTTTTCAAATATTCTTCTAATTCTGATAATTTAATCTTTTTAGCTAAATTAGAAATATAAACATTATTTGAATAATTGAAAACTAGCAATGTAATATCTTTAACAATTATTCTGTGTGGCTCAATATAAGAGAGATTTGTTTTATCTAGTTTTCTAATACTTCCATTGATAAATACCGGCTTAACCTTAGCAAACTCGCATATAAATTCAAGTCTTTGCTTTAAACATTCCTCAAATTCTAATTTTTCTTTAATTATCTTCATAAACACCATCCTTTCCTTTTTGGATGATTTTAATGTTTTTTAGACAGCAAAAAAATCAACCAGATTATTTCTGATTGATTTCATATCACTGTTCTAAAAGTTCGAACAGATTCGTCGATGGTGCCGGTGGTGGGACTCGAACCCACACGCCATTACTGGCAACAGATTTTGAGTCTGCCTCGTCTACCAATTCCAACACACCGGCATATGATAATATCTTAGCATATTATTTTTTTTTTGTCTATCACTTTTAATATTTTTTTCTATTATTATATTATATTTATTACAGTTCGTAAAATTTATTATTATAGAGCAGTCTAAAAGTATTTATATATACTTTTAGACTACTTATGTTTTATATTAATTCTTTTCCAATATCAAAATAGTTTCATTTTCATCTGTTCTATATACTTTCGCTCCTATATTATTTAATCTATTTAATGCGCTTTGAGTTGGATGACCATATTTATTTCCTTCTCCTGCAGAAATCAAAGCTACCTTTGGTTTTATTTGATTTAAAAATTTACTTGTACTACTTGTGCTAGATCCATGATGCCCTACTTTTAATATATCAACTTCTGGCCATTCTCTAGATTTTTCGACATTTTCATCTGCATCTCCTGTAAATAAATAACTAACGTCATTAAAATTCATTTTAATAACAATAGAACACTCATTATAATCCTCTGTATTATTTCCTACATACATTACTTCACAATTAGCATTTCCTACATTAAATGTATCTCCTATTTTTGGAGTTGTAACTTTTAAATTTTTATCTGCTATTGCATCAATTACATCTTCATATGTTTTTGTCGTTGCGGCAACCTTTGGCATATAAATTGTTCCAATATCAAAATTTTTTATTACATTATCTAATCCACCTATATGATCCTCATGTGGATGTGTTCCAATTAGATAATCTATTTTACTAATTCCTAATTGATCTAAATATTTAACTACTGTACTCCCCATTTCATTTGTACTAGCATCTATTAACATAGTTTTTCCTTCATTTACAATTAATATACTATCACCTTGTCCTACATCTAAACAATATACTCTTAAATATTCATCTTCTGGTATTTTTGATATACAATCATTCCCAGTTATTATGCTTATATTTTCTAAATTTTCAACACTTTCGCTCTCAACATTATCACTTGCGGAAGATGTTAACATATTTAATATCTGCGTATCATTTCCAAATAGTGCAAATGCTATGATTATCACAACTGCTAAAATTGTTCCTATTATACTATTATTTTTTATCTTTTTACTAGCCATTTTTCTTTTGCCCCCTTATTAATTTTTGCTTTAGTTATTCCAGATATTTTTCATTTTTTCTTTTATTCTATCTTCTATTTTTTTTTGCTCTTCTAGATCAATATTATATATTCCTTTTTCATATTTTAATACAGTTCCTTCTTTTATTTCTTTAGGTAATTTTGAAACATCTATTTCTATAATTTTTCCACTATTTCTATTTTCACATACTGCTATATTTCCTTCTATTCTATCGACAACTAAAGTCTCTTCCATGAAATTTATCTCCTTTAATATAGATTGTATAAAATTTTCTAAATTATTTTTTTCATTTGTTATATAAACATTGTTATCTCCAATTTGCATAAAATACTCCTTTATGCCCCTATATAACCCCTGCTTTATTCAGAAAAATCAAAATTAGGTACATATTCTTCTTCATGTTCACCTAGATCTTGAATATATCCATTCTTTATATCTAAAGAATATAAATAGCTCTCTATTTCCTTATATTCTTTTTTAGTCAATTTTCTATTTATAAATTTATCTTCTTTAGCTTTATATGTTGGAAAATATTGTGCCATTAAGCTTATATATGTATCTTCATTAAAATTTTCTTTTATGTATTTTAATATATTTTTTGTATTAAGTAAATGATTTGGTAATATTAAATGTCTGATTATTACTCCTTTTTTTATTATTCCATTATTATCAAAAACAGGGTTTCCCACTTGTTTTTGCATCTCTTTTATAGCATTTATTGCTATTTCAAAATAATTATCTATATTTGAATATTTTTTTGATATTTTATTTGAATAATATTTTAAGTCTGGCAAATAAATATCTATATATCCTTCTAACATTTTTATTGTTTCAACATTCTCATATCCATTTGAATTATATATTATTGGTATATTCAATCCATTATTTCTTGCAATTTTTATAGCCTCTATAATCTGAGGAACATACATAGTAGGTGTTACCAAATTTATATTATTAACATTCTTTTTTTGCTGATTTACAAATATTTCTGCTAAATGCTCTATTGATATTATTTTTCCCTTTCCTTGTTGACTTATTTCATAATTTTGGCAATATATACAATTTAAATTACAATTTGAAAAAAATATTGTTCCAGAGCCATTCTCCCCACTTATACATGGTTCTTCATAATGATGAATAGATGCTAACGCAATTTTTACTTTATCATCACATTTACATCTTCCTATTTTACCATCTAATCTATTTACTTTACACCTATGTGGACATATATTGCATGATTTTAACTCTTCCATTTTCATCTTCCTATTATTCCTATTATTAGTATGTTTTATTTATATACTTTATCTATATTTTTCTTGATTTTATCATTTTTGTTTTAATTTTACAATTATTATATTTGTTATTTTGTATAATAAATTTTTTTTAGCAAATAATATAAATGAACAATTAAAATTGTTCGTACACTTTTTTGTGTACAAGGAGGTTTTTATGTCAGATAATCGTATGGAAAATAGTCAGGCAGGAAATTCTACTAATACCGTTTGGCAAATTATTGGTAGATTAATTACTGCAGGAATAGTTCTAGCAATTACAGCATTTTTTACTCCTGGATTTCAAATTAGTAATTTTTGGTCATTAGCAATAGCAACTGTAGTTCTTACAGTTTTAGACTTTTTAATTGCTAAATTTACAGGAATAAAGGCTAGCCCTTTTGGTAAAGGTTTTGTGGGATTTGTTCTATCAGCAGTAATATTATATGTTACACAATATTTTGTAGCCGGTTATGTTATTTCATGGATGGCCGCTATTATAGGTGCTTTAATCTATGGTATAGTTGATTATTTTTTACCTGGCGATGAACAAATGTAGGTTGTATAAACTTTACTTTTTGTACAACAAAAGATGAATAGAATGAACTTTATAATTCATTTATTCATCTTTTTATTTTAGTTATTTGTAATTTTTTAGTTTCAGTATTATTTATTATTTCTTTCTATATATTCATTATATAATTTTATAGCAGTTTCTGGGCTATCTGAACCAGATGCATTTTTTATTGGTGCGAATTCATCTTCTCTTTTTACTCTTAATATACTCATATTATCAAAAAAACTGAATCCATCAAATATATATGATTCAAATTTATATGCATTTGGCTCTGAAACTTCAATAAACTCAGCATCTTCATTTAAATAATTAGATTTTTTAAATGCTGTATGATATGGTAATTTTTGCTCTGCTAATCTTTCTAATGCTTTTATATTAAATAAATGACTTAAAATATTTACTTCTCCATACATTAATTCACCATTTTTGTCAGTTTCTTCTGCCATTTTTTCTGGTAATTCGGTATATTCTATAACTTTTGGAACACCATTTAGTTTGCAAAATACACCAACTCTTTCTTTTGCATTTTTCTTAACTACTGACTTTGAAGAAATCAAGTTATTTTCTTTTATAGTAATACCTGTTAGAATTGGATCTACTATTTTTAATAATATATTATCTACTCCTCCTACAAAAATCCACTCTATTCCTTCTGATTTCATTTCTTGCAGTAAACCAGCATCTTTTAATGATTTATATATACTTCCATTTCCATCAGATGCTTCTTTTACTAATTTATTTTTGTCTATAACTATATTTCCATCCGTTTTTATCATAGGAACTTTTCCTTGCTTAAAGAACTTTACTTTTTCTTTTTTATATCCAAAATAATTATTTTTTTCAAGGAATTTAATTGTTTGGTCATTATTATCTTCACTTGTCATTATATACCATGGAATTATAACATCATATTTTTTATTGGCTGCTTGTAAAGACTCTACTATTATTTGAAATAAATATTTTTCACCATTTATTGTATCAATTTTAAATGTACCTTTTGGACCTTTATGTCCTAGTCTTGTTCCCTGACCTCCAGCCATTGTAATTACTGCATATTTATTATTTCTTATTACATCTATACCAATTTGTTTATATTCTTTAAATTGTTCTTCTGATAGATTTTTTAAATCGGTGTATTTTATATGCTCTATTTTACTTTCATCTATTGTTGGAATTTTTTTCGCATTTTTATATAATTCTATAACTTGTTCTATATCTATATTTTGTAGTTGTTCTACTAATTTATTTTTTTCATCTTCTGTATATTTTTTTGTCATCATATTGATGATTTCTTTTTGTTCATATTTTTTTAAATTCTCTATTGTTTCTTCATATTTTTCTTTCATTTTATCACCCTCATGAGATTTATATTAGCATATATTTTGTTTACTATCAAGCTTTTTATATAATATTATTTTTTTAATCTTTAGTGCATATATATTTTTTTAGTTAATATAATTTATTAATGTTATATTGTACAAACAATTTCTAAGGAGGTTTTAAATGGAAAATAAATTAAAATTATACGAGGATATTGCAAAACGAACTGATGGTGATATCTATGTGGGTGTAGTTGGTCCAGTTAGAACTGGAAAATCTACATTTATAAAAAAGTTTATGGATTTACTTGTTATTCCTAATATTGATAATTCATATAAACAAGAAAGAGCTAAAGATGAATTACCCCAGAGTGCTGCTGGAAAAACAATAATGACAACAGAACCAAAATTTGTACCTAATGAGGCTGTAGAAATAAAAATTGATAATAATATTTCTTTAAAAACTCGCCTTGTTGACTGTGTAGGATATTTAGTAAATAATGCTCTTGGATATTTAGAAGATGATATGCCAAGAATGGTCAAAACTCCATGGTCTGATGACGAAATTCCATTTGAAAAAGCTGCTGAGATTGGTACAAAAAAAGTTATTCAAGAGCATTCTACAATAGGTGTTTTAGTAACTACTGATGGATCTATAACAGATATTCCAAGAAATGACTACATACAAGCTGAAGAACGAGTTGTTTCAGAATTAAAAGAATTAAAAAAACCTTTTGTAATTGTTCTAAATAGCTCTTCTCCATATTCTGAAGAAACAAAAACTCTTGCTAAAGATCTTGAAAGAAAATATTCTACACCCGTTATCTCAACAAACTGTGCAGAACTTTCATTAGATGATATAAATAAAATTTTTAGCAGTATTTTATATGAATTTCCTATTGAGAGAATTAATATTAATTTTCCTCGCTGGGTTGATAATTTAGATTCAGCTCATTGGTTAAAAGAAGATTTATATAGAGAAATTAAAGAAACCTTTAATGGTGTTAGAATATTAAAAGAAATTAGTCCTAGAATTTCAACTTTAAATAATGCTGAAATTATTTCAGAAACAAGGTTAAATGAAATATCACTTGGAACTGGTGAAGTAAATTTAACTATTTATTTGTTAGATGATTTATTCTATAAAATTATATCAGAAATTTCTGGAGTTTCTATTGCAAATGAAGGAGATTTATTTTCTACGATAACTGATTTTTCTAGAATAAAACATGAATATGATAAAATTTCTAATGCTTTGGATGAAGTAAAATCAAAAGGTTATGGAATTGTAACTCCTTCTATTGATGAACTTATACTTGATGAACCAGAAATGGTAAAACAAGGTTCGAGATTTGGAGTTAAACTAAAAGCTACAGCCCCATCTATTCATATGATTAGAGCTAATATAGAAACTGAAGTTTCTCCTATAGTTGGAAGTGAAAGACAATCTGAAGAACTTGTAAATTATCTTCTATCTGAATTTGAAAATGATCCTCAAAAAATATGGGAGTCTAATATTTTCGGAAAAAGTTTACATGAACTTGTAAATGAAGGTTTACAAAGCAAATTATATCATATGCCTGAAGAAGCTCAGGGAAAATTACAGGAGACCTTAGAAAGAATTATAAATGAGGGTAGTGGCGGATTGATCTGTATTATTCTTTAGTTTTGGAAATGAGTTTATTCTCTTTTCCCCTTTTAAAGATTGCTAAAAATAATTTAAAATATTATTCAGACAGCTAAATATTCTTCACAAATAAAAAATGGGAAATGAGTTTGCTCTCTTTCCCAACTTTTTTATGCATACAATGCACTACCTATTATTCCTGCATCATTTCCTAGCTCTGCAACTACAATTTTAGGCATATTTTCTTTATAAAAAATATAATTGGAATTATATAATTCTTTTCTTAATTTTTCTAACAATATATCTTTATAATAAACAAAACTTCCACCTATGCAAATTGCTTCCGGTTCTAATATATCTACAATATTTGATATTCCAATACATAAATTTTCTATGTATTCGTTTATAACATTTATTATTTTTTCTTTTTTTAAATTTTCTTTTATAGAATTTAATAATTTTTCTCCCTCGATTTCTTCTGAAAAATTTAAACAAGCTCTTATGTCATTCTTAAATCTGAGCATTGAACCATATATTTCAAAACAACCTTTACTACCACATCTACAGGTTTCTCCATTTTTTTGTATAATCATATGCCCAAATTCAAACCCAGAGCTTCTTTTAGGTATAGTTAATTTATCATTATAAAATGCTGCTCCACCAATTCCTGTTCCTAAACATATAAAAATGCAATCGTCAAATTTTTTTAATGCACCAAGATTCTTTTCTGCGAGACCAGCACATTTTGCATCATTTTTTATATGTATATCTATATTAGGAAATTCTTTTTTTAGTATAGCTTTTAAATCATAATTCGAGATTCCTAAATTGACACTATACTTTATTTTGCTTTCTTTTACTATTCCTGGAATTCCTACTCCGATTTTATCTATAAATATATTATCCTTATTTATCCATTCATCTATTGTATTTATTATTGTTTCTTTAAAAAAAGCTTTTATATCTTTTCTTTCTTTTTGTGTGATATTTTTTTCTATTTTTTTTTGTATTTTTCCATTAGGATCAACTAATCCAATTCCTATATGGCTTCCACCTATGTCAATTCCTACTTTCATGACTTTATCCATCCTTTAATTATATCTTGTTTCATTTATAAGCTCAATTGTTATATTTCTTTCTGTTTTGTTTCTTACTTCTTCATCTTTTTTTTGTTGTATTAATCCAGTTTCACCAACTAAAACTCTTATAATTATCGTTGCAAAAATTAATACTACAAGTATTATTATAACCCAATTTATATATGAAATACCTTTTTCATTTTTCAACATTTTTTACACCTCATATTATCAAATTATCTATTATTTCTTTTATATATTTTGCAGATGTTACAGGAGCTACTTTTCCTGGTAGCCCTAATGCATGAATTACATTATATCCATTTTGGTTTGCATATTCAAAATCAATTCCTCCTGGTTTTGAAGAAACGTCTATTATTAAAGATCTTTTATTTATTGAATTGATTTCATTTTTCCCAATTATTTGTTTTGGAACTGTATTTACTATAACATCCATATTACTAAATTCTTTATAAATATCGTTTAATATATTATAACCGCACACATCAATATTTGCAACCTCTTCTTTTTTTGTATCTAAACAAAAAATATTTGCACCCATTCCATTTAATACTTTTGCTAATCTTTTTCCTACTCTTCCAAATCCTAGTATTGCTATATTGCTATCATTTATTGTTATATCGGTATTTTCAATTATTATTTTTACAACGCCTTCAGCTGTAGGTATTGTATTTTGTATAACTAATTTATTATCTTTCATTATATCAAATACTATATTACCATTACAATTTAATTTATATATATATTCATCGGCAATACTACCGGCTATGATAGTTTTGTTATGTACTAAATCTATAAATTCTTGTATATTTATTTTTTTTTCTACAAGTGGAGCATATATATTTTTTGAATCTACTGAAAATGGTGTGGCTGTAATTATGAAGTTACTTCCTTTTATGCATTCTTCAATGTTCTTTTCTTCTGCTTCTAATCCAAATCTAAAAACACTATAACCATCTTCTTTTAACAAATTTGATAATATTAAATTCCTATTATCTCCTCCAATAATTGAAACACATTTCATAAAAAACTCCTTTAATATATATAATAATAGTGGTCTGAAAATTTAGTTTTAATCATCATCCCACTATTATTATATTCAAATTATATTTAGTATTCTCTAAATTGATCTAAATTTATTTCTTTATTTTCATTATTCTTGTTTTTTATTGTGCTATCATTTTGTTTCATTTTATCTATTAAATTAAAAGTATCATCTAAATGTTTTTTTGTTTTTAGTTCTTGGTAAGTAAAATGATATCTACGTTTTTTTCCTTCTCCTAATCTTATTTCATCCATTATAGAAGAAAATATTTCCTGCTTGCATACTCTCTTATAAATTCTGTTATCTAGCTCTATTGCAATATTTATATATCCAACTGCTCTATCATTCTCACCTTTCATTAATGATATTATGGACAAATAATAGTATGCATCTGGCTCTGAATCTTTATCTTGCATACAATCTAGAAATCTTGATTCTGCTTCATCAAGTTCTCCTGTTATTAGTGCTATTTGTGCTATATTAAGTCTTGCATGATAAAGCATTGAATTTATAGCTGCTGCTTTTTCATAATATTCTTTAGCCGTTTGAAAATCATTTAACCTTGTATATGTCATCCCCAAACCATAGTAAAGCTCATACCTTGTTGGATTATATTTTAATGCATCTGTATATACTCTTGCAGCTTGTTTAAATTTTTCCTGATCATATAGTATACTCCCCAATAATTCTGACGCTTTGTAATATTCAGGCTTTTTACTAAGCAACTCCATCAACATTTTTTCAGATTCACTTTGCTTTTCTTGACTATTTAATAAAAATGCAATTTGATAATACGAATCGTAATCTTTAGTATTTAAATCAACAGCTCTTACATATTCATCTATTGCTTCTTCATCTTTGCCTTCTTTTTCATATATCTGTGCCAATAATTTATGTGCATAATAGCTATTTGGATATTTTGTAATTAACTTAATTAATTTTCTTCTGGCATTATTATTGTTGCCATGTTTGAAATTTATTTTTGCTTTCAATACACAAATCATTTCTGATAAAAATATTTTCTTTTTTTCTAATATGATAATTGTTAGTGGTATAAGTACTGAAATTATATATACTAGTACTATAACTATTCCACTCAGCTCCAAATTATTTACTATGTCAATAAATCTTATAGCAATTCCAAAAAACTCCATAATTAGTATATAAATATATATTGTATCATTTCTTTTTATTAATTTGCAAAATATTATTATAAATATTACAAAAGCTAATATATAAAATATTACCTTTTCAATCATATTAATTTTGATTCTCCTATCTTTCAAACTTCTCTTTATAATTATTTATACATTTTTCAATTATATCTTCAGCTTCTTGTCTTCCTAACATTTTATCAATAGTTGTTTCTTTTCCTTCAAGTTGCTTATATACCTCAAAAAAGTGCATTATTTCGTCTAATAATTGTGATGGTAGTTCAGTTATATTTTTGTAATTATTTAAATATGGATCATTAACGGGTATAGCTATGATTTTTTCGTCTTCTTCTCCCCCATCTATCATTTTTAATACGCCTATTGGATATGTTTCAACTAAAGTTAATGGAACAATTTCTTCATTGCATATTACTAATACATCTAATGGGTCTCCATCACCAGCATATGTTCTTGGTATAAATCCATAATTGGCAGGATAATGTGTAGCTGTATATAATACTCTGTCTAATTTTAACATTCCTGTTTCTTTATCTAATTCATATTTATTTCTTCCATTTTTTTGTATCTCTATAACTGATACGAAATCATCTTTTTTTATTCTCTCTCCGTTTATATCATGCCAAATATTCATATAAAATTCCTCCTATGTTTTTTTGTATTCATATGTATAATTTTATTCTATATTTAATAAAAAGTCTAGCTATATGAAAAATATTTTGTTTTTATTTAATAATTTTTATAAATTGGAGTATGTGAGGCTGATTGTTTTTTACACTTTAAAATATAGCCGACTATATAGTGCTAGTTAATATTGTGTTCTTTAAGTTAGCCGTCCGAAAAGTTAGTATATATTGCTTTTTTCAAATATTAATGGCTCATTCCATAGTTTAAGAA
>ENA-UOJD01003067-UOJD01003067.1-human-gut-metagenome-genome-assembly--contig:-P48-NODE-3067-length-12690-cov-5.602928_pt1 | contig 12690 bp, 9 predicted proteins | sample MGYA00242342_ERZ723889 | MGnify/ENA metagenome assembly ERZ723889
GATGTAGTATTTGGCCGTGGTGAGTTTGAGCATGGCATTGTAGCCCAGCGGTCGAGGCGACTGCACGAGTCCCTTGCCGAAACTGCGCTGGCCGATCAGCACCGCGCGGTCGAGGTCCTGCAACGCCCCGGCGACGATCTCCGCCGCCGACGCCGAATTGCCGTTGATCAGCACCGTCAGCGGCAGGTCTGCAAGGATCGGCTCCGTGTCGGTGCGGAACACCTGCTTCGAATCTTCCGAACGCCCCTTGGTGCTGACCACCTCGGTCCCTTTGGGGACGAACATTCCCAGGATTTTGACCGCCTCCTGCATGATGCCGCCGCCGTTGGAGCGGTAGTCGAGCACAAGCCCTTTCAGCGGCCTTTCGGTGCGCAGCCGTTCGATGGCTGCGCGCATCTCCTCGTAGCATCCTTCGGTGAAGTCGCTGTGGCGGATGTAGCCGATGCCGTCGGCGACCCATCCGGCGTAGGGCACGCCCGGGATCGCGATCCGTTCGCGGCGGATCGCCGCCGTCTGCTGCGTGCCGTCGAGGTGCTCGACGGTCACCTTGACCTTGCTGCCCGGCTCGCCCTTGAGACGCGAGGAGACCTGCTCGGTCGTGAAGCCTTTGGCGTCCTTGCCGTCGATCGAGAGGATCTTGTCGCCGATCTTCAGCCCGGCCTTGTCGGCGGGCGATCCCTGGTAGGGCTGCGCGATGCGGACGTAGTCGTCCTTCTGGCGGATGAGCGCCCCGATGCCGTCGTACTTGCCCGTGGTGAGCAGTTCGAAATCCTGCATCCCCTCCTCGGGGATATACTCCGTGTAGGGGTCCAGGTCGCTGACCATGCCGGCGGCGGCCCCCTCCATCAGGCGGTCGGGGTCCACGGGGTCGACGTAGTTGAGCGACAGTTCGCGCATCATGTTGACGGCGATCTCCATGTTGCGGCCCAGCCCGAAGTCGTTGCGGGCGGCGAATGTCAGAAGTCCCGCGGCGCCGACAGCGGCCGCCGCAGTGAGCAGGTAACGGTATTTTCTAATCATTGCGTGTCATGTGTATATACGAATCGAGCCGGTACTGCACCCGGGCGACGCCGCGGCGCATGCCGTCGAGCACGATCCATTGTCCGTACTGTGAAACCTTTATCTCGTCTTCGCCCAGCAGCATCAGCTTCTGGCCGAAATTGTCGGCGCGGAAGGTCATCACCCCGTCCTCGTCCGAACGCAGCGAAAAGCCTGCCGAACGGAACGCGTTCAGGATCTGTTCCCGGTTCTCCTCGATGTCGCCCTCCACCCGGCGCACCACGAACCCGAATCTGGGGTAGACTGCCGCCAGCGCCACGATCGCCGCAAAGAGCATCAGGTAGCGGTCGGTGTGCAGCATGACGTAGAGCGTGTCGTCGAGCGACAGCGCCGAGGTCCCGGTCATCAGCATCAGCCCCATCAGGGCTATACAGAGAACGCACAGGGCGAAGAAATATTTTAACGAACGGACGATATACTTTTTCATGGCGGGCGATAATTATGAATTTTGGATTTTGAATTCTGAATTGATGTTGCCGATTGCGTCGGCAACATCCTGCATCAGCCATTTGGGCGTCGACGTGGCGCCGCAGATGCCCACCGTCGCGGCCCCTTCGAACCATGCGGGGTCGATTTCCGAAGCCTCCTCGACGACGTGCGTGCGCGGGTTGGCCCGGCGGCACACCTCGGAGAGCACCTTGCCGTTCGACGACTTGCGCCCGCAGACGAACACCACGGCGTCGAACCGTCCGGAAAACTCCGTGAGGTGCTGTTCGCGGTTCGATACCTGCCGGCAGATCGTGTCGTCGATGTACACCTGCCCCGCATCGGCGGCCCGGCGGCGCATTTCGGCGCCCAGCCGTTCGAACAGCCCGATGCTCTGCGTGGTCTGCGAAAGGAAATAGACCGGACGCGAGAAGTCGATCAGCTCCAGGTCCTCCACCCGTTCGATCACGATCGTCGGGTCCGCGACCTGCCCCGTGAGGCCCACCACTTCGGCGTGGCCCCGTTTGCCGAGGATCACCACCTGCCCGCCCGTGGGGCGCATCCGTTCGTGGGCCTCCTTCACGCGGCGTTGCAGTCGTGCGACCACCGGGCAGGTGGCGTCGATGATCCCGATGTTCATTTCCCGGGCGGCGGCGTAGGTCGTAGGAGGTTCTCCGTGGGCGCGGATGAAGAGGCGGCAGCCCGCCAGGTGCGGCATGTCGGCGTGGGTCACGGTCCGCAGCCCCAGCTGTTCGAGGCGCTGGACCTCGATGCGGTTGTGGACGATGTCGCCCAGCGAGTAGACCGTGCCGCCCTCCCCGAGGGCGCGTTCGGCCTCCGTGATTGCGCGGACAACGCCGAAGCAGAAGCCCGATTTATCGTCGATCTCAACACGCATAACTGCGTAGTTAAAAATTGAGAATGAAAAATTAAAAATTGGTTGTGAACCGATTCCGGCTTGCAGGCCGAGACCTGTGCCGTCGGATTTTTAATTCTTAATTTTTCATTTTTAATTGGAACTCGTTCATAAACCACGCCATCTGTTCGTCGACACTCATGTGGCTGTTGTCGAGCACGATGGCGTCGTCGGCCTGGCGCAGCGGCGATACGGCGCGGCTCATGTCGGCCTTGTCGCGCTCGCGGATGTTGCGTTCGACCTCCTCCATCGTCACCGACATGCCCTTGCCCGTCAGCTCCTTGTAGCGGCGGCAGGCGCGCACGGCGGTGTCGGCCGTCATAAACAGTTTCAGCTCGGCGTCGGGGAACACCCCCGTGCCGATGTCCCGGCCGTCCATCACCACGCCCCGGCGGCGGCCCATCTCCTGCTGCATGGCCACCAGTTTGCGGCGCACCTCGGGGATGGCGCTCACGCGGCTCACGCAGTTCGAGACCTCGATGGTGCGGATCTTGCCCTCGACCAGATCGCCGTTGACGTAGATGTCGCTGGCCCCGCGCTCGGGGTTGAAGCGGAAGGTGATCGAAATGCGGTCCAGCAGCTTCACGACGGCCTCTTCGTCGACGATGCCCGAACGGATGGCTCCGTGTTCGAGGGCGTAGAGCGTCACGGCGCGGTACATGGCGCCCGTGTCGATGAAGATATAGCCCAGGCGGGCCGCGATGGCTTTGGCGAAGGTGCTTTTTCCGCACGACGAAAAGCCGTCGACGGCAATGATGATCCTGTGTTTAGTGTCCGACATTGGGGAATATATCAAAGAAGGTCGATAATATGGTGTAAATGCCTAATATGCCGATGATGAGTCCCGCGACGTGGTTGATCGTGAGCATGTGCCGCGGACGGAAGCGGCGGCGGAAGAGGTTGATGACGAAGGCCAGCAGGGTCCACCACGCCACCGCGCCGCCGAAGAACCCGGCGATGACGAACAGCGAGCGCATGAAGCCCCCGAAGGTGTGGTCGGCCATGTCGCCGCCCGAAATCTTGAACACCGCGAAGAAGGCCAGGATGTAGGGGATGACCATGATGAAATTGGCGATCGTAAGCCCGAAGATCGAGGCGAAATCCTGCCACAGCGAGGTTTTGCCCGCGCGGTTGCGGCGGATTTGCGGCACGGGATTCTGTGCGAAGATGAAAACGCCGACGATCACCACGAAGATGCCGCCGATCACCCGCAGCAGCGTGTTGTACTGTTCGATCTGGGTCTGGAGCATCGAGTAGAAGAACAGTGCGGCCATGGCCATGAACGTATCGGCGCAGGCGACGCCGATGCCTGAAACGATGCCCGAGCGGCGGCTTTTCGACAGCGTGCGCTGGATGCAGAGCACTGCCACGGGACCTACCGTGATCGAAGCGGCGACGCCTACGCAGATGCCGCGGAACAGGGTTTCGACGATTTCAAATGCCATTTTTTCGGTTTGCTGCGCGTCAGCGACGCACCTGTTACTTACTATCGCCCCTGCGCGGAAGACGGCCCGGAAAAAGGCGTTGTCTTCGGCTCTGCGGCGGCTTTCCGTATTTGCGAAGCAAAGATACAAAAAAGCTCCGACATCCGCCTATGAAAAGGTAAAAAAAGGGTGCGGCGGGTTGTCCCGCGGGTCGGATATGTTGATAAAATATCGAAAACTTTGGCCCCGGGCTTGCATATCGTTCGTTGAAAATGAATAAATTTGCAGAAACAGTACTCCACAATGGCAGAGATGAAACAATTCGGCATCGATCTCGAACTGGACGACGCCGTGGCCCAGGGCCACTATTCGAACCTGGCGATCATATCGCACTCCACTTCGGAGTTCATCATCGACTTCGCGACGGTCCTGCCCGGTGTGCAGAAGGCGCGCGTCAAGAGCCGCATCATTCTTACGCCCGAGCATGCCAAACGGTTGCTGCGCTCGTTGCAGGAGAACATCGTGCGCTACGAAAGCAACGTGGGCAAGATCGAGATTCCCTCGCCCCAGCCCACGCCCGACGCGGGTCCCAAGATGGGTCAGGCCTGAAAACCGGCGGCGCTGCACGGCAGCGCCTTTTTTTGCGCCCGGCGCGTCGTGTCACGTTTTTGTCACGGCCGAAAATTTTGCGGCGTGGAAAAAAACGTTACTTTTGTGGCAAAAGTCCAGATTCCGCCATGCCCACACCCTCGCCGTCAGACCAGCGGTTGTTCGAAGGCATCCGATTCGGCAACGAGGCCGATTTCGAATGCTTCTTCCGGCGTTACTATCCCCGATTGGTGAACTATGCCGCCCGGTTCGTCGCCGGGCATGAAACGGCGCGCGATCTGGTGCAGGACAGTTTTGCACGCCTGTGGGAGCGGCGGTGTGAACTGCGCGAGCTGGATCTGGCCTCGCTGCTGTTCACGATGGTGCGCAATGCCTGTCTCAATTATCTGAAACACAACGGTGTCGTGGCGCGTCACGAACTGGAGTACACGGCCCGCATGCGGGGTGAGGAGCGGATTTACAGCTACGATTTTTTGAGCGACGCCGAGCAGCCCTGCCTTTACGAGGAGTTGCAGCGCGAGGTGCAGAAGGCTGTCGACGCGCTGCCCGACCGCTGCCGCGAGGTTTTCCGGATGAGCCGCTTCGAAGGGCTGAAAAACCGCGAAATCGCCGCGCGGCTGGGCATCTCCGAGACGGCCGTCGAGAAACACCTGGCCCGTGCCGTCGGCCGGCTGGGCGAGCATTTGCGGCGAAGCTGTTCGTTCGAACTTTCGGTGGCCGTGCTTTCGTGCCTGCTGGCGAATTACCTGTAAAATCGGATAGACGATCATTGACCCGGCAGCGGAGATTTCTCTCTCCGGTGTTGTCGTTTTTTTCTTTTTGCGACTTTTTTTGATTTTTTTGTGATCGGGAGGGTTGGGGAAAGGCAAATTCGGTTGTTTTAAAATATGTAACGGAAATGGAAGAGATGAAATTCGATCAGGAAGAGATGCGGCGTCTGGCCGGACGTTATTTTGCGGGAGAGATCGCTGCCGAGGAGGAGCGCGAGTTGTTCCGCTTCGTCACCTCCGACGCTGCGTGCCGCAGGCAGTTCGCTGCGTGGCGGCTCGAATGGGAGGCGATGCCGGCATCGGACGCCGCGACCGACCGCGACTGGCGCCGCCTGCGGTCGCATATCCGCCTGCAAGGGTCCGCGAGGAGCGCCCGTCCGGGGCGGTTCGCTGCGGTATGGCGTGCCGCGGCTGCCGTGGCGGTGGTGTGCGCGACCTTCTTCGGCGCGCGGCTCTACGACCGCCTGCTGCTGGAGCGCGCCACGGAGCGCTACACCGTGACCACGAAGAGCGGCGACCGCAGCACGGTCTGCCTGCCCGACGGGACGCAGGTGCGGCTCAACGGGTCGTCGACGCTGACCTATCCGGCCAATTTCAACGCCACGAACCGCTCCGTCGAGCTTTCGGGGGCCGCCTACTTCGACGTTTCGCCCGATGAAAAGCACCGTTTCGAGGTGAAGGTCGGAAACTGTTCGGTGGTGGTCAAGGGTACGAAATTCGACGTGACGGCCTATCCCGACGACTCGCTCATCACCACCACGCTGCTCGAAGGGGCCGTCGGTTTCACCGCGCCGCGCGGGGAGACCTTGCTCCGCCCGGGCGAGTCGCTCACCTACGACCGTTTCGCCGAGACCACGGCCATCACGCACGTCAACACGGCGCAGTACCTGGCCTGGATCGAAGGGCGCATCGAGTTCATCGACGTGACGATCGTGCAGTTGTGCGAGAGCCTGAGCAGCCTTTACGGCGTTGAAATCACGCTCGACGACCGCCTGCGCGCCGACGGGACTTTCATCACCATCCGCCTGAGCAACCAGGAGTCGCTCGACAGCGTTCTGAAGGCCCTCGACCTGATCGTTCCGGTCTCGGTCCACCGGCAAGGCCCTTCGGTGCGTCTCTCGGCCAAGTGACGCCGCATCCTGAAACAACTTTAAAACAACCAATACCTTAAACAAATGAAGCAATTCTCCAATCTGAAACGGGCGTTTCTGCCGTGCCTGTTCGTGTTGCTGACGCTCCCGGCGTGGGGGCAGATGCAGCCCGTCACGAAGAACTTCCGGAAAACGCCTCTCAAAAACGTGCTCAAGGAGGTGGAGGCCCAGACCGGGCTGTCGATCATGTACGACACCCGGGAGCTGAACCTCGAACGTCCGGTCACGGCTTCGTTCGACCGCACGCCCGTGTCGCAGGTGCTGCGCGAGGTGCTTGACCGCACCGTCCAGTATTCGATCAAGGACAAGATGATCGTGATCTACAAGGCGTCGGCGACTCCCCCCCCCGCAGCCGGGACGGGTAAGACCCTGACAGGCACGGTGCTGGACGAAACGGGAGCGCCGATGGTGGGCGCCGCCGTCGCCACGCCCGACGGACGCCGCGGCACGGTCACCGACAGCAACGGCCGCTATTCGCTGACGCTCGGCGCCGGCGACGCTCTGATTTCGGTCTCCTACCTGGGCTACGTCACCCGGCAGATCGTCATCGGCGACCGTACGGAGGTCGACGTCAACCTGGTCCCCGATGCCAAAAACACCATCAACGAGGTGGTGGTCATCGGTTACGGCGCGGTGAAGAAATCCGACCTGACGGGTTCGGTCTCCAACGTGAAGATGTCCGACATCCGCGACGTGCCCAACACGTCGGTCGACCAGGCTCTGCAAGGCCGCATCGCCGGTGTGGACATCATGTCGACTTCGGGTGCGCCGGGAGCCACGACTTCGATCCGCGTGCGCGGCACGCGTTCGATCTCGGCGTCGAACGAACCGCTGATCGTCGTCGACGGCGTGATCGACGCCGTGAGCGACCTGAACGACATCAACTCGGCCGACATCGAGCAGATCTCGGTCCTCAAGGACGCCTCGTCGACGGCCATCTACGGCTCGCGCGGCGCCAACGGCGTGATTATCGTCACCACGCGGCAGGGCGTCACCTCGAAGCCGTCGGTCACGGCCAAGGCTGAATTCGGCGTCTCGAAACTCGCCCGCGACCTCGATCTGATGGACGCGCAGGAGTTCGTCCGCTACCTCAACGACCGGAACTATTTCTCCTCGCGCGATCCGCAGCGTCCGCCGCGCTTCGACCCTTCGGAGTACGGGCGCGGGACCGACTGGATCGACGAGATCACCCGCACGGCTCTCTATCAGAACTATAACCTTTCGGTCAGCGGCCGCAGTCAGAAGTCGAGCTACTTCGCGGCGCTCGGCGGCAACGATACGCAGGGCATCGTCGACGGCAGCGGATTCCGCCGCATCACGGCCCGTCTGAATCTTTCGTACGACTTCGCCAAGTGGCTGACCGTCGGTTTCAAGGGCAGCTATACCTTCCGCGACGAGAATCCCAACCGGGCGACCATCGGCGGTGCGAACATCTGGGACGGCGCCGTCTACCTGGCCCCGACGATGGGTCCCAAAGACTACATCAACCCCCTCTACGAGAACGGCGTGCGCATTGATACGCCCCGCGCCAAGATCGACTGCAACGAGAACGAGAGCGAGCGCATGACCAATACCGACGTGCTGGAGTTCACGATCAAGCCCGTGCGCGGGCTGATCATCAAGAGTCAGAACTCCTATATGGTCTACCAGCGTCACGACTACCAGTTCTGGCCCAGCTATCTGCCGAAGCGCACCGAGGGTGAAGGGGCCGATGCCTACCGTTACGAGGGCGACGCACGCCGCCTGACTTCGGAAAATACGGTCTCCTATTCGAAGAAATTCGCCTCGGGGCACTATTTCGATGCGATGGCGGGCTTCTCGGCCACGCACGAAACGGCCAACTTTTTTTCGCTGAAGGCCGAAGGGTTGCTCACCGACGACCTGAAGTGGAACAACATGAACAGCATCGGCAGCAAGGAGAACTACAACGCTTCGACCAGCTCGAACAAAGTCGTGCGGGAGTCGGTGCTCATGCGCCTGAACTACAACTACAAGAGCCGCTACTACTTCACCTTCACGGGACGTTACGACGGGTCGTCGAACTTCGCCGAGAACAACAAATGGGGTTTCTTCCCTTCGGCGGCCGTCAAGTGGAACGCCAAGAACGAGAATTTCCTCAAGCAGGTGCGCTGGCTCGATGAACTGTCGCTGCGCCTGAGCGCCGGACGCACGGGTAACGACGCCATCGCGACCTACCGTTCGCTCGAAGCCTACGGCACGACCACCAACGGTTATCTGTTCGGCGGCACGCAGTCGGCGTCGTTCTTCCCTTCGCGTGTGGCCAATCCCAACCTGACGTGGGAGAAAACCACGCTCTACAATGCGGGTCTCGATTTCTCGGCCTTCGACGGCCGCCTGAACATCACCGTCGACGGCTACTATTCGACCACCCGCGACCTGCTGCTTTCCTTGCAGACGATCCATACGACGGGTTACACGAGCCGTTTCACGAACCTGGGCAAGACGTCGAACCGCGGCGTCGAGGTCTCGGTCGAGAGCCGTAACATCGTGAAGCCGAAATTCGGCTGGACGACGAGTTTCACCCTTTCGCACAACAAGCAGATGGTCGACGACATCGGCCACGAAGAGTACGTTTCGTGTCTCGAAAGCGGCGGCAATACCAACTACATGATGTATGGCTACAAGACGGGCTATCCGCTCAATGCACTCTGGGGATTCCAGTACGCCGGGGTCTGGAAGACGACCGACCAGTTCGAGCGCAATCGCTTTACCAAGAGTTATATATCCTCGTCGACGGGCAGCGACGCCCAGCTGATGCTGGGGTATCCCAAGTACGTCGATCAGAACCGCGACGGCATTCTGTCGGAGGAGGACCTGATCTATCTGGGCAACTCCGACCCCGTGCTTTACGGCGGTTTGCAGAACACCTTCAACATCGGCGGTCTGCGCATCGGATTCTACTTCTCCTATTCGCTGGGCGGCAAGATCTACAACTACTCCGAGCTTGCGATGGCCGGCGGTTACGCCACCAACCAGTACCGCTACATGCTCGACGCGTGGCATCCCGTGCGCAACCCGGATTCCGACCTGCCCCGTGCGGGAACCGACGACCGACTGGTTCCCAGTTCGTTGCAGGTGCACGATGCCTCGTACCTGCGTCTGAAGAACGCCACGGTCTCCTATACGTTCGACTTGCGGAAGAAAACCCGCCTGCTGCGCGACATCACGCTGGCCGTCACGGGCGAGAACCTCTGGCTCTGGACCAAGTACAACGGTTTCGACCCCGACGTTTCGAGCGAGGGGACCAGTTCGACCCTGCGCCGCGTCGACATGGGCGCCTATCCCCGTTCGCGGATGTTCGTGTTCAGCATCCAGCTGCGTTATTAAATCCACCCGACAATTTCCGAAGAAGATGAAAAACTTCAATCAATTCATACTGACGCTCCTCGCGGCGGGACTGTTCGCCTCCTGTTCGCTGACGGAGGAGCCGACCTCGTTCGTCAACCGCAAATCGTTCTACAAGAACGAGTCGCAGTGCATTGCGGCGCTCAATTCGTGTTACATGCCTGCGAATGCGATCTATACGGCCAACTTCATGCTGGTCACCGAGGCCTGCACCGACATCTGGTACTCCTCCTCGACGACCGTCGACGCCTGCCTCGACGTGACTCCCGCCAAGCCGCAATACGGCAAGAACGTCTGGACGCAGGGTTACAAAGGCGTCATGTACTGCAACGAGTGCGTCGAGTGCATCTCGTCCGCCGACCTGGCCGACGGGGTGAAGATGCCTCTGGCGGCCGAAGCCCGCGTGATGCGCGCGTTTTACTACTATGTGCTGACCTGCATGTTCGGCGACGTGCCGTTCTACACCACGATGGTCGACACCGACCAGCGGCTGGCCGACATCCGCCGCCTGCCCCGAACCCCGGCCCATGAAATCCGCCAGGAGCTGTACGATGACCTGGAGCGGAACGCACTGCCGTGGTTCACCGCCGAGAACGGGCGCAAGTGCCGCGCCTCGGAGGCCGTCGACAACCGTTCGGGCTATGCGCTGGCGCTGATGCTGATGGCAAAGTTCGCCATGTGGAACGAGGACTGGAACGGGGCGCTGGTCCCCCTGCAAGCCCTTGAGGAGCTTTACGGCGACTTCAACGAAGGCAACTATCCGCTGGCCGAGACCCAGTGGCGCTACAAGAACCCTGCGGAGTCCATCTTCGAGATCCAGCACGCCTGGTCGCTCACCGGCACGCAGTACAACGGCAACGTGGCGGCGATCATGATGCCCACGCACAACGGAGACGGGGTCTTCGACGGCGTACCCCTGAAGGGTTACGGCACGTCGATGCCCGGCTGGTCGTCGCTGCGGGCCAACAACCGCTATGCGATCTTCCGCCCCGCGACGGGCAATACGCAGACCGAGAATGCGGCCTACGTCGACGCGCTGTTCAACCCCCTGCCCCTGACCTACGACACCTACGACGCGACGCTGAACCGCTATACGGTGAAGATCGACCGCGAGGCGCTGGCCGCCGGGGAGATCCGCGGGCAGAAGATCGACCGCCGCGTGCAGTACTTCCTCGGCCTGGGCGACCTGGAGGCGGGCGAGACCTTCAAGATCACGCACAACTACGGAGTGCCCTGGCCCGGTCCGAAATTCTGGTGTCCGGACATCGAGCAGAACTACGATTCGAACAACTACCGCATTTTCCGCTATGCCGACGCCATTCTGATGATGGCCGAATGTTACTGCAACCTGGAGAACGCCGAGGAGACGATGCGTTACCTGAACATGGTCCGCCAGCGTGCGGGCGTCGATCCCGTCACCAACTTCACGGGCTTCGAGGACCTCACGCTGGCTGTCCGCTGCGAGCGCGCCCGGGAGCTGGGCGGCGAGTTCCAGCGCAAGTTCGACCTCGTGCGCTGGGGCATCTGGTACGACCAGACCTACGCCTATACCAACAACGCGACGCTCAAGGGCAAGATGCGCCCCTGCCACCGCTACTATCCCATTCCCGACGCGCAGTGCGCCCTTTCGGGCTACGTGCTGACCAACGACGAATACCTTGCCGACGGATTATAAAAACCAGAACCGATGAAACGAATCAACAACCTGATACTGGCGCTCGCGGGACTCTTCGCGGTCGCGTGCGCCGACACCTTCGAGGAGCGTTACGACCTGGCCGTCAATACGGACCGGTATTCGGTCACGGCCGAGGCCGGCAAACTCCCCGTCACGGTCTACTGCTCGGGGGCGTGGACCGCTCAACTCACCGCCGAGTCGGCGTGGGCGACGCTCGACCGCACGGCCGGCAGCGGCATCACGACCATCCGCCTCAATTACGCCGACAACCCCGGACTGACCCGTTCGGTCGGGGTCGTGCTGCGCGGCTCGGGGCTTGAAAAGACCGTCACCGTGGTTCAGAAGGCGGGAATCACCGCCCCCGAACTGATCTTCCTTTCGAAGGACCTCGCCTTCGCCAACGGCGCCTACAAGGGCACGGCGGCTTTCGAAACCAACCTGCCCGACGAGCTTCTCCGCGATGTCGTGCCCGCGGTGACCTATGCCGCGGAGGGCGACGCGTGGATTTCCGATGTCGTCTACCATGCCGACGACGCGGAGGCGGGCGAGACCGAAATTCCGCTGGCCCGCCGGGGGCTGATCACCTTCGCCACGGCTGCCAACGCCACGGGAGAACCCCGCACGGCGACGGTCGGCTTCTCGGTGACGGATGCCGACGGCAATGTTTTCGGCGACTCGTTCACCGTGACGCAGAGCGCCGACGAGGCCCGCATCACGCTCGCCGACGACGTGGCTCCCATCGAGGGCGGCCGGCGCGCCGTGGCCTTCTCGACCAATCTCGGGGCGCTGCTTGCGGAGATGAAGGTCGAAGTCACGTACGCCGATCCGGCTGTCGCGGACTTTATCTCCGATGTCGAACTCGGCGCCGGGGAGCTGACCTACGCGATTACGGCGAACGAGGGCGTGGAGAAGCGTTATGCGACGATCACGGTCTCCTGCGCCGACCTTGCGGGCGGTGTGGTTTCAGCCTCTTCGAACATCACGCAGCGGGTGACGGCCCAGCCGCGCGAAGTGTCGTCCGCCGATCTGCGGGCGCTCTTCACGGCCGAGGACAAATCCTACGCCAGCGACGAGGACCATATCGACTACCTGCTGTGCCGCGTCATCGGCGACGCCGGGAACCCGAACATGGATCAGAACCTCAATACGGGTCCCAACAGCATCACCACCGACGAGAACGACTGTACGAACTACGTGCAGAGCCTGGACGGCCGCTACGGCTTCCGCCTGAAGTTCGCCGCCCCGGCCGACAACGTCTGCCTGCGCGGGGAGCAGGTGAAGATTCTGCTCGACG
>ENA-UOJD01003070-UOJD01003070.1-human-gut-metagenome-genome-assembly--contig:-P48-NODE-3070-length-12678-cov-10.983047_pt1 | contig 12678 bp, 14 predicted proteins | sample MGYA00242342_ERZ723889 | MGnify/ENA metagenome assembly ERZ723889
GTGCTATGATACTTTTTGCCCGGGGCGGCAAAAAGTATCCAAAAAACGCCCTTAACGGCTGCTTCGCCGGATTCCGGCGACTAGATTCGCAAAATTTTTCACGTCGCTGATTTTTGCGTGCCGTTCATCCGCAGGATGCGTCAACACTCCAGCGAAAAATTCCTGTGCCTGTCCGTTGCTTGCGCAGTTCGCTTGACATCGATGTGCTTGCGAGCCCGTCGTCCGTTCCGGTCTGCGCAGCGCCTACGTTTGCGTTCTATAACATTATGCCTAGTTTTCGCGTGCAAGCCTATTATTTATATTCTATTACAAATGGGAAGCCTTGTACGAAGTAGCAGCGTACTTTTTGGCCGGCGTCGTTTTTGGCAGCACTGAAGCGCCATTTGTAAAAGGCGCTGAGGGCGTTGTTATCCAGAGTGCTGTTGCCGCTGGAGCGCACTACTACGGCGCTTTCTACGCGTCCATCGATGCCTATAACGCCACGCACGACAACGCGCCCGCCGATTCCCGCATCACGCAATGCCTGCGGATAAACCGGAGCCACAGTTGAGGCTACGCGCAGAGGCACCTTGGGATTGCGCGCAATGCCGGGACCTGCTCCATCGCCGACGCCGGTGCCGTGTCCCGCACCGTGACCGCCGCCGCTGCCACTGCCGCTGCCTTTTTTTGCACCTGCAGGCACATGCTTCACTACATGCTTCACAACCTGTTTATGCTCTATCTTGCCGTCAGGCAGAGTAATCGTTTCTTCTTCCACAACGTCTTCTACCTGCTCTTCGCCATCGTCAGCAGCATCAGCGACAGCTTCATCGCCGCCACCGCCTCCGCCGCCGGCATCAAAGAACACAACGGTGTCAGCATCCGCAGCCGGCGGCTGCATGGCAAAGATGCCGGAAAACGCTAGTGCGACGAACAATATAAAATGTATTATCAGTGAACCGCAAAAGCCAAAGCGCTGACGTGCCTTCGCCTGCAGCTTTTCTATCTGCTTCATCGTTACTTACCGCCATCCGTCGCCAGGCCGAAGCGTGCTACGCCTGCGCCCTTCAGCTTATCTACCAGCTTAATCACCTCGCCGTACTCCAGCGCCTTTTCCGCACGAATGACAACGGCGAAGTTTTTGTTCTTCTTCTGCTCCAGGCCTGCCTGCAACGCCAAGGCCTCCGCATCCGTTTGGGCATCGCCCAGATAAATGCTGCCGTCGGCCTTCATCGTCACGGCGAAGGTTGTCGTGGTATCCGTCGCCGCATTTTTGGCCTGCGGCAGCTTCACCGGAATCGTTTTCATGTCAATCATATACATCGTGCTCAGCATAAAAAAGACCAGCAGGAAGAACATAATATCAATCATCGGGATAATCATCAGCGGCGGCGTTTTCCTGTTACGCACATCTCGCAGCTTCATGATCTTGCTCTCCTTGTTTCAGCCTCCAGCAGCGCGCTGAAGCACTGCTCCATATCCGTAATCATGTTGTCCATACGGTGAGCGAAATAGGAATGTGCGCACAGCGAAAGAATAGCTACACACAAGCCCGTCGCCGTTGCAATCAGCGCTTCACCGATGCCGCCGGTAATCGCCATCGGCGCACCAGCTTCTACGTTGAAAATACTGAAGGCACCAATCATGCCCACAATAGTGCCCAGCAGTCCCAGAAGCGGGGACATCGTTACGATAATGCCCAGGTAATCCAGCTTATCGCGCAGCGTCGCCATAAAAATACCGGCACGGCTTTCGAGGAAGGCGCTCTTTTCTGCCTTACCGCCTGTAATTGCCGCCACATCGGCAAGCATCTGCGCACACTGACCGCTGCCCTTGCGCGCCAGCTCCGTCGCCACAGCAAAATCACCGCTGCGCACGGCGGCACAATAGTGGGAGGCAAAGACAGCGCCGCTGTCCACGCTCTTATAATATATAAACCGCTCAATAGCGATTGCTATCACAGTTATAGAACAGGCGAGCAACGGCCACATAACCAGTCCGCCCTTATGAAAGTACATTATCAAATCTGTTATTGCCTGCATATTTTCCTCACAAATCTACAAATGCTGTCGTACTTTTACAGGAGGTGCATACTGCTCCCCAAAGTACAGAAAGGAGCAGTATGCTGTATATTATGGAATCAAAACTCTGAGTTAATTAAAAGGTCATCTCTGCGCCGACACGCCAGGTGCGGCCGTCGATAGTATAGCTATGATTTTCATCATAGGGTAAGGTCTTGTCAAAGATATTGTCTACACCGGCATAAACATGCAGGTTTTTAGTAATTTGCTTGTCTGCAACAAAGTTAAACGTGTTAAAGGTATAGGTATTAACATTGCTGGAAACCTTGTACAGATAATCTACATACCACTTAGACCACAAAGTTGCGGTAAACGGCAATTCTGCATTATCAGTATAACTTAATTGGACAACACCGTTTTGTCTTGCTCTGTTATTCAGACGAGCATTAGTGGTTTTATCCTTAGCATCCGTGTAGTTATAAGTAGCCTTAACATTCCAATTATCATTGAAATTGTAACCAACCTCTGCTTCTGCACCACTGATTTCCGCTTCGCCTACATTGTAGTATTTGCTCTTGACAACCATGCCGACACCGGGAACATAGCCACGGTAGAACATATCGGAATCAATAAGATTATCTATTTCATTATGATAATAACCTAATTTGCCGGACCATTTACCTTGCTCTGCTTCAAAACCGATGTCGAAATTAGTTGCTTTCTCAGGTTTTAAATCAGGATTGCCTAAGACCTGAACATTCATCATGCCCATGCGTTTATCCATGGTAGAGTACAATTCATATACTGTCGGCGCACGGAAGCTCTTGCCATAGTTGACCTTAAAGCGGCTATTATCGCTGAAGCTGTAGGTAGTACCGATTTTAGGAGATGTATGACTGCCGAAGGCATTGTGATGGTCAAACCGCACAGCAGGAATAAGCAGCCATTTATCAGTAATTTTCCATTCATCCTGCAGATAAGCAGCATAAGTATCTACATCCTTTTCAGAACCTGCTTTAGTGATGCCTGCAAAGGTTTCGCTGTATTTGTTATCACCGCCACCGCCGAAACGTGTACCACGCATATTGGTCGTAGTCCATTCAGCGCCATAAGTCATAGTGTTTTTATCATTCAGCTTCATGCTGTTTTTGCCTTCAAACACCAAAGTATCATACGAGGTATGGTCAAAATCGGTAATAGCATTATTTTCATTTGTTACATTGCTTTTCTTCAATGTATTGTAATACATACGCAGATTATAATCGTTTTTATTATCCTTGCCATAATAGGTCAAAGCATAATCGGAACGGTTGTTGTCATAATTATAAACACCTTTGTCAGTGCCTTCACTGCTATTACTGGTGAATTGTTCACGCATAAAATTCAAATCTAAAGCAAGACCACGGTTAGCATCAAAGGCATAATCAAAGCCAAGATTTAAGAAACGGCGAGGTCCATACATATTGGAGCTGTTGGTATCGTAGCCTTTGGTTTTATTGTAATAGCCGCTAACCTCTTTACGGACATCTTCAATACCGCCGCTGGCTTTTACACTTACTTTGCCTTGACGACCGGAAGAATAATAGAAGTTTGTACCCATTTCTTTAGTACCGGTATGAGCACCGATACTTGCATGCTCTTGCTTGGCTTTCTTTGTAATGATGTTAATAACACCACCCATAGCATCGCTACCATACAAAGCAGAACCATTGCCACGAATAACTTCAATGCGTTCTACATCTGCAAGATTGATACGGCTCAGCTCATAGGCATTCATTGTAGAACCGGTGTTTTCGGCAGCCATACGACGACCGTCAAGCAAAATCAACGTATGCTTGCTTTCCATACCGCGAACCATAACCACATTGCCGGTCATACCAACCTCTTGTACATCAATGTTGGTTGCAAAACGCAAGGCATCGCGCACGTTATAAGCAGCAGTATTCTTGATATCCTCTTGGGTAATAACCTCAACGCTTTGCGGAACCTCTTTTTTCTCCAGCTGTGTCTTGGTTGCGGTCACAACGTAATCCGCACCGCTGTATTCATCGTAATTATCTGCCTCAGCAGCAAATGCCATATGGCCTACTGCACTGACAACGCAGGCAGTGAGTAAGGCTATTTTCTTTTTGTTTAAATTTCTCATAATGCACCTCTTTTTTCTGCTTGTTTTTTATGGTATATTTCACACCCGCAAGGTCAGCGACCGCTAACCCACGGATAAAAAAATATCGGAAGAATTTATTTTCTGTCGAACCACACGACAAAATCACCCGCAGACTTTTCGCTCTTCTGTTTGCGCTCCAGCGGTGTGATTACGGCAACCTTAAGCTCAGGACGCAAAGCTTCCAGCTTTTGCGCTGTTCCCAGATGCGCATCGGAATGGAAGCAACCGTTGATATGCAAAATCTGCATATTCTGATGTGCGTCGGCAAACGCAGCAATACTCTCGGCCATCTTGTCATCCTTCAGGCATTGCGCCGCATAAACTGCTGCTAAACGCGCTGGCGGCATCTTCATCGGAGCTGCCGGGGAGCTCATCTGCGCATAGAATTTATCCTTATACGCGCCCTCGGGAGCATAGGTATGCTTGGGCAGCCATTGCTGATACTGCGCCTCCACGCCCTCCGTCGAAGCGTTGTTTTTCGCTACGTGCGCTGCCAAAAAGCGCGGTACGTTAGCGGCAATAACGGGCATTTTCTTTTCTTTGGCAAAATTTACCAGCGGAGCATAATCCGTACGGTAATTAGGCCAGGGACGGCTTGCAGCGAGAAAATTTTCTTCGCTCAGAGTATCTGCCAGAAAGTTATTTAACTTACTTTGGTTATCTACCTCAAACATTTCCATGGATAAGGCCAGTTTCGCGCCTTTTGCCTTATACATTGCCTCCAAAAGCTCTAATTCATATTGGTGTATTTCACTTTGGTCATGATATTCACCAAAGAAGACTACATCATACTTTTGCAGCTTGCTTGCCAGCTGCGCTGCTGTTAAATTTTTACCGCTCTGCGCATCGCTGAACTGCGCCGCACCTGCGGCACCTGCGCCCAGGCACAGCATTGCCATGCTAAGAGCGATTGTTTTCATGAATTTATTCATCATTAATCATGCTCCTCTACACTATACGGAAAGCACACGGGGTACTGCGTTCCGTTGGCCTCTACACGCATAATCACGGCCTTCACATCATAAAGCTCTTCGATTACAGACTGCGTGAATACCTCGTCCGTAGGTCCGTCTGCCATGATGGTGCCCTTTTTCAGCGCAATCAATCGCTCACTGTAGCGCGCCGCATGGTTCAAATCGTGCAGCACCATGATAACCGTCAGCCCCATTTCATTATGCAATCGCACAACCAGCTCCATCAGCTCCAGCTGATGATGCACGTCAAGATAGGTCGTAGGCTCATCGAGCAGCAGAATCTTAGGCTTCTGCGCCAGCGCCATCGCTAACCACGCGCGTTGGCGTTCGCCACCGCTCAGGGTATGCACCAGGCGCGTACGCAGCGGTCCCAGCTCAGTAAACTCCAGTGCTTCTTCAATAGCCAAGCGGTCCTCCTGATTGAGACCGTCGAAAAACTTGCGGTACGGCATTCGTCCGTAGCACACCAGCTCCTCCACAGTCGTGCCGCCGGGAGCGTTCGCGCTTTGCGCCATCACTGCCAGCGTGCGCGCCACCTCTTCCGTAGACATTTTGTTGATATCCTTGCTGTCGAGATAAACCGCACCGCTCGCAGGCTCCAATAAACGACATAACGCCTTCAGCAGCGTTGATTTGCCGCTGCCGTTCGGCCCGATAATCGTCACAATCTCCGGCTGGGAAATATCCAGCGTCAGGTCCCTGATTATCGTGTGCTCGCCATAGCGCAGGGTAATTTTTTGTGTATGTAATGTCGGGATATTCATAGCTTAACGCATCCTCCGTTTCAGCAGATACAAGAAGAACGGACCGCCGATGAAGGACATGAAGATGCCCACGGGGATTTCCAGCGGACTGAAAAGCGTTCTTGCCGCCGTATCGGCCAGTGTTACCACCGCACCGCCGGCAATCGCCGCACATGGCAGCAGGTATTCGTGGTCGCTGCCGATTAACAGGCGCATGATGTGCGGCACGATGAGGCCCACAAAGCCCAGCATGCCTGCTACGCTTACGGAAACCGCCGCCAGCAGCGCGGAAAGAAAGATTAAAATAGTGCGCATACGCATGACGCGTACGCCCAAGCTCTTGGCCAATTCATCACCTAACTGCAACGCATTTAGGGAACGCGCACACAAAATCGTGCCGATAATGCCAATGGCGCTATAAGGCAGCAGCATCTCCACATGCCCCCAGCTGCGCCCCTGAAAGCCGCCGGCCATCCACATAACCGTGCCCTGGATTCTGTCGCTGTAAAATACGTTCAGCGCCGCCATACCGCCGCCGAAGAAGGTGGCAACTGCCACGCCCGCCAGAATCATGCGCAGCGGGTTGATGCCCTTTTCCCACGCCAGGAAAAAGACGATGCCCGTGGAAAGCACGGCGCCGACGAAGGCTGCCAGCGGCACCATAGCAGATTGTTCCGGGAAAAGCAGCATTATCACCATCGCAAAAAGGCCCGCACCGGCGCTCACGCCGATGATACCAGGGTCTGCCAGCGGATTGTGCAGCACACCCTGCAGGTTGCAGCCTGCCAAAGCGAGGTTAGCACCCACCAGCACTGTAACAATCGTGCGGGGCAGGCGGATGAGATTCACAATGCGGTCGGTGTCCGCATCCGCCTCGCCCAGCAGCGCTGCCCATGTTTCGCTCACCGAAAGGCTCACCGTACCACTGCCGATGCTCACGAAGATGCCTGCGACGAGCAGGATACACAGGCCGAAGAACACTGCTATGCGCACTTTTTCTTTTGTTTTGGCATCATTACTCATTACTTGGCCTCTCCATACATATATTCTTTCATAATCTTCATCGCGTCGATAGTGTGCGTACCGGGGTTAACGGTAAACAGGCTCGGCGGCAGCTGGTACACACGGTTATTCTTCACGGCGTTCACGTCATGCCAGATGGCGTTGTCACGCATATTGGCGCGCAGCTTTTCCAGAATTTCCTTGCTGCCGCCCATGGTAATCAGCATCACGACGTCGGGGTTTTCCTTGGCTACGAATTCCATGCTCAGCGGAATGTAGCTGCTGTCCTTCACATTCTCGGCCTTGTCCGCAATGTTTACGGCACCCAAACGCTCTGCCAAATCACCGCCAAAGCTCTTTTTGGTGGACATATTGAAGCTGTCCGGCGAGCCGAAGATGATCAGCACCTTCGGTCCCCTGCCCTTCTGCACGTCCTGCGTCAGTGCGGCATATTCCTTTTCTATCTGCGCACGCTTGGCGGCAGCTTCCTTTTCTCTGCCGGCAAAGCGGCCGAAGTCGTCTATGCTTTTCAGCACGTCCTCATAGGAGTTTATCATGTTCAGGTAAAGCGGCACGCCGGCCATTTCAAGAGGCTTGCGCAGCATTACGTGGAATGGTACGTTCGTTCCTACAACCAGGTCAGGCTTCAGGCTCATGATTTTTTCCAGATTCGGCGCGTGAATCATGCCTACTTCGGGGATGTCCTTAATGCTTTCCTTGATGTCATCGGGATATGAAGTGCTGGTAGGTCTGCCGGCGGCCTTGCCACCGATGGAGGCGAAGATTTCCAGATTGGAGGCATTGAGAAAGACGATTCTTTTGGGCTCCGCGGGGATGTGTACCTTGGTGCCGGTGCTGTCGGTTACGCTGACGGCAGCGTTGCTTGCGAGCTTATGCTGGCCTCTTGCCAGCAGGAAGTAGCCTGCCAGGGCTATGATTACGACAAATACGAGTAAGATATATTTTTTCATACGCAACTCCCTTTACAATATTAGCTAATGCTATCTTTGAAATTAAATTAGCCTAGTCTAACTTTACTATGACATTATCTTATAAGATGAGGTTTTTGTCAAGTTAAAATTAGCGTAGGCTAATTGGGTGGTAGGATTTTATCCTCTCTTTATTCGAGTGATAATAAATAATTTTCTGAAAGTATTGGAAATTGCAACGATTTATGGTATACTAGCATAAATCAATCAAAAAGGAGTGAAATTATGGACCTCAGAAGCAAAATGCATGACCTTTATAACTGTTTCCGACAAGATAAGCATAGTGACTACTTGAATACTAAAAAAGCCCTTGCTAAACTAAGCAGTACAACTACTAACGAAGATGAGCAAGCGATAATGAGCGAATGTATAGCAACTCTTATTGCACTTGAAAAGCATCATAAAAAACTAAGAGAAGAAAAGCAACACATCATTAATCATGCTGCTATATCAAATGCATTAAAAACGCTTTCATATTCCGAGAGCAAAGCATTGATAGTTATTTTAGATGAACTCAATGAAAGAGATGAAGGAATAGTTATTGCTTCTCAATGTGCTGATAAATGTAAACTTACTAGATCAGTTGTAGTTAATTCCCTTAGAAAATTAGATAGCGCTGAAATCATATGTACTAAGTCCCTTGGTATGAGAGGCACTTATATTAAAATACTTAACCCGGAAATAAGAGGTATAAAAAATTCACTGTAAAGCATTACACAAGTATGCAAAAAGGCGTTCTACCGCATGGTAGGACGCCTTTTTATGTTTTATGAGTATTTATTAAAAAATTAGTCTAAAACTCCGAGTAGTTTATTATTGTAACGCCATTTAACATATTCCATATTAGTAACTTCCGGCATTTCAATAAACTTATTATAAAACTCTTTATAATTAGCAATTACTTTAGGATCCGTTAATTCTATTTGACAGAATCTACCGTTATCCATTGGCTTAATGTTTAACAATCCAGCATCAAACAGGCAATGTATGTCAGCTCTTAACGGTAAACCATTATCTGTGCTTTCAGGTCCACCATAAGCATGTGGCTTAATATGTGCTGCTTGTAAAACATTTGGTAAATCAATTCCCGTGATAGGGCACCTTTCAACTACGCTCAACAATTCTTGACGAAACTTTTGTTGCCCAGGGCGCGCATTACTGCGTGAAATTGATGATATAGACACAGCACTCGAAATATCTGATTTCTGAATGAGTTTGATTAAATCACTGCTATTATCAGCCCATGTTCCATTAATCAATTTTTGGATTTCAAAATCAAGTTCTGGAACATAAAAATATTTAATCTCGTCAATTCTTACACTTCTTGCATTAAAATAATCATATTTTTTTGTAAGATATCCATAATTTGCAAGGAATCTTAGGTATTCTCCACAAAAACGCTTATCATTACTTTTAGGAACACAGTCTGGCCAGCCATCTATTATTGCTTTATTTTGGCGGTATTTATTAATGAACTTAGCTATCTCTTGGAAATTTTTTTATCTCCTGCCATGGGAATTACAATACTATAAAGTTCTTCATTAGTTATCCAACCATCATATGGTTCATTAAAAGTAAGTTCACGAACAATACTTAATATCAACTTAAATGGATGAATTGTAAGATCATGTTGTTGCCATTGCCATATTTGGTCATTACTATAACTTACTTTATTAGGAAGCACAAAAGTAATGATTGTAGAAGCAGCAAAATCAATTTGATTTACTTTACCATTAGCAATTTCACGAGCTAAGTGTGTTAGTTGAATAACTCCTCGTGTATTATTTTGTGGTATTAGTCCAAATAACTTCCAATATTGTCCTGAATTACGTATTAAATTTCTTGCACCAACACGATTCTCTAAATCCACAGTTGTTTTGACATCATGTGCTAAATCATTTAATGCCATTGCAAATGCACTAGAATTGTATCTTGTGTGACCATCCTCTATTTTAGCTAAACGATTCACTAATCCTAATAATACTGCTGGATCACCTAATGATTCAGTCGGAGCTTTCGTTGCAAAAAACCATTTATAATCAGGAAAAGGTAATTGGGGTATATATTTTTGCTCCATAGATATTCTAACCTCACTTAATTTGCAAAAAAGATGTTAAAATACTTTCAGCTATTTTAGAAGCTAATTTTACTGGCACAGCATTGCCAACTTGTCTATATGTAGAACCTCTGCGACCAACAAACTCAAATTGTAAAGGAAAAGTTTGTATAATAGCAGATTCTCTAACAGTCATTCTGCGATTCCCGTTAGGATGAGGAATTGCACAAACCCCTCCTCCGCCATTTCCGCGTGCAAGGATTGTCGGTGACGGTTTATCCGGATCTGTACTTCTATGACCTGTATAATTTCGTGGATTAACTTTATACTCTGAGTATTCATTGTTAGGCACAGTATCTGCATCAGGTCCATCTGGATCAGGGATACCCTTTAATGCTTCAGAAACAGTAATCCATTTAGGTAATCCGTTATCACCTTTTTTTGAATTCGTTGGTTTTGGAAATTCAAAATCCGTATTTAAATCTTTCCGAACTCCTACAATAATAACTCTTTGGCGAGTTTGAGGTACACCATAATCTGCTGCATTTAGCATTTTATAAGATACGTTATATCCTGCCTCTGAAAAATCATTTATAATGGCTTTGATAACCATACCTTGTCCCAAGCTTAAAATGCCTTTAACATTTTCTGCAACAAAGTATTTGGGTTGTTTATCTTTTAAAATTCTGATGTATTGGAGATACAACTGATTACGTTCATCAAGGACATTTCTATTCTTATTTGCCATACTAAATCCTTGGCATGGGAATCCACCTATAATAACATCACAGGCTGGGATATCTTTGGAATCAATCAAACTGATATCACCACAAATACATTCATTACCAATATTTTTTTTATATGTCGCAACAGCATCCTTATCAAAATCGTTTGCCCAAACAATCTTGAATCCAGCTTTTTTAAAACCTAAATCCAATCCGCCAGCACCACTAAATAAAGACACTACTTCCAGTTGTTTTTGCTCACTCATTTATAATTTCCCTTACCTTCTCTAAAACAGCCTTAGCTATTGTTTCTGCCAACAATACAGGTACAGCATTTCCGATCTGTCTATAACAATCAGTTCTTTTTCCTTGGAAAGTAAAATCTAATGGAAAACTTTGAATTGTAGCTAATTCTCTAATAGTCATTCTTCTGTTGCCACTAGGATGTGGAAGAACAACAACGCCACCTTTTCGATCACCACGAGCTGTTACTGTTGGAGCTGGCTTATTTGAATCAACAGGGCGTTTTCCCAAATATCCGTTTAATAATACCTTATACTTAGAATATTCATTGTTAGGTACAGCATCTGCATCAGGTCCATCCGGATCAGGAATGTCTTTGAACGCTTCAGCAACAGAAATCCATTTAGGTAAACCATTTTCACCATTTTTTGAATGTGTTGGTTTTGGGAATTCAAAATCTATATTTAAATCTTTACGTACGCCAACAATAATAACTCTTTGACGAGTTTGCGGTACACCATAATCTGCTGCATTAAGCATTTTATAAGTTACATTATAACCAGCTTCTGAAAAGTCGTTTATAATCGCTTTAATTACTGCACCATGCCCAATACTCAATATACCTTTTACATTTTCAGCAACAAAAAACTTAGGTTTCTTATCTTTCAAAATTCTGATGTATTGGAGATATAACTTATTACGCTCATCTAATACATTTCGTTTTGTATTTGCAACGCTAAAACCCTGGCATGGGAATCCACCTATAATAACATCACAAGCAGGAATATCTTTTGAATCAATTACACTGATATCACCACAAATACATTCATTACCAATATTTTTTTTGTATGTTTCAACTGCATCCTTATCAAAATCATTAGCCCAGACAATTTCAAAACCAGCTCTTTTGAAACCTAAATCTAAACCACCTGCACCACTAAACAGAGAAACTACCTTAACACTATTATTATTTATCACAGCGATACCTCATATCTTATATTCTCTTCGAAAAGATTGGAAACTTCTTCCGTTCTACTTCTAAACGCATCTCACTCAAGGAATCCGCTTTCAGACAAAACAAAAACTCCAAGACCGAGAAAATTTGCATCAAATTTCCCCAACCTCAGAGCTTCAAAGTTTCTGAAATTCTAACCGTCATTCCTTGGAGGGGTCATATAAATATTATACAATTTTTATCCCAAAAAAGAAACATATTTTTTGTTATTAAGCAAATTTCCTACGCTCTTAAATCAACGCAAACGACGCTACAGACATTTTATAATAATTTTTATTATTTTTTATTATCCCTCTCCCTCAACACCTTCCTCATAACCCTCTTACGCACCATCGGATCCTCCTCTCCCATCACCTTCATATTCTTATCCACAACCACCCAAAAATCCGGCATTTCCTCATCAAGTGCCAACACTACCTGTCGCAGAGAATACACATTCACATTCACCTCTGCCCTTTCAATCCTGCGCAGCGAACGCTCCGGTACTCCCGACAGCAACGCTAACTCCTGCTGATTTAGATTTCTGTCACGTCGTAGAGATTCTATATATTCCCCTATTACCTTAGCCAATAAAATACGTTCATTATCTTTTTCCATGTAATCGCCTCCATATGGGAATAGCGTATTACATAAATTTATTTTTATGGCTAAATCGGCCACTACTGTCCCGTTTATGAATCTTCCTAATTTTCTGTGGTATAATAATACTATCAAGAGCTTGATGTAGTACAGCACAGAATTCTGCCATATGCGGTAAAACTACC
>ENA-UOJD01003071-UOJD01003071.1-human-gut-metagenome-genome-assembly--contig:-P48-NODE-3071-length-12678-cov-3.984156_pt1 | contig 12678 bp, 9 predicted proteins | sample MGYA00242342_ERZ723889 | MGnify/ENA metagenome assembly ERZ723889
ATTCAGGATCTGGTGGGGCTCCGTGTAGATGTTTACTTTGAAGATGATTTAAGAATATGCAGACGGATGATGGAGCACATGTTTTCACTTGTGGAATGGTCGGAGTCGGAGCAGAATGAATCAGAGTTTAAGCCGGTGAAGATCAATGGCGTTTTCAGGCTGCCGGATTATCTGAAACAGCAGATTTCGGATGAAACGTGGGAAATGTGCATTGATGATACCTTCGAGATACAGTTGAAGACCGTGTTTTTTGAAGGATGGCAGGAGATTGAGCATGATATGAAATACAAAGGCGGCGAGCTTTGGAGCGGCAAGAACAGTTTTGCCAGATATTTTAACAGTATTCTTGCAACACTGGAATTGTGTGATAAATCGCTGGTGACACTGTTTGAAAATCTGGGGCACGAGCTTTATAAAGAGCGCAACTGGGCCGGTATGATGAAAGCCCATTATCGTCTGAAGATGGAAGAACACCCCATGTATCCGGAGCTTGAGGAGCTTCTTAACAATGATTATTCGGAAGATAATCTCGGAAAGCGTTTGTTTAAGACCAGCAGACAGGTGCTGGTGGAAGAACTTTTGAAGCAGCCGAGAAGAGTGCCGATCAATGTGAATACCATTGTGGCCCTGGTCAATCAGGCGGTGATCCATGATGAACGTCTGGAGAAGCTTTTTCATGACAGAGATGTATTCGATGATGGCAATGAGAATATCGGTGAGGAGATGACCTTTGGCAAACTGAGGCCGCTCAGAAAGGTGACAGTCTTTAAAGCATTGGTCAATCTAAGTACTAATAAGTATTCAAATCACGATGCCTGAGTAGAAGCCGCCAGACTGGCGTATTCCTGGTTTTATGATAAATACGGACATCTGGATGGTGATCTGCCGACAGAGCCTATGACATTCGAGAAGAACCTTCTGGGCTATCGTCTGGTCATTGTCTATGAACCGGAGCATGATTACTGGAAGATGAACTGTATGCACATCGATATGGAAGCACCGGGACAGGTGTGGGTGGCAGAGGCAGAGTGTTATTTGGAGGAGGATGGCCGTCAGATGTTGTCGGTAAAAAACTCTTATGCTATATCTGAGGAGCGAAGAGGTTATTTGAACCGTTACTTCAGTTGTCCGAAGTTTTATTCAAATATTGCGGATAAGATCGGCCTCTTTGATGTGCGTTATCTGTCCACATCCAGAAAGATCATCCGGGACTATCAGATTGGCAAGATTCATGATCTGATTCTCAGCAAGAAGAGAACAATGCCTGTTTGCCTTGTTGTTTCTTATGAGAGAGATATCGGGTGGCTCAATGAAGATTGGCTGGAGAATTTCAGAGTATATGATTTTACAAGAATGGCCGGAAGATATACACATATTTATACCTGCAATATGGATATCGGCAATCAGCTGCTGGAGTCTTTGGGAATGGCTCTTGATGAGCCTGCGGTTTATGTCTTTAAGGCAGCGGCTTCCGTTCCGAAGGGGGATATCATCGGATATTATTCGGTATACAGAGAAGAAGATATTTTAAACTGCAGCTTTGGCAGACAACAGATGAAGCAGGCTGGCCGGCGCTATGATATTGTCAAAGGCGGTCAGGCGTTCTATCATAAATTATTACAGGAAATGCGTGCCGAGATGATGGACGCTTAGGAGGAAAGATGATACAGGATATAGCACCACATCAATTCCACAATGAATACAAAGCGTATGAGATTCAGAATGGGGATTATGTGCTTTTTTACAGACAGAGGGATGTCCTTTTAAGATATGTGGATGAGCAGATTGTTTATCCGAAGTATGAGGAGATCAGCGACAGGGAAAGCAGAAGCTGCATTTATCTGTTTTCAATCGATGCACAGCGCTATTATTTTTGTGATGAGACAGATGAGACCTTGATGGAAGCATATCAATTTGTGAATATTCAGAAGATGCGCAAAGGACAGCCAAAGCATCAGGCTTTTGCGGGTGTGACAGGTCTTCAGCTGGCAGAATGGTATCGAAGCAGAAGATTCTGCGGCCGATGCGGCACCGGAATGACGCATTCGGCGAAAGAGCGAATGGTTCAGTGTCCGGAGTGTGGGCAGATGGAATATCCGAAGATTTCGCCGGCTGTGATTATTGCGCTTGTGCATGGCAACAGAATTCTCATGTCAAAGTATGTGGGACGTGCATATAAAAATTATGCATTGCTTGCCGGCTTTTCTGAGATTGGTGAGCCGGTCGAGGAGACAGTCCGACGGGAAGTGATGGAAGAAGTCGGATTGAAAGTCGGTCGTTTGCATTATTATAAGAGCCAGCCCTGGTCCTTTACCGACACACTACTGATGGGTTTTTTTGCAGAATTAGAAGGCGGAGAGGACATCGTTCTTGATCAGACCGAATTGGCGATGGCAGAATGGTTTGAGAGAGAAGAGATACCAGTCACATATGAGGACTGCAGCCTGACCAATGAGATGATCATGGCCTTTAAAGAACATAAAATTATATGGAGCGAATCCTAAATTATGACAAGCCAACTATAAAATGAGCCATTCAGCATAGGCACGTTTTCACTGCCAACATCTGGCAACGGTACATAAGGCAGCAAAAAACGCTGCCTAAGAACCGGCCGATGTTGAAGCACCTATGCCTGAATCGGCTCATTTTATAGTCGGCATTCAAGGTTTTGGATTCGCTCCCGATTTTTATTTAATGTTTTTTGTTGTACGACGGGCATTCTGACTGATATGAGTGTTTGTTGATTTGCCGGAATGCTGCGTCTTTTTGACAGATTTGCCGTTTTTGTCGTCGTTGCCATCCTTTTTGCTGAATCGTTTCCTGAAGTCGAGATAGATACAGTAGATGACAAAGGTTGCACCCAGAATGGATGTATAGAACTGGTTGCCACCCTGTAAGTGGCCAAAATAAACCATGACGAGAGCAGCGATGGCGATTACAATGTAAGCAATAATGATCATGTCAGACACCCCTTTTAAAAAGTAAAAATATAAAGAAACTGCTGCAAAATTGAGTTTCCTTTTTCAATTTTGCAGCAGCTATTTACGTTTGAATCAATCGAATGAATCAACTATGAAATCTTGTGAAGCATTAAGCACCAAGTACAGTTGCACCGCCAAGGCTGATAACGATCAGAGATACAACGATAACGATGACACAGTAAACGATACATGGTAAGAAGTCTGTACGGATGATCTTACCTTCGTTGCCGATTGTACCTGTTGTTGCACAAGCGGATACAACGTTGTTAACACATACCATATTACCGATCGCACCACCGTTGTTCTGAAGAGCAACGATGATAACCTGTGGAAGACCAACAAGTGTTGCTGTCTCAAACTGAAGACTTGAGAACAGTGTATTTGATACTGTGTTGGAACCTGACATGAAGGAACCGAGAACACCGATCAGAGGAGCGATAACAATGTAAGCGCCTCTGAAGATAGAACCAAGACCATCAGCCATCATAGTAAGCATTGAGCCAAGACCGGCTGTTCTGCCATCGATCATGTAAGAAACCTGAATACCGTCATTTGCAGAGTTACGGAAGATGTAAACCATCGCAACACCGAAGAGAAGGGCAATAGCAGCACCTTTTACCTGGTTGAAGGAGTTCTTCCATGCTTCCTTAACAGTGTCACCATTCATACCGTGGAGCGGAATGGTGATCAGACCAACGATAATGAAGATAATACCTGGATTCCAGAGAATTGCCCAGCTCCATGATGCACCGCCAAATAACGGAAGTGTTACCTTGAAGGCTTTCATAGCACCTGCCCAGCTGTCTGGCTGTAATGTGGACCATACACGAGTGATAACAAGTGCAAGACCGATTAACAGGTAAGGAATCCATGCTTTAACAAGAGACATATCGGACTGTTTTGGTTCTGGAACTTCTGTTGTGCTGAGCCATGAGTGATCCCATGTTTCTTTTTCGCCGAATGTCCAGATGTTCTTTGGCATCAGGAATCCCTTCTTGGATGTGAAGAGGACTACGAACAGAGTGATAACAGCTGCTACAAGAGATACAAGCTCAGGACCGATGAATTTAGCAATTAAGAGGTAAATAACATCGAAAACTACGCAAACAAAAATGATAAATGGTAAAATTTCAAATGCTTTGGAAACTTTCTTGTGTTCAGCATCTTTACCGAACATTGTTACAAGAAGGATGATACCGATTGTAACGATGAAGAAAGCACCAATTGCCATGTTGACTGCTGAGAAGAATGTCAGGTCAGCTTTGAAGGAATCAACGTTGCCACCCAGGGATGTAACGGATTCACCAAGTGTAGCCATGGCTGAGTTTGTAGGTGTACCTACAGCACCGTAACATACAGGAACGGAGTTGTAAATCAGTGCAACAACTGCGGCTGCAAGAGGTGGGAAACCGACACTGATCAGCAGTGGAGCAGCAAGGGCAGCAGGTGTACCGAAACCGGCAGCACCTTCGATGAATGCACCGAAAATGAAACCAATGATAACAGCCTGGATACGGGCATCAGGAGAGATACCTGTAAACATACCGTTGATGGCTGCCATAGCACCTGAACTTGAAAGTGTGTTCATGATCAGGATGGCACCAAAAATGATAACGAGTACGGCGAATGCTTCAAGGAAACCGATGACTGTCTGTAATGCGACAGCACCAATGCTCATCTTCCATACAGCAACACCGATGATGGCAGCTAATACCCACGCTAACGGCAGCGCTCTCTTAGCAGGCCAGTTGAATGCAACCATTAATACGACTGTAACAATGATTGGAATGAAAGCAAGTATTGCATACATAACGTATACCTCCTTAAGATTTTTTATTTGTAAAACCATTGAATCATCGGAACTGCTGTCAGAACAACGGGATGTGCCTGACAGCAGTTTGTTTGTATCACTTTGCCGGGTTCAACAAATTCGGATGTTATTCAATGATAAACAAATCATATTAAGTTTAAAAAATTAAATTAATCAGTCTTTGACAACTACGGAAACACCGTTAGGGATACATGCAAGTGTAGCATCCGGTCCCTTAAGTTCACGGGCTCTTGCATAAGCTTCGTCAAGTGTTTCGAAGTATTCTACCTTCAGGTCTCTGATCAGCTGTTCCTGAGCTTTGTCTGCAACAAAGAGAACTTTGTACTTGCGGACGATACGGCACCAGATCTGTGCACACCACTGGTCTGGAAGCGTCTCAACCTGAGGTGTATGTAAGCACTGCTGGAAGAATGCGTCAGCAGATTCTGCATCAGCGATAGAATGGTAGTAGGATTCGCCGCCATGACCATCCTGACATGTAGCTAACATAATGATAACACCGCCGTCATTAACTGTAGCTTCCGCTGCACTCATGCCCTTAGGACACTGATAAGCGTTCTGATCCAGAGGATAACCGCCATTTGTTGTAATAACGATATCAGCCGGAGCAGGCTTAACTGCACAGTAGCCGGACAGGAAATCAACACCTTTTCTATGAGCTGTCTTGAAGTTGCCTGCGAAAGCAGCAACTGTCTTCTTGTCTTCGTCGATAACAACGTTGCAGATAAATGCAAGCTTAGCCATCTCAGCAGCAGCAACCATATCTTCGTGGATTGGGTTCTTGTCAAGGATACCTGTACGTGCATATGGGCTGGCGATAAATTCACCACAATGATTGCCCATAACTGTAACAGCATCGCAGATACCCGGAAGGACACTCTTACGGCCGCCGGAGAAACCAGCGAAGAAGTGTGCTTCAATGAAACCTTCAGCTACAAGAAGAGAAGCGTTGTGAGCAACCTTATCAATGATGCAGTCAGGACCGGAAGGAAGATTACCTATCTTAATATTCTTCGATGGGTCATGTGCATCATGGACAACGATATTGTCCTTGAATTCTTCATAAAGTGCATCACCGAGCTTGCCTCTTAATTCTTCAACTGTTGTTGGACGATGGAAGCCTGTAGCAACAAGCAATGTAATCTTGATATCAGGATTGCCGCATCTCAGTTCTCTGATCATATGAGGCAGGATATCCTGACTCGGAACAGGACGTGTGTGGTCACTGATAATGATTGTACAGTCAGGTTTGCCCTTGGCAAGTTCGTACAGATGTGGGCTGTCGATAGGGTTATCCATGGCTTCTTTCACAATTTCATAGCCATCTTTGTCACTCTTGAGAGCGTCAACGTTGGATGTTAAGACCGGTGTATCATCAGGTACTTCCAGATCAAACGTTGTTCTACCATAAAGAAAATTAACTGTCTTCATACGTTCCACCTTGTTATTAAATTTTGATTAGTGCATCCGAATCAATTCTGCGTATATGGGATGACAAAATTGATAGGATATGACTTAAACTTCTTTTTTATTTTAGCATACTATCCAAACATAGGCAAGGAAATTATGCAAATTTTCTAAAAAGTATTATCAAAGAATAAAGTTTATTGTTAAATATGTGACGCATAAAATGCAAAAAAATGGTTTGTATGCAATATAATATCTATAAATAATTGAATCAGGCCTCTGAAATAGACAATTTTGGTGAATTTACACAAAAATCAGCTGTAGTATTGTATACAGCATATCGTTAATATCGTGACAGAACGATAAAAGCCATGCCGCCATTGCGGCCACTGCATATAAATGTTATAATGATAAAAAACAAGATATATAGAAAATCCTTATGGAACGTACCTGTTTTAAATCTGTCAGTTCCATAGGATTCAAAGGACTGCGGTATTTCGCAAACACCGTCATCAGAAAGGACTTTTTTATGAATATAACAGTTATCGGCTGCGGCCGCTGGGGCTCTTTTATTGCCTGGTATCTTGACAGGACCGGACACACGGTCTCTTTATATGGAAGAAAAGGTTCTTCGCATATGCAGCAATTTATGGCAACAAGGAGCAATGGCCTGCTGACATTGCCAGAGTCTATTACACTGACAAATACACTGGATGATCTTGACAAGTCTGATGTCATCGTCATTTCTATTGCAGCCCAGAGCCTTGACAGTTTGATGACTCAGCTGGAAGCGATGCAGCTTCAGAATAAGGTTTTTGTACTCTGTATGAAGGGAATTGAGATTGGTACAGGACGAAGGCTGTCACAGATTGCTGGGGCACATCTGGATGCATCGAATAAGATTGCTGTCTGGATCGGACCGGGTCATGTACAGGAGTTTTATCATGGCATTCCGAACTGTATGGTCATTGACAGCGAGGATGAGTCGGTTAGGAAGCAACTTTTGGAAGCGTTTTCCAGTGATCTGATCCGCTTTTATTATGGTCAGGATATGATTGGCAATGAAATTGGCGCGGCAGCGAAGAATGTGATCGGTATTGCAGCGGGTATGCTGGATGGATTTGGCCTGACTACTTTAAAGGGGGCATTGATGTCCCGGGGGACAAGAGAGATTGCCAGACTGATCGCAGCCATGGGCGGCAATGAATTGTCGGCTTATGGTCTTTGCCATCTGGGTGACTATGAGGCAACTGTTTTCTCAAAGTTCAGCCATAATCGTCAGTTCGGTGAATCTTTTATCAGAGGAGAAGATTATGGACAGCTGGCAGAAGGGTATTATACAGTGAAAGCTCTTGTGGAGCTTTCTGAAAAATATCAGGTAGAGCTGCCGATTTCCAAAGCAGTTTATGATATTTTATATGATAATGCAGACCCGCGTATGACACTTCATCAACTTTTTACACGCAGTCTGAAGAATGAATTTTAAGAGGAGATGTTATCGTGATTGATATAATCAGAGAATTAATAAAGGATAAAAGTGTGCTGATTCTCGGATATGGCCGTGAAGGCCGTTCCAGCTGGCAGCGCATTAATGAAGCAGTCGGTTACAGACAGATTGCCATTGCAGATATGAATCAGGTACAGACAGAGGAAGGGCATCCTGCCAGACTGATCTGCGGACCGGATTATCAGAAGTGCCTGGATGATTTTGATGTTGTCTTCAAAAGTCCCGGGATCGTACTTGAAAAAGATATTCATGATTATCGCTGTGAAATTGTTTCACAGACAGAATTATTTTTCAGACGTTTCGGCCGTCAGTGTATCGGCATCACCGGAACAAAGGGCAAGAGTACAACGACAACGATGATCTTCCATATATTAAAGGAGACAGGTCATGATTGTGTACTGGTCGGGAATATTGGTATTCCGATGTTTGATATGCTGGACCAGATCAATGATCATACGCTGATCGTATGTGAGCTTTCCTGTCATCAGCTGGAATATGTGACTTGTGCACCGCATGTGGGACTGCTTCTGAATATTCATGAGGAACATCTGGATCATTACGGCACCATGGAGAAATATGTAGCTGCCAAGGAGAATATTTACAGACCGCAGAAGGAAGAAGATGTTCTGATCTGCAATGTGGATAACCTTCCGGCGGAGAATGTGTATAAGGGTCATTTGGTCGCTGTATGCGACAGGAATGAGACAGGACATGAGACGACAACGGCAGATGTTTTACTGACGGATGCAGCTATTTGCATAGAGGGACATGTTTATCAGATCCCGACTGATAAAATCCGTCTCATCGGTCATCACAACTATGTGGATATTGCTTTTGTCTATGCTGTATGCAGAATGTATGATATCAGTGATGAAGCTTTTTCAAAAGCACTCATGACATACAAACCGCTGCCGCATCGTCTGCAGTATATCGGGGATGCCTGCGGTATTCGTTTTTATGATGATTCAATTTCTACAATCTGCGATACAACGATTCAGGCATTGAAGAGTCTGCCGGATACGGATGCGGTATTGATCGGTGGTATGGATCGCGGCATAGATTACAGCGAATTGATCCAGTTCCTGAACGAGTGCAGCGTGCCGAATATTATTTTGATGGAGGCAACGGGCAAGCGTATTTTTGAGGAGATCAGCAAGTATTATCCGGAATTCAAAGATGCAGGCAGGATCAAGCTGGTTTATCATCTGGATGGTGCTGTGGCACTGGCCAAGCAGCTTTGTCGCCCAGGCTGCTGCTGTGTCATGTCTCCGGCTGCTGCCAGCTATGGTATTTTCAAGAATTTTGAGGCCCGGGGAGAGGCATTTGTAAAACTTGTATTGGAGGAGGCATAATGTACCGATATATTCTTTTTGATCTGGATGGCACATTGACAGACCCGAAAGAGGGAATTACAAAATGCGTACAGTATGCGCTGAAGTATTTCGGGATTGAGGCGGATACAGAGGATCTGGTAGATTTTATCGGACCGCCGCTTCTGGAATCTTTTCAGAAGTATTATCATCTGGATGATGAGCAGGGGCATATGGCACTGAAGAAATATCGTGAACGTTTTTCGGATATCGGTATTTTTGAGAACGGTGTTTATCCGGGGATAGCAGAGCTGCTTCCAACATTAAAAGCACAGGGCAGGAAGATCGCACTGGCAACTTCAAAGCCCGGCGTTTATGCGAAACGTATTCTTGAAAGATACGAATTACTTCCGTATTTTGATGTAGTTGTGGGCAGTGAACTGGATGGCCGCCGGACAGATAAGGGTGAAGTTATCACAGAAGCACTCAGACAGCTTGAGATTCAGGAGAAACAGAAGCCGGAGGTTTTGATGATCGGGGACAGGCTCCATGATATGGTGGGAGCAGGTAAGAATCAGATTGATAAATTGGGGGTTTATTACGGTTATGCACATCACGGAGAACTCGAATCAGCCGGTGCGGATTACATTGTACATACCGTTGATGAGCTGACCGCTTTTTTTGAAGCCCATTAATTACAGGGAAAGGCAGGGGAAGGCCTTGGAGAAAGTATATGAAAAGGCTTATGAAAAGGTTATTGATTATATAGAGAGCAATATTCTGGATGGCCATTTTGAAGTGGGAGATAAACTGCCCTCAGAGAGGGAACTGTCCCAGATGCTGTCTGTCAGCAGAAATTCTGTCAGAGAAGGCATCCGGATTCTTGAAGTCATCGGTGTGATATCCAGTCAGCATGGTATTGGCAATTATATTGCAGATCATTTCGATAAAACGCTTGTACAGGTGATGACTATGATGTATGCGTTGGAGAAGATGACTTATAATGAGATCCGTGAATTCAGATATGCCGTTGAATTCCAGGCGGTTGTGCTGGCTATGGACAATATTACAAAGGATCAGATCGAGAAACTGCAGAAGAACCTTGATATTCTTGAGAACAGTCAGGATGAGGAAGAGCAGGTGCTGAATGATAAGATGATCCATTATACAATTGTAGAGGCTTCCGGCAATCGCCTTGTTATTGCCAATTATCTTGCACTGGCCAAGATCATGGATAATTTTATTCGTGAGACACGTTCCAAGATTATGACAGATGAGCGGAATTCCATTGCCTTTCAGGGAATCCACAGACGTCTTGTGGAGGCGATCTGCAGCAGAGATCTTGAACTTGGCAAGAAAGCGCTGGATGAACATTTTGTTTACATTTGTAAAAATTTGGATACCTAGTACATTGTTGCTGTGAATGTTGAATTCTGCAAGTCAACAAAGAGTCAACAAGAGGCCAAGCAAAACCATAGACAAAAAGGGGAGAACATTATATAATAGGTGTATCAACTGGTAGTACCAGTTGAGGATGCGAAAGCATCGAATCTCCTTAATTGATTGAATCAAGTTGTCTCTTGCCGGGTTCAACGAATCACAACGGAATAAGGATGTTATTTTCTTTTTGAAAAGAACCATTGCAAAATAAAGTGGTGTATTTTGTAATGGCTCTTTTTATTTATGCGAGCAACGAGCCAAAGTCCGTGCCTGGAAATATAATTTGCCTACTTTATGTCAATTATGCTATAATGTAATGGATTATGCTATTTATGTAGTAGTCTGAGTGTAAGGGCGGTGGATATGGCGGTTTATATAGATGTGATTGTGGATATATCCGTGAGCAGTTTGGATCGTATTTTCCAGTACCGTGTGCCGGAGAAAATGTTGGATGCGGTGACGGTAGGCTGTCAGGTCAGTGTACCTTTTGGCAATGGAAACCGCAGACGGCAGGCTTTCGTTGTTGGTGTTGGCAATTCGCCATCCTATGATGAGACGAAGATCAAGGATATTTTGGAAGTGACAAAGGCACCGGCGGCAACGGGGCAGCTGATTGCCCTGGCAGACTGGATGCATGAATGGTATGGCTGTACCATGGCCCAGGCATTGAAGACGGTGCTGCCTATTAAGAAGTCGGTAAAGGAAGTCAAAAGAGTGACTTATTTTCTCGCAGATAGAGAGAAAGCACAGCAGCTGCTTGACAAGAGCAGGAAGAACAGGCGTGAGAAGGCCAGGGTCAGATTCCTGGAGGCGATATTGCGTGAAGAACATCTGACAAAGGAAACAGTGACAGGTGTTTTGCAGATATCATCGGCGACGATGAAAGCAATCCTTCAGACCGGTGTGATCCGTGAAGAGACATCACAGATTTACCGAGATCCTGTGAAGCAGAAGCTGAAGGGATGGCAGGAGGTCTGCCTGAATGAGGAACAGCAGCAGGCTGTAGAGGGTATATGGAAAAATGCAGCTATTTGCCGGGAACACTGGACAGAGGAAAGCGGCATTCATCTTCTGTATGGCATCACGGGAAGCGGCAAGACGGAAGTTTATATGTCTCTGATGGAGAAGACCTTGAGTGAAGGCAGGCAGGTTATTGTTCTGATTCCTGAGATTTCATTGACGTTACAGACGGTTTCAAGATTTTATGACAGATTTGGCAGTCAGATTGCGATCATGAATTCAAAGCTTTCCGCCGGGGAACGATATGACCAGTATATGCGGGCCAAAAGAGGAGAAGCTTCTATTATGATCGGTCCCAGATCTGCACTTTTTACACCTTTTGACAGGCTGGGCCTGATCATCATCGATGAGGAACATGAATCCGCCTACAAAAGCGAGACAGTTCCAAGGTATCATGCGGCGGAAGTGGCCGCACGGAGAGCCAGTATGGCCGGTGCCCTGGTGGTGATGGGGTCTGCGACACCAGCGGTGGCAGATTATCAGAAAGCCCTGGATGGAAGAATCGGTCTTCACAGACTGACGCATCGGGCCAGAGCAGGCAGCCGGCTTCCGGATGTACAGGTTGTGGATTTGCGGGAAGAGTTCCGAATGAAGAACAGAGGAATTTTAAGCTGTTCCCTTCAGGAGGCCATGGAGCATTGTTTAAAGCGCGGTGAACAGATGATGCTTTTCTTAAACCGCCGGGGATATGCGGGATTTGTTTCCTGCAGAAGCTGTGGTTATGTGATGAAGTGCAGCCATTGTGATGTGTCTATGACCGTGCACCAGCATCATTTGCTTAAATGCCATTACTGCGGCAGTGAACAGCCTGTGCCAAGAGTTTGTCCTTCCTGCGGCTCGCCGTATATTGCAGGCTTTGGCGTCGGAACCCAGAAAGTGGAAGAATTTGTTCAGAATACATTTCCGGAGGCAAGGATTCTCAGAATGGATAGAGATACCACATCCGGCAAAGATGATATGGGAAGGATCCTTCAGACCTTTTCAGAGGGCGGAGCAGATATTCTTATTGGTACACAGATGATTGTCAAAGGACATGATTTTGCCAACGTGACGCTTGTGGGGATCCTGGCAGCAGATTTATCGATGTTTGCCGGAGATTATCAGTCCTCAGAACGAACATTTCAGCTGCTGACCCAGGCGGCGGGCAGAGCCGGAAGAGGTAATCGGCCGGGGCAGGTGATT
>ENA-UOJD01003075-UOJD01003075.1-human-gut-metagenome-genome-assembly--contig:-P48-NODE-3075-length-12670-cov-9.588664_pt1 | contig 12670 bp, 13 predicted proteins | sample MGYA00242342_ERZ723889 | MGnify/ENA metagenome assembly ERZ723889
TTCTTAAACTATGGAATGAGCCATTAATATTTGAAAAAAACAATATATACTAACTTTTCGGACGGCTAACTTAAAGCTCATAATATAAATTATCAACTATATAGTCGGCTTATTTTAAAGCACATTTTCAAAAAAGAAAATCAGCCTTACCAACTCCAATTTGTGTCAATAATCTCCGTCTCTGCTGACATTGGAATCTTATGACAACTTTAATTTTTTGCCCCGTCCCCAATTGAATTTCATACTATTTTGTGTTAATATATTATAGAAACTTTTGAAAGGATTATTTATTATGGAGAATAATTTATTAGCTAGAGTTCACTCTTTTGAAACTTTTGGTGCAGTTGATGGTCCTGGTATTCGTTACATTATATTTTTCCAAGGCTGTCATTTACAATGCAAGTATTGTCAAAATAGAGATACTTGGGATTCCAACCTTGGCAATTTATACAGCATACCTGAGCTTATGGAAAAAATATTAAAATATAAGAACTATTTCATAGCTTCTGGTGGTGGTGTTACTGTAAGTGGTGGCGAACCTTTACTTCAAGCAAATTTTGTTATTGAACTATTCAAAGAATTAAAAAGACATAATATTTCCACTGCATTAGATACTTCTGGAATGTTTAAATTAACAGACAAAATAAAGCACCTAATTGATTTAACAGATTTATTTTTATTAGATATCAAAAGTATTAATGATGAAATTTGTAAAGAGCTTACAGGTTTTTCTAATAAATTAGAATTAGACTTTGCAAAATATTTATCTGATAATAATAAAGAAATTTGGATTAGACAAGTTCTAGTTCCTGGAATAACAGATAAAGAAGAAGATTTATATAAATTAAAAGATTTTATAAAAAGTTTGAATTCTGTAAAAAGAGTAGATATTTTGCCATATCATGATCTTGGTAAATTTAAATGGACAAATTTAGGATTACAATACCCATTAGAAAATGTACGTACTGCTACCAATGAAGATGTAAAAAGAGCAAAAGAAATTTTAGAAATATAATATAATATATAAAAAACTGAAATTCATATAATCTGAATTTCAGTTTTTTTACATTAGTCTTGAGTATATGGTAACATTGCTATTTGTCTGCATCTCTTTACTTCTAGAGTTATATCTCTTTGATGTTTAGCACATGCTCCAGTTGCTCTTCTTGGTAATATTTTACCTCTTTCATTTATAAATTTCTTTAATTGATCTGGATTTTTATAATCTAATACAAGATTCTTGTCTTTACATAAAGGACAAACTTTTTTTCTTTTCTTGAATTTAGGATTAAAATCATCATCATTATTATTGTTTCTATTATTTCTTCTATTATTTTTCTTGTCAGCCATTTTATTTTTCCCCCCTATCTATTTAAAATGGTAGGTCGTCACCTGAAAATGTTTCAAAGTCTGAATTTTCACTTGCTCCAGCATTTGATGTTGGCATTGCACCAAAAGTAGAATCAAAATTGCTTCCACCCATATCTCCATCTCTTTTGCTATCTGCAAAATATGCTTCTTCTGCGATAACTTCTGTTACATAGTGTTTTTGACCTTGTTCATCATCCCAAGTTCTTGTTTGTAATCTTCCGATTATTCCAACTTGTTGACCTTTTTTAAAATATTTACTACAAAATTCACCTAATTTGCTCCAAGCAACTATATTGAAGAAATCTGCTTGTCTTTCTTCTCCTGGACGAGCAAATCTTCTGTTTACTGCTAATGAAAATGAAGCAACTAATGTATTATTAGTTTGTGTGTACCTTACTTCTGGGTCTCTTGTTAATCTTCCCATTAATATTACTTTATTCATATTATCACCATTCCTTTAGTATTCCTAAAGGCCTTTGCTTATTAATCTTTTTTTATTGTCATGAATTTTATAATTTCATCTGTTATTCTGTAGTTTCTTTCAAGCTCTGTGATTAAGTCTGGATTAGCTTCAAAATTAAATATTGCATAATATCCTTCTGCGAATTTTTTTACTTCATAAGCTAATTTTCTTTTTCCTAATTCATCAACGCTTTCTACTTTACCGTCAGTATTAATTAAATCTGTAAATTTTGAAATTAATGCTTTAATTCCTTCTTCTTCTACAGTTGGATTAATAATGACAACACTTTCGTATTTATTCATTATTCTGTTCACCTCCTTATGGATATAAAACCTACATTTTTATGTAAGTAAGGAAATATAGCTAATGCTATTTTTCTCAATGTTGCCATTTTATCACATTTTTTTCATTAAATCAATACTATTTTTTCAATATTTATTGACATTTTTCTACAAAACATTATAATATTCTTACTGATAACAATTAACATATAATTATTGAAAGGGGAATTTTATGTTTAAAGAATTTAAAAAGTTTATTATGCGTGGCAATGTGCTTGATATGGCTGTTGGTATTATTATTGGTAATGCATTTAAAGAAATCGTTGACTCTTTAGTTGATAATATTATAATGCCAGCAATTTCTTGTGTAGTTGGTAGAGTTGATATCTCGGGATTATCTGCAACAGTTGGAGAAATACATATTGCTTATGGTCAGTTTTTAAATGCTATATTAAATTTCTTAATTATTGCCTTCTCCCTATTTATGGCTATTAAGATTGTTAATAAAATTAATGAAATTAATAAAGCTGCAATGTCAAAATTTACCAAAAAAGGTGAAGAAGAAACACTTACTCCAACTACAAAAAAATGTCCTTATTGCTTATCTGAAATTGATATACTTGCTACAAGATGTCCTCATTGTACATCAATTTTAGAAAAATCTAATTTAAAAGATGCAGAAAAAGTAGATGCTCATGAATGATACTAAATGCAAAAAGCCAAGACTGTAATTACAACAATTCTTGGCTTTTTTTTTATTTTTTTGCAACAATAACAAACACAATGATTAATATCACAATACCTAATAGTTTTGTAATTAAACACCATTTCCGTTGTTTCTTGTCATACATAAAATTAAACATTACTATGCTCCTCTCGAGAATAATGAGTTTCTATTATATTATATTTATATTCAAATTACAATACCATTATGCATTTATTATAATAATTTTTTAATATCCCTTTATTTTTTTCTACTTTTATAGTATAATTGTGGAAATTTATATGTTTATTTCAATTTGAAAGGACGATGTTTATGGAATATAATTTTAGAGAAATCGAAAAAAAATGGCAAGAATATTGGGACAAAAACGAAACTTTTAAAACAGATTTATGGGACTTTTCTAAACCTAAATATTATGCATTAGATATGTTTCCTTACCCTTCTGGACAAGGATTACATGTTGGACATCCAGAAGGATATACAGCAACAGATATTTTATCAAGAATGAAAAGAATGCAAGGATATAATGTTTTACATCCAATGGGTTGGGATGCTTTTGGACTTCCTGCAGAACAATATGCTATAAAAACTGGAAATCATCCTGATGGATTCACAAAACAAAATATTGAAACTTTTAAAAGACAATTAAAAATGCTTGGTCTTTCTTTTGATTGGGATAAAGAAATTTCTACTTGTGATCCTAACTATTATAAATGGACACAATGGATTTTCAAACAATTATATAATGATGGTTTAGCAAAATTAGTAGATATGCCTGTTAACTGGTGTGAAGAGCTTGGTACAGTTTTGGCTAATGATGAAGTAATTGATGGAAAAAGTGAACGTGGCGGATTCCCTGTTGTTAGAAAAAATATGAAACAATGGGTACTAGATATTCCAGCTTATGCTGAAACACTACTTAAAAATCTTGATGAATTAGATTGGCCAGAATCAACAAAAGAAATTCAAAGAAATTGGATTGGAAAATCTGTTGGTGCACATGTTAATTTTAAAGTTGCAGGTTATGACGATTTAAGTTTTACAGTTTTTACAACAAGATGTGATACACTATTTGGTGCCACATATTGTGTTTTAGCACCTGAAAGTGAACTTGTAAAAAAGATTACAACAGAAGAGCAAAAAACTGCTGTTGAAGAATATATTAAAATTTGTAGCTCTAAATCAGATTTAGAAAGAACTGAATTAAATAAAGATAAAACTGGTGTATTTACAGGTGCCTATGCTATTAACCCTGTAAATAGAAAACATATTCCAATTTGGATTTCTGATTATGTTTTATCATCTTATGGAACTGGTGCTATTATGGCTGTTCCAGCACATGATCAAAGAGACTATGAATTTGCAAAAAAATTCGAATTACCTATTATACAAGTTATCGCTCCTTCTACTTCTGATGCCACAATTAACCCAGATTGTGCATATACAGATACAAATTCTGGTATTCTTATTAATTCTGGATTTTTAAATGGTTTATCTGTTTCAGATGCAAAAGAAAAAATGATAAAATGGCTTGAAGAAAATAAAGTTGGATGTAAAAAAGTAAATTATAAACTTCGTGAATGGATTTTTGCACGTCAACGTTATTGGGGTGAACCAATACCAATTGTTCATATGGATGATGGAGAGATGGTCGCTTTAAAAGACGAAGAATTACCACTTATTTTACCTGAACTTAAAGATTATAAACCTTCAAAATCAGGCAACTCACCTTTAGAAAAAGCAGATGATTGGGTAAATGTAACAATCAATGGAAAACATGGAAAAAGAGAAACTAGCACAATGCCTGGATCTGCCGGATCTAGTTGGTACTTTTTACGTTATATTGATCCAAAAAATAATGATGAATTTGCAAATAAAAAATTATTAGAATATTGGCTACCTGTAGATTTATATATGGGAGGTCCAGAGCACGCAGTTGGTCACCTATTATATTCAAGATTTTGGAATAACTACTTATATAATAAAGGTCTAGTTCCTGTAAAAGAACCTTTTGCTAAACTTCGTCATCAAGGTATGATACTTGGTTCAAACGGTGAAAAAATGAGTAAATCAAAAGGAAACGTTGTTAATCCAGACGATATGGTAAGAGAATATGGAGCTGATAGCTTAAGAGTTTATGAAATGTTTATGGGACCAATTGATGCAGCAAAACCTTGGGATCCAAAAGGAATTGATGGTTCAAAAAAATTCTTAGATAGAGTTTGGAGATTATTTACAGAATCTGATAAAATAAAAGACGAAGCAAATAGTAATCTTGAAAAAGTATATAATTTCACAGTCAAAAAAGTAACAAACGACTATGAATCAATGAACTTTAATACAGCAATAAGCCAATTAATGATTTTTGTGAATGCTGTATATAAAGAAAATATATTTCCTAAAGAATATGCTGAAGGATTTTTAAAATTGTTAAATCCTGTTGCCCCTCATATTACTGAAGAATTATGGAATGTACTTGGCAATACAGAATCAATTGCATACTCAAAATGGCCTACATATGATGATTCAAAAACTATTGATGATGAAATTAAAATCCCTATTCAGATAAATGGAAAATTAAAAACTACAATTACAGTTCCTTTAAATTCTGAAGAAGATTTTATAAAATCAAAAGTTCACGAAAATGAAACTATAAAATCTGCAATAGATTCAAAAAATATAATAAAAGAAATTTATGTAAAAAATAAAATTTATAATATTGTTATTAAGTAATAAAAAATAGATGGTATTTATTACCATCTATTTTTTATTATAAAATTGAGTTACAAGATTCTTTATATTATTAATAAATTATAAGTTTAATCATACCTAATTTGTTTCTAATGGCTCTTTTTATGTTGCAGTTTGTGTTTTATCTGTTTTTTCACTATTATTATTTGAAACTTCATTCTTCACTTCATTTTTCACTTCGTTTTTTACTTCATTTTTTACTTCGTTTTTTACCACATTATTATTTGCAATATTATTTTTGGTTTCATTTGTTTTATTACTATTTACATTATTTGTTGTGTTTGTATTATTCTTACTTTCATTTACGGTATTCACAGTATTTTTACTTTTAGTGTTTGTAGTATTTGTAACTTGATTTTTATTGGTATTTGTAGTATTTTTAGTAGTTGTTGTATTTTTACTAGTAGTATTATTTTTTTTCTTAGTTGATGTATCTACAGTTTTCGTATCTTGCTTTAAATATTTACTTTTTTCATGTTCTGTTAATCCTAATTTTTCGATATATTCATTTATCAATTTTTTAGTTTCAGTAGAATCTGCTCTATAAAACCATAGGTCATTTATTTTTTCTGGTGTTCCTGGTAATTGTTCCATACTCAAATTTTCTACATTAAAATCTACCACATATGGCGCATATCCTAAAATCTTTGATAATGTCATATTGGTTTCCAAATTTTTAAAAACAGCTGTTGCAATTTCTTTAATTTTGTCTACATTATTCCAACTAATAACTTGTGATGCTGCTGATTTTAAGAATTCTCTTTGAGTTCTCATCCTTCCTTCGTCATTATCTCCATACTCACTACTATATGTTGTACCATTATTGTTATGCCTGAATCTAACTAACTGCTCTGCTTGGTCACCATTTAACCTCTGCTTTCCAGCTTTTAAATGTATGTGTAAATTTTGTGTTGGATCATCGTAATCCATATTTATAGGTACATCAAATTCTACACCGTCAATTGCATTAACTATTTCAACTAAAGCACTTGTTTTTACAGTTATATAATAATCTATTTTTATTCCAGTAAGTTTTTCTACTGCCTCTACTGTTTTTTGTGGACTTTTTTGGTATAATGCATTAATTTTATCAAAACCACCTGCAGAAGCTTCATTTGAACCTATAAAAGTATCTCTCGGAATAGATAGTACAAATGCTTGATTTGTTTCTGGATTATATCCAGCAAGCATAATTGTATCGGTTAGCTCTACTGATATATCTTCACTAACTCCCATTACTAACACAAATATCGGGTCCTGCTCACCTAATACATCTTTTACCATATTCATTACAGCACCTTTTATACTTCCACCAGATTTATATAAATAAGTTCCAAATACAGTTCCAATAATTATTATAATTACTAATAATATTGAAAGTACAATTTTTAATGTTTTCTTACTTTTTTTATTATTATTTTTTTAGTTTTTCTAATTTTATTTGATTTTTTATTTGGTTTATTGCTAGCAATTTCATGCTTAGCTCTTTTTCCTTCTGAATTTATATTTTCTCTTTTACCCATCTTCTCCTCAACTTAACTTTTCTAAAATTTTTTTTGCCGCTTCTCTACCGCTCTTTGCAGCCCAAGCAACTGTTGCTTTATTTCCCACTAAGTCTCCTCCAGCGAAAACATTTTCTCTAGATGTTTCATAATTTTCATTTACTTCTATATATCCTTTTTTATTTACTTTTAAATTCAAAGTATCAATTATCTGTTTTTCCACAGTTGAACCGATTGCCATTACTACATAGTCTGCATCTATGTTATAATTACTGCCTTCTATATTTACTGGGCTTAATCTTGTATCCCCTTCTTTTTGTATAAGTTCTGTTTTTATACATTCGATTCCATTTACTTTATTATTTCCCAATATTTTCAAAATATTATTTTGGAATAAAAATTCAATATTTTCGTTTTTAGCATCTTCAATTTCTTTTTTTTCTGCAGGCATTTGCTCTTCAGCTCTTCTGTATACAACTTTTACACTTTTTGCTCCTAATTTTTTAATTGTTCTTGCACAGTCCATTGCAACATTTCCACCACCAGAAACTATAACTGTTTTTCCCGTATAATCTGGGTGATTTGCTTTTTCTAATAATTCGTTTCCTCCATATACACCCTCTAATTCTTCTCCAGGTATTCCCATTTTCCATGATATATTTGCTCCAATTGCTATAAAAATTGCATCAAACTTTTGTGTTAAGTCTTCTAATTTTATATTTTTTCCTATTTCTTTGTTATATTCAACCTGTATTCCTAAATCTAAAATCTTCTTTATATTTTTATCTAATACGTCTTTTGGTAATCTGAATTCTGGAATACCATGTCTTAGAATTCCACCTAATTTATTGTATTTTTCAAATATTGTAACCTGCACTCCACTTCTTGCTAAAAATGCTGCACATGTTAAACCTGCTGGTCCGCTTCCTATTATTGCTACTTTTTTGTTAGAATTTATTTTTTCAATTTCACTCATTTTGTAATTTTGTTCTATTGCTTTATCTCCAATAAATGCTTCTATATCTCCTATACTAACAGGTGCGCTTTTTATTCCTCTTATACAACTTCCTTCACATTGGCTCATATGTGGACAAATCCTTCCACATACAGATTGTAATACACTAGTTTGTGTTGCTATTTTATATGCTTCTTCATAATTATTTTCTTTTACATATTTTATAAACTCAGTAATATCATTTTCTAAAGGGCAACCTTTTTTACAAGGTTTTACTTTACAACTTAAGCAATAATCTGCTTTTTCTTTTATATTTTCCATTTTTTTATAACATCCTCATTTCATTCTGTATTGTTTAAATTTTACTATTGAACAATTTTAATGTCAATAAAAAACTCCATTTAAAAGATTTTTTCACACATTCTTCACAATTAAATATGCTTTACTAGATAGCAATGTTATTAAACCTATATCAAAAGTAAGCCAGATATGTGATATATCTACATATCCGGCTTTATTTATTATTTTGGTCAATATATTCTTTCGATTTTTTTAATTATATTTTAATTTTACAATTCACCTATATATTATTTTCTTCATATAAAAAATAATGTAATCCTGCAATTGTAGTACTTGCAGTAATTATTTCATTTTTTTCTAACATCTCTTTAAATGACTCTAATGGTATTTCCAAAACTTCCAATTCCTCATCTTCATCTAAATTTTGTTTAGTTTTTTCTAAGTCAGTTGCTAAGTATATTGATTCTTTTTCATCAGTATATCCACATGATGTGTATACTTCTCTTAAAAACTTTATATTATGAGCTTTAAAACCGGTTTCTTCCTCTAGCTCTCTTAATGCTGCTTCTTTTGGATTTTCTCCTTTTTCTAATCTTCCTGCTGGTAGACCTAATACTATTTTTCCAATTGCGCTTCTTGCTTCTCTTACCATTAGAACTTTCTTATCATTAGTTAATGCTAATATTTCAACTGCATCTCCAGCTTTAACATGCTCTCTATAAATTTCTTGTTTTCCACTATCATAAATAACTTCTTCTACAGTTACTCTTTTTCCTCTATAAGCTTCTTTTTTGCTTATTATATTATAATTTATGTCCTCAAAATAATTCAATCTCTTCACTCCTTAAGTATAAATTAATTTTTAATTTCTTCATATTTTTCTAGCACAGATTTCAAATCTCGCCAAAATTCGATTTTTTTATTCTCATCTCTAAGTAAAGCTGCAGGATGCCATGTTGGCATGTAATATATACCTCTTTTTTCTATCCATTTTCCTCTACTAGCAGTAATAGAATGTTCACTACCTAATATATTTTTTAATGCTGTACTTCCAAGTAGTACTATAATTTTTGGCTTTACTAATATAACCTGATTTCTTAGATAATCTAAACAAGCTGTTGCCTCATCACTTTCTGGAACTCTATTATTTGGTGGTCTACATTTTACTATATTCGCTATATATACATCATCCCTTTTTATTCCTAGACCTTCAAAGGCTGTATTCATTAATTTTCCAGCTTTACCCACAAAGGGTAAACCTTGCTTGTCTTCGTCTGCACCTGGTCCTTCTCCTATAAACATTATATCTGCATTTTTGTTTCCCTGACCAAATACTATATTTGTTCTATTTGTATATAATTTACATTTTTTACAATTTATAATTGATTTTTCTAAATCTTTCCAATTCTCAAACATCTATATCAATTCCTTATCTGCACATCGAGAGACGTTAATATGTGCATAAATATTTTTTATTCAATTTGCACATTTCTAACGTCCCCGATGTGCAACGACTCAAAATGTGCATGTCAAATTTCTCCGTCCCCATTGACACATTTTTCTAATAATTTAATCTTTACTTTATCTTCTGTATTAATTTCAGCTTTAACTCCTATTGGAATAACCATTTTTTTATCTATGTGTCCAAAATTGTTGGATTTTATTATTGGAAAATTATATTCATCGCCTATTACATCTAATAGTATTTTCTCTATAGGAAATTCTCCTTCATAATTTCCAAGCCAAATTCCTTTTATTTGATTAAATATTCCATTTTGCTTCATGTTATAAAAATTTTCGCAAACCATTTCTGGTGAAGATTCGTAAGCTAGCTCTTCTAAAAATATTATTTTGTCTTTAAAATCAATCGAATATTTTCCAGAAGTTAATTTAGTTGTTAGGCTTAAGTTTCCTCCAACAAGCTTACCTATTGCATGTCCAGGTTTTATGGTATAACATTCCTCATCATCTTCTAATAAATGTGTTTTTCCTTGGACAAATTTTTTTATAACCTGATTATATGCATAATCTGTTTCCCATGATGTTAATGATTTTAATGTTGGACCATTAAAAGTTACCATGCCAGATTTTTGTGATATCATATTTGTTATTGATGTATTATCACTAAAACCACAAAGAATTTTTGGATTTTTACTTATTAAATCATAATCTAAATATTCAAATACACTACTTGAATTAAATCCGCTATTTATACAGAAAATAGCTTTTATGTCTTTATCTGCAAACATTTTGTTTATATCTTCTGCCCTTTGTTTTGCAGTAGCTGAGTAGCCTAAAGTATTTTCATATGCATTTTTAGCAAATCTAATTTTGAAGCCGTAATCTTCTAATAGTTTGATTGATTTATTTATTTGCTCTATATCTTTATCTTCTATTGGGCTAGATGGTGCTATTCCACCTATTGTATCTCCTTTTTTTATTTTGTTTGGTATTTTCATATTATCCTCTCCTATTTTGAACTTTAGGGACGTTCCTTAAAGTTCACACAAGTCCTATTATAGCCGCATTTCTGCCTGCTTTATCTTTTTCTGTTCTATATGAATGCAATAAATCATTATTACATACTGTACATATTCCTGAATCTATTATATTTTCTTCCTTTAATCCACATTTTTTTAACATATTAACATTAGCTTTTACTGCATCTATATGATATTTTTGTTTTCCATCTTTAATCTCAGTTTTTTGTATAATTGATTCATCATCAAAACTTTTCATAAATATATCTTTAACATCATCTTCTACTTCAAAGTGACATTTTCTTATTGTTGGTCCTATGCAACAAATTATATCTTGTGGATTACATCCATATTCTGCTTGCATTTTTTGTATTGCTATTTTACCTATTTTTTGGACTGTTCCTTTCCAGCCTGAATGAATGTCACCTATTACATTTTTTGTTGGATCATATAAAAATAATGATGTACAATCTGCGAATACCAATGATAAAATCTTATTCTTTTGGTTTGTTATTAATCCATCTACTTCTATAAAATCTGAACTTGTATTATTTTCGTTTACCACTTTTACGATATTAGTATGTGTTTGTTTTGGATGTATAATATTTTCATTATTTATATTTAGCTCTTTGCATATTTTTTTATAATCATTGCTATCTTTAGATTTATTTTTTAAGTCAAAATCTTTTAATGTGTAGCAATGAGTTATTTTGTCTTTGTACTCTAGTAATTTTCTAAATTGTAAATATTGTATTCCATCTTTTTTTACATGGATTACATTTTCGTTTGATAAATCTTTCATATAGTCTGCCTTTCTGAATTTTATTATTGAAAGTTATTATAACATAAAATATGTAATTGTTTAATATATTATTAATTTTTTGCAGAAATTGTTTTGACATTCAATGTCATTTTGAAGTAATTAAGTTATGGATAAGCCTAATACTATAAAAATAAAGACATGAGGGTTTTATTTCATGTCTTTATTTTATGTTTAAATTTTTGTGATATTACTTAATATATTTTTAATAATTAAGTATTTCAATTGCCTTTTCTAATGTAATGTCTCTATCACACTGTATATCCTCAATTTTTTCTTTACAATATATATCAGGTTTCAAGTATATTGGTTTAAAATAGTGTTTGTTTTCGGCAATATTAAATTTCGCAAAATCCTCTTTTGTACATATATTGAAGCATTGATTATTTTCAAAATAAAAATATTTATACGAGTAATTTCCCTTAAGCTTTGATTTTGGGAGTTCAAACCCATCACCCAGATTTCCAAAACTATTCATTGGCATTGCTACATCTGTTCCAATAGATTTTCCACCTATTTTCTTAAGACTAATTATTGCAAAACATCCAGCTGAAAACACTTTTTCATTTACCAATATTAGTATTTTAGAGCTCCTTTTTTTTAATAACTCTATTAAAGGTTCTATTACGCTTGAATTTCCGCCACCGTTATATCTCAAATCAACTACAACTTTTGAAGTATCAATTTCAGACAATGCTTCAACTAATTTATGCATCATATTCTCATCATCTCTACATCTATTATATATAATTACAGGAATACCATCTTTTAGGTAAAAAGTCATATTCTGCTTAATATTGTACTTTAAATATTCATAGTTTCCATTGTATTCATAATTTAGAATAGTACCATCATTTAGTTCAATTGAAATATTATTATCTTCCTTTGAAATTGAAGGTAAACTTTTTATAACAAACATATTACAAAAACCAAAAACAAAAGATTCTATCCAAAAAACAAAAAAGGCTTCATTTTCGCAATAAATCATATTTCTATATTCATTTATTAATTTATTAATATCAA
>ENA-UOJD01003077-UOJD01003077.1-human-gut-metagenome-genome-assembly--contig:-P48-NODE-3077-length-12667-cov-221.638915_pt1 | contig 12667 bp, 10 predicted proteins | sample MGYA00242342_ERZ723889 | MGnify/ENA metagenome assembly ERZ723889
TTTGCCCGTCAGTCTCCCGAAGGCTGGGATGTTTGGGGCAACGAGGTCGAATGCACGGCTCATCTTCCAACGGAGGAAACACCATGCTGCGGCTAAAACCCATCTCTCTTCGTGACGCCAACGAGTATGTCCGGCAGCATCACCGGCATCACAAGCCGGTTGCCGGTCACAAGTTTTCCATCGGCTGTGAAGCAGACGGTGAGCTGGTCGGTGTAATCATCGCCGGGCGTCCCGTCAGCCGGTATCTGGATGACGGCTTCACATTGGAGGTTACAAGGCTATGCACCAACGGAGAGAAGAACGCTTGCAGCTTTCTCTACGGTGCGGCGGCAAGAGCTGCTGCGGCTATGGGCTATAAGCGCATCATCACCTACACGCTGGAAAGCGAAAACGGTGCAAGCCTTCGGGCTTCCGGCTGGATTTGTCAAGGCAAAGCGGGTGGGCTTCGCTGGACAGGCAAGCGTCAGCCGAAGGAGGATCAATATCCCGCACAAATGAAGCTGCGCTACGAAAAGCAGCTTAGAAAGGAGGAAACAGTCAATGGCATTTGTTCCGGTCCCGAAGGATCTTAACCGCGTCAAAACGAAGGTCATGTTCAACCTGACCAAGCGGCAGCTCATTTGTTTTTCCATCGCTGCGGCAGTCGGTGTCCCGATCTTCTTTCTGGCGAAGGCGCATCTCGACTTGTCCACGGCGGCAATGCTGATGGTGGTCATCATGCTCCCGTTCATCTTCTTCGCGCTTTACGAGAAGGACGGTCAGCCCGCCGAAAAGTATCTGTACCACATCGTACAGTCCATGTTCATCCGGGACAAGGTGCGTCCCTATCGCACAAACAATCTCTACGCTGAAATTCAGCAGAAAATCAAAGAACAGGAGGAATTGCAGCTTGAACAACAGCACAGCAAAGGCAAAGCCTAAGATGACCGTCAAGAACGGCGTCGTTTACGGCGATGCCCTTTCCGCTCAGGAAAAGAAGCGGATCGTCATGCAGAAGAAAAAGGACAGGAAGGCAAAGAAAGTCCGCAAGTCCGCCCAGCAGACCATTCCCTATGTGGAGATGTGCCGCGACGGTATCTGCAAGGTGAACAGCCGCCTCTACACGAAGTCCATCGCCTTTGAGGACATCAACTACCAGCTTGCGCAGAACGAGGACAAAACTGCCATCTTTGAGAACTGGTGCGACTTTCTGAACTACTTCGACAGCTCGATCTTCGTCCAGCTCTCCTTCATCAATCAGAAGGCAAGCCTCAATGAGTTCCGCAAGCGCATCAACATTCCGGCACAGGAGGACGCCTTCAACGACATCCGCTCCGAGTATTCCGGTATGCTGCAAAGCCAGCTCACCAAGGGCAACAACGGATTGGTCAAGAAGAAGTACATCACCTTCGGCATTGAGGCGGACTCCCTCCGCACGGCAAAGCCGAAGCTCGAACGCATTGAAACCGACATCCTCAACAACTTCAAAACTCTCGGCGTGAGAACCGAGCCGCTGTCCGGCTACGAACGGCTGAAAGTGCTTCATGATGTGTTCAATATGGACAGCAATGAGCCGTTCCGCTTTTCCTTCGATATGGTTGCCCGGACGGGGCTTTCCAGCAAGGACTTCATCGCTCCCACTTCCTTTGACTTCCGTGAAGGCAAGTGCTTCAAGATGGGCAAAACCATCGGCGCGGTGAGCTTCCTGCAAATCCTCGCGCCGGAACTCAATGACCGTATGCTTGCCGACTTCCTTGAGATGGACAGCAACATCACGGTCAATTTTCATATCCGGACGATTGACCAGGCGAAGGCAATCAAGAGCATCAAGATGAAGATCACCGACCTCGACAAGATGAAGATTGAAGAGCAGAAAAAGGCAGTCCGCTCCGGCTACGATATGGACATCATCCCGTCCGATCTCGCCACCTTCGGCGGTGAGGCGAAGCGTCTGTTGCAGGATCTCCAGACCCGCAATGAGAGACTGTTCCTTGTGACCATCCTCATCATGAACACGGCAACCAACCGCCAGAAGCTCGAAAATGCGGTGTTCCAGACCGCCGCCATTGCCCAAAAGTATAACTGTGCGCTCAAGCGTCTTGACTTCCAGCAGGAGGAAGGGCTGATGTCCTCTCTGCCTATCGGCGTCAATCAGGTGGAAATCGAACGCGGACTGACCACTTCCAGCACAGCGGTTTTCGTGCCGTTCACCACGCAGGAGCTTTTTCAGGGCGGCGAAGCTCTCTACTACGGGCTGAATGCGCTGTCCAACAACATGATCATGGTTGACCGCAAGCAGCTCAAGAACCCCAACGGGCTGATCTTGGGTACACCCGGTTCCGGTAAGTCCTTCTCCGCCAAGCGCGAAATGACGAACGCCTTCCTCATCACGGAGGATGACATCATCGTCTGCGACCCCGAAGCCGAGTATTTTCCCCTTGTGCAGAAGCTCGGCGGTCAGGTCATCCGCATCTCGCCGGTCAGCACGGATTACATCAATCCGCTGGACATCAACACGAACTACTCCGAAGAGGAAAACCCGCTGACGCTGAAATCCGACTTCATCCTCTCCATGTGTGAGCTGATTGTCGGCGGCAAGGACGGCTTGCAGCCGGTTGAGAAGACCATCATTGACCGCAGTGTCCGCATGGTCTATCAGGAGTTTCTTGCAGACCCCAAGCCGGAGAAAATGCCGATCCTCGAAGACCTCTACAACATTCTGAGAAATCAGAAGGAGCCGGAGGCACAGCGCATCGCAACTGCCCTTGAAATCTATGTTCACGGCTCTCTGAACGTCTTCAATCACAGAACGAATGTGGATGTCAACAACCGCTTCGTCTGCTATGACATCCGCGAACTCGGCAAGCAGCTCAAAAAGCTCGGTATGCTGATTGTGCAGGATCAGGTGTGGAACAGAGTTACCATCAACCGCGCCCAGCACAAGGCAACGCGCTACTACATGGACGAGTTCCACCTTTTGCTGAAAGAGGAACAGACCGCCGCGTACAGCGTGGAAATCTGGAAGCGTTTCAGAAAATGGGGCGGCATTCCGACCGGAATCACGCAGAATGTCAAGGATCTGCTTGCGTCCCGCGAGGTAGAGAATATCTTTGAAAACTCGGATTTTGTCTACCTTCTGAATCAGGCATCCGGTGACCGGCAGATTCTCTCGAAGGCGCTGAACATCTCGCCCAGCCAGCAAAACTACATCACCAATTCCAACGCCGGTGAGGGACTGATCTTCTACGGCTCGACCATCGTTCCCTTCAAGGACGATTTCCCGAAGGACACCCAGCTCTACCGCATCATGACCACCCGCTTAGAAGAAACCGTACAGAACTAAGGAGGATTTTTGAATATGAACAACAAGATGATTACCATTCCCTATGCGGACGCTATCGAATACGGAGAGAACACCTCCGCGCTGTTTAAGGCTCTGTGGGAGCTGACCGATCTGATCCGACTGGAAAGCGACCTCAAGAAGCATCACCGCGCCTACCTCCATGTGAGGGAGGACATCGACGAAAAGGTCAAGGAGGCACGTCAGATTATGACCAAGGTATCTGTGGATATGATCGGTTTCTATTTCAAGGTTGATGTTCCCGAAAGCAGCAACAGCGACGAGAATACCCCTTTCGCTGACGCGGCGGATGATGAAACCGTTTCTATCCCCAAGGACAAGTATGAGCTGATGATCGACGATCTGCTCACGATGTCCGAAATCATTCAGTGCGTTGCAGATATGCGCACGCAGGATATGAGGGCAATCCGCGAGTTCGGCAAGTTTATCCCCGCCTTTGCCGCCTTTGAGAAGAACCGCCTGAGCCTCTATCGTGAGGCAGCGAAGGAAGCAGAGGAAATCTTCGACCGTTGGGCGGACGAGATTGACGATCTCGACGAGGACTTCATGGAAGATGAGGACTACGAGCCGGACGAGTATTACTCCGACTGATGCCCATTGAAATGTTGTCGGGTTTCACAGCCAACATTTCAATGGAAACACAAATCCAACAGAACAGGAGGTACACCACCATACAACTTGACATCATTCATACCGGCGATTGCCTTGAAATCCTGAAAACTCTGCCCGATGACAGCGTTCATTGCTGTGTGACGTCCCCTCCGTATTACGCGCTCCGCGATTACGGCATGGAGGCTCAGATCGGCAGAGAGACAACGCCGAAGGAATATATCTCGCGCCTGACGGAAGTGTTTACCGAAGTCAGGCGCGTTTTGCGTCCGGATGGAACGCTCTGGCTGAACATCTCGGACACCTACGCCGGGAAAGGCAATCAGGGCGATTTCGTTGACCCGAAGAACCCCAACGGCAGAAACGGTCAGGCTGTGGCTCTCAACAACAAGGTTGAGGGCTGCAAGCCGAAGGACATGATCGGCATTCCGTGGATGCTGGCTTTTGCCCTCCGCGATACCGGCTGGTATCTGCGCAACGACATCATCTGGATGAAGGATAACCCCATGCCGGAGAGCGTGAAAGACCGCCTATCCCGCTGCTATGAGCATATTTTCCTGTTCTCCAAGTCCAAGAAGTATTTCTTCGACTACAAGGCGATCTCCGAGCCGATTGCCCTTGCAACGGCAGAACGCCTCAAGCGCGGCATGAAGGGCGGCAACAAATACGGCAAGCCCGTTCCCGGTCAGCCTCAGCCGCAATCCATCAACCGCCCGCGTGAGCATGGCGAGATCAAGGACGCAGACATCAATCCGCTCCGCAACAAACGCGATGTCTGGAAGATCAACACCGTCCCTTTCAAGGGCGGTCATTACGCCGCCTACCCTCCGAAACTGGTTGAAACCTGTCTTCTCGCCGGTTGTCCCGAAGGCGGCATTGTGCTTGACCCGTTCATGGGAAGCGGCACAACCGGCATGGTTGCCGCGCAGATGGGGCGTCATTTCGTGGGCATCGAGCTGAACCCTGAATACACCGAGCTTGCCTACAAGCGGATTGGAGGTGAAATCTGATGCCCAAGGAACCGGAACTCAAAGCCCGCGACAAGGTGGTCATGCGGATGACGCGAGAAGGCGCGGTCGAGGAAAACCTGACGGCTGGCACCGAGCAGCGCGTGTCAAAGCGGCTGGAAGATGCAGAGCTGATCAAGCCCGCTGAGACAGCCGAGCCTTCTGAGACATTTTCTGCGGAGGAACAGAAAAAGGTGCAGATGCGCCGTCAGCAGCATCAGTTTCAGGTGGAACACACCGAGGATAACGACACACAGCCGCCCTCGGAAACGTCCGTCACAGAAGAGAAAAGGGCAGAAAATCCACCCCAGAATGTACCTGAACCGCTGCCCTCGGAAACGCCGTTCAAGCCTCCAACTTTAGAGCAGCACGGCGTTTCTTCTCATACCGGCACGGTGATTGCCGAAACGGTTGTCACCCACAAGCTGCGCAAGACCTCTGCGGTTGAAGCAGTGGATGCAGATACCATTCTCACTCAAGCGGCGGAAACCGCCTCCGCAAAGCCGGTCTCGGACGATGCCGTCCCGCCCACGAAGCGGATGCAGAAGCTCGAAAGGAAGTCCGAGAAGGCGCATGAGCGTCTGGATGCCGCCCGTGAAAAGCTGCCCACGCACAAGGTTCTCAAGAAAGAGCGTGTCTTTGATGAAGAGACCGGCAAGGGCAAAACCCGCCTTCATTTTGAGGATGAGCTGAAAAAGCCCAAGAGCAAAGGCAAGCTGCAATTTGAGGCAGATAAAACCGTCCGCAAGGTCGGTGACACCCTCGCTTCCGGCATTCACGGCAAAATCCATGAGGTCGAACAGGAAAACTCGGCGGTTGAGGCGGCGCATAAAACGGAGATCGCCGCCGAGACTGCCGCTCGGCATTTCCGTCATCATCGGGAAAGCAGCGTCAACAAGCCCTACGAGAAGGTCTCCAAGCTGGAACACAAGGCGGATGTAGCTGACGCCAAGCTCCAATATGAAAGAAATCAGCAGGAGCATCCTGAGATGAAGAAGCAGAACATGAACAAGCACTACCAGAAGCAGAACATCAAGAAGGAATATGCCGCCGCTCGAAATGCCGGTTCTCAGACTGCCGGGACTGCCACAAAGAATACCGGCAAGAAGCTCGGTGAAAAGGTGTCCGACAAGATCAAGGAGTTTTTTGAGAAAAACAAGAAGGTCTTCATCTGGATCGGCGTCGGAATTGCCCTTCTCGTTTTGCTCGGTGCCGGAATCAGCTCGTGTTCGATGCTCACCTCTACCGGCTCGTCGGTTATCGCTTCCTCTTATCTCAGCGAGGATGACGCGATGCTGGGCGCGGAGGCGCAGTATTGCCGGATGGAGCAAGAGCTGCAAAGCTATCTGGATAACTATGAAAGTAACCATGACTATGACGAGTATCACTTTGATCTGGATGATATTGAGCATGACCCCTATGTGCTGATCTCCATTCTCTCGGCTCTCCATGAGGGCGAGTTCACGCTGGATGAGGTGCAGGGTACGCTCCAAATGCTGTTTGAAAAGCAGTACATCCTCACCGAAGAGGTCATCGTCGAAACCAGATACCGCACGGAAACCGACACATGGACGGATGCAGACGGCAACACGCACACGGAAACCTATCGCGTCCCGTATGACTACTACATCTGCAACGTGAAGCTCGAAAACTTCAATCTCTCCCATGTCCCGGTCTACATCATGTCTCAGGAACAGCTTTCCATGTACGCAACGTATATGTCGGTGCTGGGCAACCGCGAGGATCTGTTCGGTGACTCTCCCTATGTGGACAAGTACATCACAAATCCTCCCGCCGACTACGATGTCAACCCGGAATACCTGAACGACGAGAAGTTTGCAACGCTGATTACCGAGGCGGAAAAGTATCTCGGCTATCCGTATGTGTGGGGCGGCTCCAATCCCGACACGTCCTTTGACTGCTCCGGCTTCGTCAGCTACGTTCTCACGAACAGCGGACTTGTGAATACCGGGCGGCTGGGCGCACAGGGGCTTTACAACGTCTGTACGCCGGTTTCAAAGGCGAATGCACAGCCCGGTGATCTCATCTTTTTCGTCGGAACGTATGACACCCCCGGTGTGTCCCACGTCGGCATTTACGTCGGTGATGGGGTCATGATCCACTGCGGCGACCCCATTCAGTACACATCCATCAACTCTTCCTATTGGCAGCAGCATTTCTACGCCTTCGGAAGACCCGCCTATTAAAAGAAAGGAGTTTTGCATGAATCCCAAGTATCAGAAAGTCCTCTCCGACATTGAGAAGGCTGAAAAGAAGAAGTCCGAAATCGAAGGTCAGCTCAAGGAGCTGTACGACAAGAAGACAGAGCTGGAAAACCTTGAAATCATCAATACCGTGCGCTCTATGGTGATGGACAAGGATCAGATCATGGCGTTCCTGTCTTCCATGAAGGGCGGCACCAAGCCCGCTGAAAATACGGAGGTAATCGACAATGCGTAAGAAGTTTCGTTTTCTGACCGTCCTTGCGGTCTGCGTCATGGTGCTGTCCTGCTTCTCGGTGACGGCGTTTGCCTACGCCGATGATACCGAACAGAACCTTCCCGTTACGGAGGCAACCCAGCCGGAACAGCAGCCTGAGACTACTCCCGCGCCGGAAAAGCCGAAGGGTGAGCCGATTGACGATGAGGGCAACGCCTACACCCGTGACTTGCTCTATGACAAGGCAACCAACAAGCAGTTCATCACCATCCAGACGAAAAGCGGCAACACCTTTTTCATTGTCATCGACTACGATGCACCCATCAACGAGGATGAGGAACAGTATCAGACGTACTTCCTGAACATGGTCGATGAAAGCGATCTGCTTGCGCTGCTGGATGAAGACACTGCGGCTGCGCTGACCACCTGTAATTGCAAAGAGAAATGCGCTGCCGGTCAGGTCAACACCGACTGCCCGGTCTGCAAGACCAACATGAGCGAATGCACCGGCACAGCCCCCGCTACACCTGAGCCGGATAAGGATGCAGAAACCGATGCTCCCGCCCCTAAACCCGAAAAGAAATCCAACATCGGCATGATCCTCGTCATCTTTGCCCTTGCCGGTGCTGCGGGTGCAGCTTATTACTACATCAAGTTCGTCAAGGGCAGAAAGCCCAAGGATGAAGATATGGACTTCTTTGATGATGAAGGCTACGAGGAAGAGCCGTACATCAACGAGGATGATGAGCCGCAGATTGCGGAGGATGCTGAAACGGATGGTGATGAAGATTGATCTTAGTCATTGCTGAAAAGCCCAGCGTTGCCCAGTCCATCGCAAAGGTGCTGGGCGCAACGTCCCGAAAGGACGGCTACATGGAGGGCGGCAATTACATCGTTTCGTGGTGCTTCGGTCATCTGGTGGAGCTGGCAGACGCCAGCTCCTACGATGAGCGGTATGCCAAGTGGCGGTATGACGATCTGCCCATTGTTCCGGAAAGCTGGATGTTTGAGGTCACGAAGGACAAAGCACAGCAGTTCAAGGTGCTGTCCGCTCTCATGAAGGACAAGCGCGTCATCGAGCTGGTCTGCGCAACCGATGCAGGACGCGAGGGTGAGCTGATCTTCCGGCTGGTCTACGACAAAGCCGGATGCACCAAGCCCTTCAAGCGTCTGTGGATCAGCTCGTTGGAGGACTCCGCCATCCGCGAAGGCTTCAATCATCTCCGGGACGGCAAGGAATATGACCGTCTCTATGAAGCGGCACTCAGCCGCTCGAAGGCGGACTGGATTGTCGGCATCAACGGCACCCGCCTTTTCACCACGCTCTATCACAAGAAGCTGGTGGTCGGGCGCGTCCAGACGCCGACTCTTGCAATGCTGGTGGAGCGTGACGGGAAAATCTCCACATTCCAGAAGGAGAAGTATTTCAATGTCCACGTTGGTAAGGGCGATCTGACCGCCGATCTGGAAAAGGTCAAAACCGAAGAGGAAGCAAAGAAGATTGCGGCGGCTTGCGAGAAAAAGCAAGCCGTCGTTTCTTCTCTCAAGCGGGAGACGAAAACCGTCAATCCTCCGAAGCTCTATGATCTGACCACCTTGCAGCGCGAGGCAAACCGATACTACGGCTTCACCGCCCAGCAGACGCTCGATCTCGTTCAGACGCTCTACGAAAAGAAGCTCCTGACCTATCCGCGCACAGACAGTCAGTTCATCACGGACGATATGGAGGACACTGCCCGTCAGGTCATTTCCATCGTCTGCCGCCAGCTTCCGCTTTTCTCCGGCGTTTCGGTTACTCCGGACATTGCCCGTGTAACCGACAACAGCAAGGTCACGGATCACCATGCCATTCTCCCGACCGTCCAGCTTGAAAAGCAGGATGTTTTCGCGCTTCCTCAGTCGGAGCAGAAAATCCTCAATCTTGTCGGGATGCGCCTTCTGTGTGCGACCGGCGAGAAGCACACCTACGCAGAAACGCAGATCTCGCTCTCCTGCGAGGGCTACGAGTTCAAAACCAAGGGGAAGACCGTCGTTCAAAACGGATGGAAAGCCATCGAAGAGCTGTTCAAGGCTTCCCTCAAGACGAAGGAAAAGGACGATCCCATGAAGTCCCTGCCCGAAGTCCATGAGGGCGATATGCTGGAAGGTGTGTCTGCCAGTGTCACCGAACACTTCACAACGCCTCCGAAGCAGTACACGGAAGACACGCTCCTGTCTGCGATGGAGACTGCCGGAAACGATCAGTTCGACGATGACACCGAGAAGAAAGGTCTCGGAACACCCGCGACCCGCGCCGGTATCATTGAAAAGCTGGTGAAATCCGGCTTTGCAGAGCGCAAGGGCAAATCCCTCATTCCCACAAAGGACGGCTGCAACCTTGTCTGCGTCCTGCCGGAACAGATTACGTCTCCCGCAATGACGGCGGAATGGGAAAACACGCTCATGGAGATTGAACGCGGCAATGCGGATGCAGATGCCTTCCTCAGCGGTATTGTCCGGATGACCGGGGATCTCGTGAAAGCCTATCCGTTTCTCTCCGATGCCGAAGCCCAGCGTTTCGGCACGGGCAAGGAGGAAATCGGCAAGTGTCCCCGCTGCGGCTCTCCGGTCTACGTCGGCAAGGGCAACTTCTACTGCTCGAACAAGGAATGCTCCTTCTGCCTGTGGGAAGACAACAAGTTCTTTTCCAGCAAGAAAAAGAAGCTGACCAAGAAGATTGCAAAGGAGCTGCTGGACAAGGGCTGGTGCCGAGTGACCGGGCTTTACACGCCGAAGAAGCCTCAGCTCTATGATGCGGTCATTCGTCTGGATGACAGCGGCGGCAAATACGTCAGCTTCAAGATGGAGTTTGATCGATGACCCGCCCAAAGTATGTTGCTTCATGCAGCGGAGGCAAAGACAGCGTAGCGACGCTCCTGCTGGCTGCACAGCACAATGAGCCGCTGGACGAGGCGGTTTTCAGCGAGGTCATGTTTGATCAGAACACAAGCGGTGAAGTCCCGGAACACCGGGACTTCATCTATGACCGGCTCAAGCCCTTCTGCGAAAAGGAGCTGGGCATCAAGTTCACCATTCTCCACGCGGACAAGACCTACGATGAGGTGTTCCATCATGTCATCACCCGCGGACCGCACAAGGGCGAGGTTCGCGGCTTTGCATGGGCTGGTATGTGTGCAGTCAATCGTGACTGCAAAATCCCGCCAGTCCGCAAGTACAATGCCGCACTCTCGCCGGACACTGTGAGCTATGTCGGCATCGCGGAGGATGAGCCAAAACGCCTTGCTCGTCTGGATGGAATAACGAAGGTCAGTCTGCTTGCCAAATACGGTATGACCGAGGCGGACGCCTACAAGCTCTGTCAGGAACACGGGCTGCTTTCCCCAATCTACGCTCACTGCCGAAGAAACGGCTGCTGGTTCTGTCCCAACGCCAGTGACTCGGAGCTGCTGCACATGGTCACAAAGCACCCGGATATGTTTGACCGGCTGATTGAATGGGAGAACGAGGATAACATCTTCCATCGTCGGCTGACACGCAGAGAAACCCCGTCTGAGGTAAAGGCTCGTTTACTGAGCAAATCCCAGACGGGGTTTTCTTCACCCAAAAGGAAATAAGAAATGGAGGTTTGAGATGGCTGAAAACAAAAATGCACAGCAAGTCCGCGAAATCACGGACAAGCTGGAACAGGGCATCAAGGAGCTTTTTGAATCCGAGCGGTTCAAGGAATATCTCCGCACGATGTCCAAGTTCTACAACTATTCCTTCAACAACACGCTGCTCATTGCGATGCAGAAGCCGGAGGCAACCTATGTTGCCGGTTATACCTCGTGGCAGCGTAACTTTGACCGTCAGGTCATGAAGGGCGAAAAGGGCATCAAGATTCTTGCACCCGCGCCGTACAAGGCGCAGGAAGAGCGTGAGAAGATTGATCCTTTGACGCAGAAGCCGGTGATCGGCGCAGATGGGAAGGCTGTCACGGAAATGGTTGAGGTCCTGCGTCCTGCCTTCAAGGTGGTAAGTGTCTTTGATGTTTCCCAGACGGACGGCAAGGAGCTTCCGGACATCATCGTCGATGAACTGAAAGGCACGGTTGAAAACTACGAGGCGTTCTTCGATGCGCTCAAGCAGGAGTCTCCCGTCCCCATTTCCTTTGAGGATATTCCGGGCGGCGCAAAGGGATTCTTCTCACCGGTTGAAAGCCGCATTGCCATTCAGGAAGGCATGAGCGAAATCCAAACGGTCAAGACCGCCATTCACGAGATCGCCCACGCAAAGCTCCACGCTGTAAAGCCGGACGAGAAAACCGCCCCCGAAGACAAGAAGGATCGTCACACCAAGGAGGTTGAAGCGGAAAGCGTAGCTTACACTGTCTGTCAGCGGTACGGCATTGAAACCTCGGACTACTCCTTCGGGTACATCGCCGGTTGGTCATCCGGCAAGGAAACCAAGGAGTTGAAAAGCTCTCTGGACACCATCCGCAAGACGGCGGCTGAGATGATCGAGGGCATTGACGCCAAGCTCAAGGTGCTGCTGGCAGAGAAAGCACAGTCCGCAGAGAAGGAAGTCGAAGCTCCCATAAAGGAAGCTGTTCCGGAGGAAAAGCCGGAAGTCCCCATTTACCGCGAGACAGCGAATTACGCCTATGAAGCCGGTGAGATGGAAGCATACCGTGCTTCTCTCGCCGCAAACGTGGAATGCCGCAGTGCGATTGAAGCGGCGATCAGTTCTAACTATGGGGACAACCGACTGGATGCGGATGCTGCCGTGAAAAGTGTCCTTGAGCAGTTCTCTCCGGAGCGCGTCCGGTATGTCCTCGCAAACACCATTCAGCAGAAAGACTTTGACGGGCGCATTCCCCAGCCCCTCAAGGAATGGGCGAAGAACGTTGAGGTCTGCCCTGAGAACGCCTCCCACTTCCTCGTGGACAAAGCCAATCCCGGACTGACCGCACTTTTCGTGGATGCGTTCCGTCAGCAGACCGAACCCCAGAAGGAAGTCACTTCTGAGAAAACAGAGGAAAGAGACCCGGAGGTCGTTGCGTGGGAGAACGATGAGATTACCTCTATCGAGGTAAAAACCGTGGAGGTCAAGCCTCCCGTTGTCCCCTTGCCGGAGGAAGCAGCGAAAGCACCGAAGGCACACCGCCTGACTGCCGAAGAGAAGGAAATCAAAGCCGCCGTCATGGACACGCTCAAGGGGCAGATTGCCTATAACAATGACGGTATGCGGGCGTCCTATCGCGCCTCTAACCATTCCTTCAATCTGCTGGCAC
>ENA-UOJD01003082-UOJD01003082.1-human-gut-metagenome-genome-assembly--contig:-P48-NODE-3082-length-12660-cov-6.250060_pt1 | contig 12660 bp, 7 predicted proteins | sample MGYA00242342_ERZ723889 | MGnify/ENA metagenome assembly ERZ723889
TTGATGTGCTTCCGGCACGATCTAACAATAGCATTCAAACCCTTGATGTGCTTCCTTCTTTCGAACACTACTTTTACTAAGAAGAGCAAAACCAGCGTTTTGCTTTTATCACGCTACACAACACCCTAATCCTATCAATTAAAAAGGGGCTGCGCACTAATTGCTTAGTGCGACAGCCCCTTTGTCTTATCCTATATTACCGTTTGCAATACTTACGTATTGCAATCATTGCCGGCAAACTATTATTTTGCACGGCCACAGCAATATTTGTATTTCTTCCCGGATCCGCATGGACATGGCTCATTACGCCCAACCTTGCGCTCCTTAACAATTGTACCGGACTTTTTCTGCTCACGATAAAGCTCCTTACGTCGCTCCGGTGTCAACAGCTCATCCCACTCCGGCAGTTCATATAACCAATCAGCACCCGCTTCTACCATATGGTAATATAAGCTTTCCAAATCAATCGGCAATTTTACAACCGTGTCAGCTTCCATTTCCTCGATTGGGTTCGGTTCTTTCAAGCTTTCATTGATTCCATCTAAGAAACCTACCATATAATTCAATTCCATGCCGTATTTATCTGCTAATTCCTGAACAGTACCGGATACCACTTTCTCCGGAGCCGCAAGTAACTGCTGATAAATGGCTTTTTCCTGCTCGAAATACTTATCCCAAATTGCTTTTCCCTCTTTGGAGTTCAATTCTACGCCATATGCGTACTCTCTCCATTCCTGTAATAATCCCATAATTTCCTCCGATTTCTACTGCTGCCTGCTCTGGTATCCACCGAAAAGACAGCGAATTTTCTTCTTGTGCGATTACTCGTCCACGCAGCTATACGCCTGACAACGTTTCATCCCTGTAGCATTATACCTGTTTTCTCGGCAGAAGTCCACACTTTTTGATATTCCACTGCATAGACTGCATAGATACTCGCAAACCATGACATCGCGCTCATTGACGAACAAATCCTAAAACAGCTCTCTACTTCTGTTCCGGCCGTATCCAAGTCCCGCTCGCTTTCTTATGTTTCCACAAGTCTTTGGATGCCTGATATCCTGTCACCGTCATTACCTGATAATCACTCTCCGTCTTCAGCGAGCGATAAATCTTTTTGAGTGCAACCCACCGGCGATTGTGCTTAGGATCACCGGAATCTCCCAAAAATACTGCATCTTTCTGTTTGTCATATAAAAAGATGGTAACATAATGCCCCGGTGTATTTTTCCAATAGCAAGCTGAGTTACTGCTGCTGACAAGTACAATCGCTGAGTCATTGGAGGCGATCATCTTTTGAAATTTGCGATACGATGTCGGTTTGCGCCGCAGGGACACCTCAAAGCCAAGGCCCTGCATAGCACTTTCCATATACTCCCAGGCGACTGCACCGCCACCACCGTAAATCGTGTTCCGCTTGGTATACTTATAAATATCTACCGGAGAAGCCTCATAAGTGGTCTGCGACGAATAAATATTGGCCATACAACAAAATCCGCAACCGAATGCACCGAATTTGCCACCGTCATAATACGTCTCTGCCCATTTCCCGGACCAAGTCAAACGTTTACCCCAAGACTTCGGTCCCTGCAAAAACGTATACACTGCATCCTCCGGTTTTACCACGTTGTTCTGTCCTGCTGTTTGGATAGATTTCCCTGCTGTTTGCGGCATATCTCCCGTGCTGTTTTTGTCCCCGACATTTTTAACAGCCCCGGTCTGCTTCCCGCCACTTGACGTTATTTTCTGTGCGGACTTTCCTTTATCTGTCTGAGAAGCTGTCACACGCAGAGCAAGTCCCACGACCACAACTACCGCCAGCAATACAACGAAGACACTTTCTTTCCAATAGTTCATACGTCCGCATTTTAGTACATTCCACTTGTTTCTTAATAACCTCATCTTTCACCTTCCTACCGTTATCTGCCTCTGGATTTTTCACTTTCCAACTGTCACTTACCGTGCAAAGCTCCTGCCTTATCACCGTCTACTCGTTACTCAAATATCGCGTCTTTCACTTTCCATACGGATACATCATCTTTTTGCCAGACTACATCTGCCACTTCATACAATCCATTCACGTCAACATTATACGTGCCATACTCTTGATTGCTCAAATAAATATAATTGACATCATACTTCCGGAACAACTCCTTAGCACTCGCCGGACTCGTATACATCGTTTCGACATCCTGTTCATTTTGCTGATAGTTCAAACCATGATAATACAAAAACGAAGAGGAACCACACACGATACTGCGTCCTGTCAACGCCGGGACCGGACTGTTATGAGCCGTTGATGTCAAGATCACATCCCACGGCGTAGTTTCATCCTCAATATATCGACACGCTTTTACCGCTGACGCGGTATATAATTCATAATCAGATACCCATTCCCGGCCCATCGTCAAAAAGCCGGATATTGCACTAACAAATAACAGGCAGGCACCCAAAAGCACTACACCAGCCTTTCCGATAGCACTGCACCAATACACAGCGCCGTACCGTTCATAAATCTGAACTAACGCATCTGCCGCGATTCCGCACATAAAGACCGCTCCAACAAACAACAATTTATTGTTATCATAGTCATTCGGTTGGAAAGCCGCAAGCTCAGCCACAAACCAAATCAACAAATATGGCGCACCTATCTTTAGGTTTCTCGCACTGACCACAAAGGAGGACAGCAAAAGCAGCACAAATGGCAGTCCCAGGTTTTTAAGATAAAATACAATATACTGATCACCATTATTGGACCAATTGAAATGACTGCGCACAAAATTATCGCCGGAGGCCTGTGAAAATGTCCACATAAATAACTGTGGAAGTGCAAATATCAATACTACGATCAAAAAAATGCCCCACGTAAATGCCAAACGTTTCCACGATCTATTTTGCAGATAACGCACTAACTTGTATCCCAAAAACAGGACAAACAGTGCAACCCCAATGATCATTATCGCTAATCCATGTTTGTCTGCAAACTCATTCGAGCGGTTGATCATCTGCATCACGCTAAAGAACGCCAGTCCAATATAAAGAGCATATCGAATCCAGCTGTCTGATACCGTTGCATCAGCACTTGAGCTTCCCCTGCGATTTCCGGTTGACGCAGACACGTTTGCACTTCTTCGACCAGAAGATGTTACTTTGCCATTTCTGCGTCCAGAAGCTGTCGCTATGCCATTTCTGCGTCCAGAAGCTGTCACTTTGCGATTTCTACGGCTGGATCCCCTGCTCGCTGACGCTGCTTTCCGCCCATATGCAGCTTTTCCTGTCACAAAAAGACTATTATCTGTCAGATCCAATAGCAACCATACCGCGCAGATCATCCCCAACGCCAAAAACGAATGTGTATGGATCATTGGAAGCGCACCTGCCGCCACGCCCGCCATAACAAACAATTTCTTTTTGCGCTCCGCTATCGCCCGGAACAAAAACGCCAACAGCGGAAACAATATGGCCCAGCCAAATAATGTCGCACGCTGCGGGATCAGCATGTCAACCATAACCTGTACCCAGCGCAGATTTTTATCCAAATAATTCGTTGGTGTCATATAAAATTCCGCAAAGATTTTATGTATCTTTTCTGCATTGTCAAAATACACAAATCCTAGTCCACCATTCCAAAAGAATAGGATCCAAGCGATCAACGCTGTCGCTGATCTGCCAAGCCAATATTTGATCAAGCAGTAAAATCCCATAAACACCTGCAAAATTGCTCCGAGCATCGGCAAAACGTACGCCAGCCGTAGACTTGCGCCCATCAGATACAAACTGGAACTAACACTGTCGCACAGAAACGGATAGGATAATTTATGCCCCGGCAGCAAAGAATACTCCGGCGGAAACGTCTGCTGATTTGCAATACTGGTAATAAAGCTAAAATGCATATTCATATCGCCGTAGGTGGACTGCCCCGTGTGCATACTGCCATCAGCATTTCCTACGATCGTATGTGTATACAGACAATAGCAAAAAAAGGCAAAAGTAACTGCCATCAAGATCCAAACCGGATTTTCCCGGAACAAACGTTTCCATTCGTTCACCTTCCGATATGGATGCTGCTGTAGTGAAGATTCTGAACAATGGCATCTCCAACCAACCAGCACACATAGAACTACCTGTAATAGCAGAGCCAATACATGTGCTGTCATCGAAAAATCAAACACAAAGGCAAAAAGCAAAGGAAACCATTGTAATGCCAAGACACCGGCGACACTTCCCACCAGATACTGCATCACAATACTATATCGTTCTTTGCACAAAAGTTTTCTGCCAATATACATTCCACTGCCCAGAAACAACGCATAATAACCTACCGCTAAAACTGCCCCTGTCACTCCATTTCCATCAAACATACTTTATACTCATCCTCACTTTAATCACTATTCATCACTCTGCGCCAAGACAGCCAAAAAGCAAGGCAATCCCGTTATCTCCATGCACAGAGAGAAACTCCGTTTCATATAAATATCAGAATACCGTAGTTTCATTTCTTTGTCAAACAGCTTGCCAGACCGGCTCTTTACATTCTTGGGCACACAACTTGCCAAACCGGCTCTTTCCATTCTTTGGCACACAACTTGCCAGACCGGCTCTTTCCATTCTTCGGCACACAACTTGCCAGACCGGCTCTTCCCATTCTTTGGCAAAATAAAAACCCCTTAAGCGAGACCGGGATATTTGCCCTGTCCGCTTAAGGGGAAACACTTTAATATGCTCTTTTGTTATTACAGAGTAATGTCAACACTTGTTGTACCTGCTGCTGCCTCAACAGTCTTGCCTGCTACAGTAATCTTAAAGCTCTTGTCTGTTGCAGTGTAAGAAACAGTAACCTTATCACCATATCTTGTTGCTGTGATATCAGTAAGCTTGTTGGATTCCTGGTCGTAAATAGTTGCTGTTGCAGTCTTACCATCTTCTAATCCATAAACTACTGCCTCTGCATCCTGCAGATAATCATACAATACATTCATTGCACCCTCTGCATCAAAGTTACCATAAGTAACAATGCTGTTTGGACGAGCAAGGATCGGTGTCTGGAAATAATCACATTTTCTTGTGTAATACTTACCACCTTCGTATGTCTCACCACTCTGGATATCTGTCCATGTTCCACAATCCGGTACATAGAACTCTGCAACGCCTTCCTCGTTCATAACCGGAACGATGCACAAGTTGTCACCGAGCATGTACTGCTGATCCAGATACTTACAAGCAGTATCGTCAGAGAATGCGATGACCATAGAACGCATCATTGGTACACCGACCTGATGTGTCTTGTTTGCCTGTGCCCAAAGATAAGGCATCATCTTACCCTTTAATACTGCGTAGTGACGAAGTACATCACATGCCTCTGTATCGCCATCCTTGTCATAAACCCAAGGCACACGGTAAGAAGAAGATCCATGCAGACGGCTGTGTGTAGACAACAGACCAAATGCACACCATCTCTTATATACATCAGCCGGAGCTGTAGCCTCGAATCCACCCATATCATGTGAGAAGAAACCAAAACCTGATGAGCAGAGAGAAAGTCCACCACGAAGTGTCTCTGACATTGCAGAATACTCTGCGTAGCAGTCACCGCCCCAGTGTACCGGGAACTTCTGTCCACCAACAGTCGCACTACGAGCAAAGAGACAAGCCTTGTCCTTACCATAATACTCCTCTAATGCTTCAAATACACACTTGTTGTAAAGGTATGTGTAGTAGTTGTGCATCTTGATCGGATCAGATCCATCATAATATTTTACCTTAGTAGGGATTCTCTCACCAAAGTCTGTCTTGATGTTATTAACACCCATGTCAAACAGCTTCTTCAAAAGACCCTTGAACCAAGCACAAGCCTCCGGATTTGTGAAATCGACGATTGCCATACCAGGCTGCCACATATCACACTGGAATACGCTTCCGTCCAGATTCTTGATGAAATAGCCTTTTTCTTTACCAATATCAAACAACTTAGACTGCTGTGCAATGTAAGAGTTGATCCATACGCAGATCTCCAATCCCTTGTCATGCAGTCTCTTCAACATTCCTTCAGGATCCGGGAACATCTCATCATCCCACTCAAAGTTACACCACTCGTAACCCTTCATCCAGAAGCAGTCAAAGTGGAATACCTGCAATGGAATCTTACGCTCTGCCATACCATCGATAAAGCTGGTTACTGTCTCCTCATCATAGCTTGTTGTGAAGGAAGTAGACAACCACAGACCGAATGAATATGCCGGTGGCAATGCAGGCTTACCTGTCAATGTTGTATAGTTCTCTAATACATGCTCTAAGTTCTCACCACCGATGATGAAGTACTCTAATTCCTCACCAGGTACCGTAAATGTTACCTTAGAAACTGTATCGCTCATTACCTCGAAAGATACCTTGTCAGAGCTGTTGACCAATACACCATAGCTCTTAGAAGAGATATAGAACGGTACTGTCTTGTAACTCTGATCAGAACATGTACCACCATCGCAGTTCCATGTCTCTACTGTCTGACCATTCTTTACGAATGGAGTAAATTTCTCACCGAAACCGTAAATACACTCACCGATGTCCGTCTTTAACTGCTCACGCAAATATGTTGTGTGAGGATCCTGTGGATAGTTGAAGAACTGATCGTCTTCCTGTGTGTTCATACGAGCGTTTGCTGTATACTGGCTCTCGTTAATGATGGATGTTGATCTCCAAGCACCACCTGTCAAAAGCTTATCTTTGTAGTAATACTGTACTTCCCAGTCATCTGCGATCTTGATCTCGACGCGAGTATCACCGGACTTCAATGTTACCTTGTCCTCTGTACGAGTGATCTCAGGAGTATATCCTGTATCCTCATTCAACTCATAACGAGGAATGTTGTCCAATCCTCCTCTGTAATGATCGATGTGTACCTTGATGATATTCTCTGAAGTAGAAGAATATGTGATCTCAAGGTTTGGTCCAGCCAATGTCATACCACGATTCAAAACCGTATATGGTGTAGCCAATACTTTGATGGAATTCTCTGTTGTCTCCACCTTGTATGCCTGAGAAGCGTAGTTCACATTGTAACCCTGTTTGCTTAACCAAAATCCGTCTGCTACTTTCATGTTTCGTCTCCTTTCAAAATACCTTTTCTCTAATTTTGATGACTTTATCCCCGCTTGTCATATCGGTAAGACAAGATCATCCGATTGCGCATATCTTGCGACTTGATAGTTCTATTATACTTGCATATATTTGTTTCGTCTATAATTATTAGAGCAATTTATAACATTATTTTGATATTTTGTGCTAATTTTGGTGAGAAGTTCGCTCATGACATAAAAAAAAGCAAAGCCAGCGCTATGCAAGAATTGCTAAAGCAATTCTTGGTGATGTCACGCTGCATAACAGCATTTTCCAATTCCATAAAAAGACCGTGATCCGATCTACGATCGAATCACGGTCTCACTTAAAACCAATGTTTTGTGTTCAAGAATTTGTTTGACTCAATTCCTTCTAATTTTCTATCGAAAATTATTTGAATTTCTTGTATCCACTCTTTTTAAGTTTCTTAAGCTGAGCTTTCTTTGCCTTCTTAGATGCAGCAGTAACTTTGATTGTCTTCTTGCAGCCCTTGAATGCGCCCTTCTTTACAGAAACTTTAGCTTTCAATGTAAGTTTAGAAAGCTTCTTGCAGTTCTTGAATGCACCTGCCGGGATAGACTTGATCGTCTTACCAAGAGTAACTTTCTTAGCCTTAGCACCCTTGAATGCATTCTTGCCAAGCTTGTTGATCTTGTAAGTAGCCTTAACCTTGCTTACAGTCTTAGATACACTAGTACCTACGCTAAGCTTAGAAGCCTTCTTACCCTTCTTGGACAAGCCAACTACTGTTACAACACCCTTTGTCTTCTTAGAGCCTGTAGCTGTTGCAATCTTTGTTACCTGATATTTGAAGTTGCCAGACTCGAACTTAGCACCCTTCTTGTAGCCAATTGTCTTAGCTGCTTCGAAGTTAGCACCTTTGAGCTGGAATGTAATCTCCATGCTGCTTGTAGGAAGAGTTGTCAAACTACTCATTGCAGAATTTGCATCTTTTCCCTTAGGATAAGCTACATTCTTGATTCCGTCATCTTCTGAATATCCATCAGCTACCATGAACTGATAATACTCATCAGCATCCGGCTTGTTAGGAAGTGAGAAACCACTCTTAACAACCTTGCCATCAATCTTTAATGTAGCATTAACAGCAGTTACACCCTTCTGTGTCAAAGGAATCTGAGTTGTAACATAGAGCATGTTGAAGCCCTTAGCTGTCTTAGCATCTTTCTCAACACCCTTGATTGTCTTAAGGTTTACACCGGAGATAGATACTGTATAGTTTGTTCCGTTTGCTTTCATTGTAGCATTAGCAATCTTAGCATTGAATCCTTTCATCTTATCACCTGTGCTAAGTGATACCTGAGAATTATACTTAATTTCCTTGCTCTTAAGACCATTGCTGGCGTTCCATGGATCACGGAAGATGTAGTTATCTGTCTGGAATCCAAGGTATGCATCATATGTCTTCAATGCCGGTGCCTTTGTAGGAGCAACAGTTGGCTTTGGAGTAGGTGTTACTACAGGAGCCTCAGCAGATACTTCCAATGTAACTGCGAGTGTATCACCTGCAACAACCTCAACCGGGTCACCTGCGTTTGTCCATGTACCATTAGCATTTGTCATAAATGGGTTTGCTTTCTGGAACTCATCTGCCTTACTTGCGGATGTGCTGCAGTAGTTATTAACAATACCAGCGCGAAGCTTGCCTGTTGCTTTATTACCATCGTTATAAACGCTTGCCTTAGACCAATCAAGCGTCTGCTTTACTTTACCGTCAGCGCCAGTGATTGTGATTGTCTTAGGCTTTATAGAATATGTGCTAGGTACAACATAATTCTTCTTGCCGGATACATCCTTTGCACCTAAAGTACCAAACTCAACTCCAAGATAAGATGCCTCTGTCAAAAGATCATCTACATCATCCTCTGCTACTGCAGATACTGTATATGTGCCTGTCGTAGAGATGGCTCCTGTAGATGCTACAAATCCACCACTAACCTCTTCTGTCTCGCCTGCTGCAAGTTTGTAAGCATCATCAACCTGCTTAACAGCACCTGTGCTGTCCTTTACAACTCTGCCTGTTCCACTGAAAATCTTACTGTTATTCTGCACAAGATATGCAGTAAATTCTGGTGCGATCTTAGTTGCATCTGCAGCTTTAGACTTCTCACCAGTCACACCAGCACCTAAAGAAACAACCATAGCTGCTGTGAGAATCATAGAGAGTAAACTCTTTGACTGTTTTCTCATGAATATTTTCCTCCTTTTCATTTTGCAATGTTTTGGTCAAACATTGACATGTTCTTGAACATTCTGGTCAGGATATCATACTTAAATGCTGATGTCCCCCAAATCATGTATTATTATACAAGATTTCCTTTAAAATTTCCAGCCCTTTTTCCTTTAAAAAAAAGGCTTGTTTTACCTACAAAAATAGAGAATCCTCTTGATGCACAGACTTCTACGAACTAAAACCACTCAACAAAAGCAAAGCCAGCGCTTTGCTTTACAAGAATTGCTAAAGCAATTCTTGATAACATTACTCCACACAACAGCAATCTCCGATAAAGGAACAAAAAGCAAAGCCGGCGCTTTGCTTTGCAAGAATTGCTAAAGCAATTCTTGATTGCATTACTCCACACAACAGCAATTTTCGATAAAGTATTTCCGATAATAAAAAAACAGCCGTGTCTTTCGACACGACTGTTTTCCGGTTTTCACCATATTTTAAATGACTCAATAATTATCAAAATTTAGTGTTAATTTCTTTAATTATTTGAATTTCTTGTAACCGCTCTTCTTTAACTTCTTAACATTAGCCTTAGTTACTTTCTTAGAAGCGCCCTTAACCTTGATTGTCTTCTTGCATCCCTTGAATGCTTTCTTAGCAACCTTTGTTAATTTAGCTTTTACCTTCAAAGTAGATAACTTCTTGCAATTAGCAAATGCTCCTGCAGGAATGGACTTAATGTTCTTACCAAGAGAGATCGTCTTAGCATTAGCGCCCTTGAATGCGTTCTTGCCAATACTTGTTACTTTGTAGCTGTAGCCATTGATCTTAGCTGTAGCTGGTGCAGAGAGGCTAGATGCCTTCTTGCCTGCCTTAGAAAGACCAACGATTGCTAATGTACCAGCTTTCTTAGCTGTAGCTGCTTTTGTTACCTTGTAAACAACCTTGCCGCTCTCAACCTTATTACCCTTCTTAGGTGCCTTTGGTGCCTTAGTAGGTGCCTTAGTAGGTGCCGGGCTGTTTGTAGGAGCCGGTGTTACGTTTGGCTTCTCACTTGGTTTAACAGTTGGCTGTTCACTCGGTGTAGGAAGAGCACCCTCAGACGCATCAATATCGTCCTTTGTGATAGTATCGTTCTTTACATTCTCACCTGTCTCAGGATCTTTATAAGTACCTTCCTTAAGGTCGTTCAATGCAGCCTTAAGTCCTGTAATCTTAAATGTAATCTCAATGCTGTTCTCTGGAACTGCCAAATCTTCAGCATCTGTCTTTTCAAACAAAGGTCCCTTATCATCAGGATTCCACTTGTTGATCAGTGGATAGTAGTAATACAACTCATCTGCTTTCTGAACAAGGCTCAGATCTTTAGCAACTTCAACACCATCAACCTTCAGAGATGTAACAGATAACTTAACATCTGCATATGCACCATCTGGGTTTTCTTCTGTCTTAGCAGAAAGGTCTGTTGCGATAGACAACAAGTTGTACTTCGTAGCTGATGACAAATCGATACCGCTAATAGCTACTGTATACTCACCATCTCTTGTAAGTAATACATCAGTAGCCTTGAATTCTGCAGCGTTACCGCTTGCCTTGATGTAATCGTAAGTATCCTGTTTTCCAACAGCATTTGGCTTGTAACCATTACGATAATCCCATGAATCCATCTGATATGCGAGATAAGCATGGATACCCTTTGTAGCCCAAAGAGCCTCATCATAAGCCTTAGGAGCGTCTGTTGGCTCTGGAGTAGGTGTTACTTCTGGTCCTTCTGTATCATCTGCGAATTTCAATTCTGTTGTCTTCATAGTTACATCAGAAATTGTTAAACCAGCTGTTACGTTCTTGTCATCATCTTTCTCTAATGCAGAATCGATGTCAGCGAACATTACACCTAACTGATTTCCAAGAGTAATTTCTCCTGCTGCAGTATAAGATACTGTATATGTTCCGTCTTTTTCGATTTCAACAACACCAGCTGATGGTACTGTGTTACCTAATGTATTTACAGACCAGTCATTAGAGTTTACACCGATGAATGCCTTGATAGACTTAGCGCCTGTCTTTGCTAATACATCTGCAACGCCTGCTGCCTTGAAAGAAATAGAGATGTCTCTAAGTGTCTGACCCTCCATTGTATTTGGATCAAACTTGCCCCAGTTGTTGAACACAAGAAGTCTTGCCTCTCCACTGTCGCCACCTACGAATTTGCTTTCTGTAGCACCATCGAATTTTGCAACGCTCTTAACTTCCTTTGCCACCTCAACTTTGAGAGATGCATCAGATACTGTTAAACCAGCTGTTACATTCTTGTCATCATCTTTCTCTAATGCAGAATCGATGTCAGCGAACATTACCCCCATCTGGTTTCCTAACTTAACTGTTGAAGAACCAGTATATGTTACTGTGTATGTTCCATCTTTCTCAATCTCTGTTACTCCGTTTGCAGGAACTGTGTTTCCAAGAGTATTTACAGACCAGTCGCTTGAATTCAATCCAAGGAATGCCTTAATAGACTTAGCGCCTGTCTTTGCCAATACATCTGCAACACCTGCAACCTTGAAAGTAATAGATGCATTCTTTACATCAATACCTTCAAGCTCACTCGGGTCATACTTGCCCCAGTTGTTAAATACTAACAAACGAGCTTCTCCGGAATCTCCGCCTACTAACTTAGATTCTACCGCTTTATCGAAAGATGTAACATCTTTCATTAAAGCAGGAGCTTTAAGCTGAAGCTTTGTATCAGAAACTTTCAAACCTGCTGTTACATTCTTGTCATCATCTTTCTCTAAAGCAGAGTCGATGTCAGCAAACATTACACCCATCTGATTTCCAAGTGTAATTGTTGAGGAACCAGTATATGTTACTGTATAGGTTCCATCTTTCTCAATTTCTGTTACTCCATCTGCAGGTGCAGTGTTACCAAGAGTATTCACTGACCAATCACTTGAATTCAATCCAAGGAATGCTTTAATAGACTTAGCACCTGTCTTCGCCAACACATCAGCTACACCTTCAACATTAAAAGTAATAGATGCATCTTTCATGCTAATTCCTTCAAGTGCATTTGGATCATACTTGCCCCAGTTGTTAAATACTAACAAACGAGCTTCTCCAGAATCTCCGCCTACTAACTTAGATTCTACTGCCTTATCAAATACAACCTTGTCCACAGTAGATACCGCAGCATCTGCTTTTTCAGAAACAAGGCCGACGCTAGGAATAAGACTTAACGCCATTGCACCGGCAAGAACCCATGACAAAACTTTTTTTGTCTGTTTTCTCATTATTTCTCCTCCTCTTTTTATTATTGAGTCATCGTACATAACTGAAATGCTGTACGTATGTTTTGAGCT
>ENA-UOJD01003087-UOJD01003087.1-human-gut-metagenome-genome-assembly--contig:-P48-NODE-3087-length-12635-cov-20.295866_pt1 | contig 12635 bp, 8 predicted proteins | sample MGYA00242342_ERZ723889 | MGnify/ENA metagenome assembly ERZ723889
TGACACAAACTGCAAACAAAAGATTTCATAGAAACATCCCTCCATTAAATTCCAATTTACCTTATTATACCACACCCCGCCGCTGCGTGTCTATTTCCCGCCGTGCCCGCATACCCTGTACCAAACCACAACAGGGGAGGGGCTTGCCATGCGGCGGGATGCAGACAGAGAGGAACGAAACGCAAGATTGCTGGCGGGCGTGGTGCTGGCGGCTATGTTGGTGCTGCTGTCCGGCATCATCCATCTGCTGTACCACCGGGAGTACGCCGAGACCGACACCCCCAACGACTGCTTTGCGGTGTCGGCGGCGACGGGGGAGACGGCGCTGCCCAAAATCGTCTGCCTGACCTTTGACGACGGCCCCAGCAAAAACACCCGGCCAATTCTGGAAATTCTCGATAAGGAGCAGGTCCCGGCCACCTTCTTTGTCTGCGCGCAGGACGCCAACGAAAAATATCTGCCCCTTGTGGCGGACATTGCGGCGGCGGGGCATCAGATCGCGCTGCACAGCGCGACGCATCAATACTCCAAAATTTATGCGGGCACTGACGCATTCTGGCAGGACATCAGAACGCTGCGCCAGGCGTTGGAGCCGTATGTGGATGTGGCGGCCATCGACTGGCTGCGTTTCCCCGGCGGCAGCACAAACACAGTCAGCCACCGCTACGGCGGAAACGGCATCATGAAAACCCTGAAAGCCCAGGCCGAGGACAAGGGCTACCACTGGATCGACTGGAACGTCTGCGCCGAGGATGCCACCGCCAGCCACCCGGATGCCGCGCAGATTTTGCGCAACATTCGCCGCGATGCTGATGGTCAGGACACCTGTGTCGTCCTGCTGCATGATACAAAAGCAACAGGTCAGACCGTCAAGGCTCTGCCCGATATGATCGCCTATTTCCGGGAGCAGGGCTACAATTTTTGTACGGTTGCACAGATGGATGCCTTGCAATGTGAAACAAAATAGGGTATAATGTACAAGAATCGAAAAGCGGTGGGAGGCGGAACGATGCGCAAAACGGAAAGCCAGAAGATAGCCCTCTGCGGTATGCTGGGGGCACTTTCGGTGGTGCTTTTGCTGCTGGGCAGTGCACTGCAGATCGGCACCTATGCCGCGCCGATGCTGGCGGCGTTCCTGCTCATCCCGGTGCTGGAGGAATACGGCACGCGCTACGCGCTGACCCTCTACGTCTGCGTGGCAATTCTGGCCGTGCTCTTTGTGCCGGAGACCGAGCTGGCGCTGTTTTACGTGCTGGTCATGGGGTATTACCCCGTGCTGCGCGTCAAGCTGAACGGCGTAAAAAGCACGCTCCTGCGCTGGGTGCTGAAGTTCGCGGTGTTCAACGCGGGCACGGTGCTGGTGTATCTTTTGCTGTTTGCACTGCTCGGGCCTGCCGTGCTGGACGAGCTGCTGGCCGACGGCGTCGGGATGCTGGCAGCACTGCTGGCCGCGGGCAACCTGTCGTTCTGGCTGTGTGACCGCGCACTGGCGGCACTGACGCGGTATTACCACGTCATACTCAAGCCAAAACTGAAAAAGAAGTTTTAATTCGGGGAGGAAAACAATATGTGGTACGATGAGGCAGTAGTTTATCAGATCTACCCGCTGGGGCTTTGCGGCGCACCGCTGCAAAACGACGGCGACCAGGCGCAGGCGGGCGAGCACCGCATTCTGCGGGTGCTGGACTGGGTGGAGCACATCAAGCGCCTGGGCGCGACCTGCGTGCTGTTCAACCCGCTGTTTGAGAGCGACGCCCACGGCTATGACACCCGCGACTACAATAAGGTGGACTGCCGCCTGGGCACAAACGACGACCTCAGGCAGGTTTGCGCAGCGCTGCACGCGGCGGGCATAAAAATCCTGTTTGACGGCGTGTTCAACCATGTGGGCCGTGGCTTCTGGGCGTTCAAGGACGTGCAGGAGAAGCGCTGGGACAGCCCGTACAAGGACTGGTTCCACATCAGCTTTGACGGAAACACCAACTACAACGACGGCTTCTGGTATGAAGCGTGGGAGGGCTGCAACGAGCTGGTAAAGCTGAATCTGCAGAACCCGGCGGTGAAAAACTACCTGTTTGACGTTGTGCGCGGCTGGGTGCGGGACTACGACATCGACGGCCTGCGTTTGGATGTTGCCTACTGCCTCGACCTTGGCTTTCTGGCCGAGCTGCGCGGACTGGCCGACAGCATCAAGCCGGAGTTCGCACTGGTGGGTGAGACGCTGCACGGCGACTACAACCGCTGGATGAACGACCACGCCTGCCACAGCGTAACGAACTACGAGTGCTACAAGGGCCTGTATTCGAGCTTCAACACGGGCAACATGCACGAGATCAGCTACAGCCTAAACCGCCAGTTTGGCTCCGAGCAGTGGTGCCTGTACACGGGCAAGCATCTGCTGAGCTTTGTGGATAACCACGATGTAACGCGCATTGCGACGATTTTGACGGACAAGGGCTGCCTACGCCCCATCTACGGTCTGCTGTTCGGTATGCCCGGTGTGCCGTCGGTCTACTACGGCAGTGAATGGGGCATGGAGGGCGACAAGCGCAACGGAGACCCGACGCTGCGCCCGGCGGTGGAGAAGCCCGAAGAAAACGACCTGACCGCCTGGATCGCGGCGCTGGCCCACGCCCACACGGGCAGCAAGGCACTGTGCCGGGGCAGCTACCGCAATGTGCTGGTCCAGCCTAAGCAGCTGATTTTTGAGCGCTATGCCGACGGTGAGCGGGTGCTGGTCGCCATCAACGCGGACGGCAATCCGTTTGACGCCCACTTTGACGCGGGCTGCGGCCGCGCGGTGGACCTCATCACAGGCGCCGACCACGACTTTGGCGGCGGCAGCACATTAGAGCCATACAGTTGTCATTTCTGGAAATGTGAGCGATAATACGATATAAAAAGGCACCTGTCCGTGTGGGCAGGTGCCTTTTTGTGCTATGCTGTATGTTGTAGGGGGCGGCGTCCTCGACGCCCCGCAGGGCAGTATGTAGGGCGGCCTGCCCTCAGGCCACCGCAGCGGGGTGAGGGCGCCCCGCCCTACAATGTATGGGTTAAAGGGGCAGCCCCTGTAAACCCTACGGGGCGGCCCATGTATGGGTTAAGGTTTTAAAGTTTCTTTGCCTACTTTCTTTTCAAAGAAAGTAGGTCACAGGTTCGTATATCCCATCAGCTTTTCATCCACGACGGCGGCGGTGTCGCGGCCCTCGCGCAGCGCCCAGACGACAAGGCTCTGGCCGCGGCGCATATCGCCGCAGGCGAACACCTTCGGGTCGGCAGTGGCGTACTTCACATCGGCCACGGTGCCGCGCTTCGTGCGCTCGACGCCGAACGCATCGGCCACATAGGGCTCGCAGCCCGTAAAGCCTGCCGCGATCAGCACAAGGTCGCAGTCCACGGTGAACTCCTCGCCGGTGGGCACCATCTGGCGGCGTCCGTCCACGACCTCGCTTTTCAGCTTGGAGATCAGCGCGCCGCAGACCTGCCCGGCCTCGTTCTTGTAGAACTCCTTGACCGTCGTCTGGTAGACGCGGGGGTCAAAGCCGAATTTGGCGATGGCTTCTTGCTGGCCGTAGTCGGTTTTCAGCACGCGGGGCCACTCGGGCCAGTCGTTGCCGGGGGCACGGACCGCGGGCGGGCAGGGCATCATTTCCAGCTGCATGACGCTCTCGCAGCCCTGGCGGATGGCCGTGCCGACGCAGTCGTTGCCGGTGTCGCCGCCGCCGATGACCAGCACGCGCTTGCCCGCGGCGGAAACCGCCTTGCCGTCCGCAAAGTTGGAATCCAGCAGACTGCGGGTCACGCTGGTCAGGTAATCCACCGCAAAGAAGATGCCCTGCGCGTCGCGGCCCGGGGCCTGGATGTCGCGGGCCTGCTTCGCGCCGCAGCACAGCACCACGGCGTCATAGCGGGCCTTCAGCTCCTCGGCGCTGACCGTATTGCCGACGTCGGCGTTAAAAACAAACTCAATGCCCTCGTCCTGCAAAATCTTCACGCGGCGGTCGATGACCCACTTTTCCAGCTTCATATTCGGGATGCCGTACATCAGCAGGCCGCCCGCGCGGTCCTCGCGCTCATAGATGGTCACGCGATGGCCGCGCTTGTTGAGCAGGTCGGCCACGGACAGGCCTGCGGGACCCGCGCCGATGACCGCCACGGTCTTGCCCGTGCGGGCCGGGGGCGGCACGGCATGAATGGCGCCGCTCTCGTAACCGTATTCCACGATGGCACGCTCGTTTTCCTTGACCGTGACCGGGTCACCCGTGACGTTGCCGCAGGTGCAGGCCGCCTCGCACAGGGCGGGGCAGACCCGGCTCGTGAACTCCGGGTATCGGTTCGTGGCAATCAGCCGGTGCACGGCCAGATCCCACTTGCCCTGATAGACCAGGTCGTTCCACTCGGGGATCAGGTTGTTCAGCGGGCAGCCGCTGAACATGCCGCCCAACTGAACGCCGCTCTGGCAGAAGGGGACGCCGCAGTCCATGCAGCGTGCGCCCTGGGCCTGCTGCTCGTCGGTGTGCAGCGGGACGTGAAACTCGTTAAAATTCCGGGTGCGCTCCTCGGGCGGCAGCTCTAAACTGGTCTGCCGCGTAATTTCCATAAATCCTGTCGGTTTGCCCATGGTACTCTGCCTCCCTTACTTTGCGCTTTTCATGGCGTAGAACGCCTCGATCTGGGCCTGCTCGCTGTCCTCGCCCTTTTCCTCCATCTGGGCGATCAGGCGCAGCATCTTGTCGTAGTCGTGGGGCAGGACCTTCTTGAACTTGGGCAGATACTCGCCGAAGTTGTCAAGGATTTCCCTGCCGCGCGGCGACCCGGTCAGCTCCACATGCTCACGGATCAGGTCTTTCAACAGCGATACATCGTACTTGTGCTCCACAGGCTCCAGACTGACCATGTCCTTGTTGACGCGCTGGTAGAAGTCCCAGTCCTCGTCCAGCACGTAGGCGATGCCGCCGCTCATGCCGGCTGCAAAGTTCTTGCCGGTCTTGCCAAGCACGACCACCGTGCCGCCGGTCATGTACTCGCAGCCATGGTCGCCTACGCCCTCCACAACGGCAGTTGCGCCGGAGTTGCGCACGCAGAAGCGCTCACCGGCCACGCCGTTGATGAACGCCGTGCCGCCCGTAGCGCCGTACAGTGCCACGTTGCCGATGACGATGTTCTCGCTGCGGTCAAAGGCGGCGTCCTTCGGCGGGTAGACGACGAGCTTGCCGCCGGACAGACCCTTGCCGATGTAGTCATTCGCGTCGCCGACCAGCTCGAGCGTCAGGCCCTTGGGGATGAACGCGCCGAAGCTCTGGCCGCCGTAGCCGTGGCAGACGACATGGAACGTGTCGTCGGGCAGCGTGTTGCCGAACCTGGCGGTGATCTCGCTGCCAATGATCGTGCCGAACGCGCGGTCCGTGTTGCCGACGTCCAGCGTGACGGTGCTGGGCTTCGGCTCGGCGGAGTCGAAGCTCTTTTTGAACTTCTTCATCAGGATGCGCATGTCGGGGGTCTTTTCCAGCTGGAAGTTGTAAACATCCTTCGCGTTGAAGTGTACGTTGGAGTTCTCGACCAGCGGGTTCTGCAAAAGCGCGGTCAGGTCCATCTCACCGGCGCGGGAGCCTGCGGGCGCGGCTTTGACCTTGAGCAGGTCGGTGCGGCCCACCAGCTCATCGACGGTGCGCACGCCGAGCTTTGCCATGTACTCGCGCAGGTCCTCGGCCATGAAGCGCATAAAGTTCATGATGTACTCGGGCTTGCCCTTGAACCGCTTGCGCAGCTCGGGGTTCTGGGTGCAGATGCCCATGGGGCAGGTGTCAAGGTTGCAGACGCGCATCATGACGCAGCCCATGGCCACCAGCGGGCCGGTGCCGAAGCCGAATTCCTCGGCACCCAGCAGGGCGGCAATGGCAACGTCGCGGCCACTCATCAGCTTGCTGTCCGCCTCGATGCGGACGCGGCTGCGCAGACCGTTCATGATCAGGCACTGGTGTGCCTCGGCAATGCCCAGTTCCCACGGCAGACCTGCGTTGTGGATGGAGTTGCGGGGGGCTGCGCCCGTGCCGCCGTCAAAGCCGGAAATCAGGATGACCTCCGCACCGGCCTTGGCAACGCCCGCGGCAATCGTGCCGACACCGGCCTCACTGACGAGCTTGACGTTGATGGCTGCCTTGCGGTTGGAGCACTTCAAATCGTAGATCAGCTGCGCCAGGTCCTCGATCGAGTAAATATCGTGGTGGGGCGGGGGAGAGATCAGGCCGACACCGGTGGTCGAGTTGCGGGTCTTGGCGACCCACGGGTAGACCTTGCCGCCGGGCAGCTGGCCGCCCTCGCCGGGCTTCGCGCCCTGCGCCATCTTGATCTGGATCTCACTGGCGGAGACCAGATACTTGCTTGTCACGCCGAAGCGGGCGGATGCCACCTGCTTGATGGCGGAGTTGCGCTCGGTGCCGTAGCGGTCTTCGGCCTCGCCGCCCTCGCCGGTGTTGGACTTGCCGCCCAGACGGTTCATGGCGATAGCCATGCACTCGTGGGCCTCCTCGGACAGTGCGCCGTAGCTCATGGCCGCGGTCTTGAAGCGCTTGACGATGGAGTCAACGCTCTCGACCTCGTCGAGGGGCACGCCCTGCTCGGGATAGTTGAAGTCCAGCAGGCTGCGCAGGTGCATCGCGTCGCCGTTCTCATTGGCAGCGGCGGCGGTGTACTGCTTGAAGGTATCGTAATTGCCGGTCCAGCAGGCCTGCTGCAAAAGGTGGATGGTCTGCGGGTTGTAGAGGTGCTGCTCGGCAGCGGGGCCGCCGCGGAATTTGTGCGCACCCAGGCTCGGCAGCTCGCGGTTGATGTCCAGACCCAGCGGGTCGAATGCTTCCTGATGGCGGGCTTCCAGATCATTCTGGATGTCCTGGATCGTGATGCCGCCCACGCGGGAGACGGTGTTCGTAAAGTATTTGTCGATGACCTCTTTCGAGATGCCCAGCGCCTCAAAGATCTGGCTGCCCGCGTAGGACTGGATCGTGGAAATGCCCATCTTGGACGCGATTTTGACAATGCCCGCCAGCACGGCCTTGTTGTAGTCGCTGACAGCGGCGTAGTAGTCTTTGTCGAGAAGGCCGTCGGAAATCAGCTCACCGATAGTCTCCTGCGCCAGATACGGGTTGATGGCAGCTGCGCCGTAGCCCAGCAGCGTGGCGAAGTCGTGTACCAGGCGCGGCTCGCCGCTTTCCAGAATCAGCGCCATGGCGGTGCGCTTGCGGGTGCGGACCAGATACTTGCTGACCGCGCCCACAGCCAGCAGGCTGGGAATGGCGACGTGGTACTCGTCAATGTCACGGTCCGACAAAATCAGGATGTTCGCGCCGTCGCGGTAGGCGCGGTCCACATCGACAAACAGGCGCTCAATGGCCTTTTCCAGGTCGGTGTTCTTGTAGTAGCAGATGGACAGCGTCACGACCTTGAAGCCGGGCACGTCCATGGCCTTGATCTTGAGCAGGTCGGTCTCGGTCAGGATCGGGTTCTCGATTTTCAGGACCTTGCAGTTGTCGGCGTCCTCCTCCAGCAGATTGCCCTGCGCACCGACGTAGACGGTGGTCGAGGTGACGATCTTCTCGCGCAGCGCGTCGATGGGCGGGTTCGTGACCTGCGCAAACATCTGCTTGAAATACTCGCTCAGATTCGGGCGGGTGTGGCTCAAAACGGCCAGCGGAGTATCGCTGCCCATGGCCCCGGCGGGCTCGCCGCCGTTCTTGGCCATCGGCAGAATGATCGTGGAGACGTCCTCATACCGGTAGCCGAACGCCTTCTGCAGCTGGACAAGCTGATCCTTCGTGTAGCTGGGCACCTTCTTGTTGGGCACCTTCAGGCTGGACAGCGGGACGAGGTTGCGGTCCAGCCACTCGCCGTAGGGTTGGCGGCTGGCGTAGTCGGCCTTCAGCTTTTCGTCGTCCACCAGCTCGCCCTTGACGGTATCCACCAGCAGCATCTTGCCGGGGCGCAGACGGTCCTTGCGCACGACCTCGTCAGCGGGAATGTCGAGCACGCCGACCTCGCTGGAAAGGATCAGGCGGCCATCCTTCGTGATGTAGTAGCGGCTCGGGCGCAGACCGTTGCGGTCCAGCACTGCGCCCATCACGTCGCCGTCGCTGAACAGGATGCTGGCGGGGCCGTCCCACGGCTCCAGCATCGTGGCATAGTACTGGTAGAAGTCGCGCTTCTTCGGGTCCATCGACTTGTTGTTGTCCCACGGCTCGGGAATCGTGACCATGACGGCCAGCGGCAGATCCATGCCGTTCATGACCATGAATTCCAGCGTGTTATCCAGCTGGGCAGAGTCGGAGCCGCCCTGGTTGACGATGGGCAGAACCTTCGTCATATCGTCCTTTAAATAGTTGGAACCGATGGTTTCCTCGCGGGCAAGCATCGTGTCCACGTTGCCGCGGATCGTGTTGATCTCGCCGTTGTGCAGGATGAAGCGGTTGGGGTGGGCGCGGTTCCAGCTCGGGGATGTGTTCGTCGAGAAGCGGCTGTGCACCATGCCGATGGCGGATTCATAGTCGGCGTCCTGCAGATCGGGATAGAACAGGCGCAGCTCCTTGACGAGGAACATACCTTTATAGACAATGGTGCGGCTGGACAGGCTGCAAACGTAGGTGTCGGGGCTGGACTGCTCAAACACGCGGCGCGCCACATAGAGGCGGCGGTCAAAGGCAATACCGGCCTCGACGCGCTGCGGCTTGCCTACAAAGCCCTGCCAGATGCTGGGCATGCAGGCAATGGCCTTGTGGCCGAGCACCTCGGGGCAGGTGGGAACCTCGCGCCAGCCTAAGAAGGGCAGACCCTCCTTTTTGCAGACGATCTCAAACAGCTTCTTGGCCTGGTTGCGCTTGAGCTCATCCTGCGGGAAAAAGAACATGCCAATGCCATATTCTCGCTCTGCGCCCAGGGTCAGCCCCTGCTCGGCAGCGGCCTTCTGGAAGAATTTGTCGCTGATCTGCGTCAGAATGCCGACGCCGTCGCCGGTCTTGCCCTCGGCGTCCTTGCCCGCGCGGTGCTCCAGATGCTCCACGATCTGCAGCGCGTCGTCAATGGTTTTGTGGCTCTTGCGCCCCTTGATGTCCACCACAGCGCCGATGCCGCAGTTGTCATGCTCAAACCGGGGGCTGTACAGCCCGGCGGGGGTCTTGCGCTCGGTAAAGTTTTCCATACCTCGTTTGCTCCTTTCCCAATCCCGTTAAACCGCGCTGCGTCGCACATTTGCCGCGCGGGCGGGATAAACAAAAAAGACGCTCCCAACAGGGCACACAGGCCCCTTGTGGGAACGTCTTTGTTCTTGTCTGCATCATACCATAGATGCCGCCGCTTTACAATCCCGAAGCAGAAGATTTTACGGAAATTAAGCGAAAAACGTTTAGAAATTTGGTTTAGCAAGCGTAAACTTAATAAAATTAAGCCGCGTGGACTTTCTGCCGCTTTGTAGGGGCGGCATATATGCCGCCCGCGGCCTAACGGCATCTCTCTTTTCCGGTTTGCATTGTAGGGAGGGGTCTTGACCCCTCCGCGGCGGCCTGTGGGCAGGCCGCCCTACAATCCCCGGAAAGCGTGTGCCGCCATGCGGGGCGTCGGGGACGCCGCCCCCTACAAGGTACGCCGCCCCTACACAATACGCCGCGCTGTAGGGGCCGGGCATGCCCGGCCCGCGGCCTAACGGAACCGCCCGTTTACGGTTGACCCGCAGGGGAGGAATTCATCCCTCCCGCGCCGTGTGTCGCTGCCGCCCAAACAAAAACCGCGCAAGGCTTTTCGCCCTGCGCGGTCATTTTGCATACTAAAAAACGTTACGCCGTTTTCTCGCCGTTCTGCTTTTTCAGCTCGACCAGAATCTCGGCCAGCAGCTCCTCCTGCGTGGGGGCGGCGGGGGCAGCAGGCTCCTCCGCGGCGGGCTCCTCATGCTTGCCCATCTCCATCAGCTTGTTCATAGCCTTGACGATGCAGAACAGCACGAACGCCATGATCAGGAAGTTGATGACGGCGGTGATGAACGCGCCGTACTTAAAGACCAGCTTGCCATCGCCAAAGACATCCCACATCATGGCGTCAAAGTTGACCTTGCCCAGAATACCCAAAATCGGGCTGATGAGGTTGTCTGTCAGGGAGGTGACCAGCGTGGAGAACGCACCGCCGATGATAACACCGATGGCCATGTCCATCATGTTGCCCTTCAGGGCGAAAGCTTTGAATTCCTCAAAGAACTTTTTCATAAGTAACCTCCTCAAAGCTTAAAAGGTCGATGCAGCGTTTTACTTTTTCAGCAGCTTTGCCACGGTCTGGGCCGCATTGTCCAGATAGTCGCCCGCGAACATCTCGATCATGCCTGCATCGGCCTCCTTGGCCAGCTCGGGGTCGATGGGCATCTTCGCCAGCACCGGCAGCTTGTATTTGTCGGCAATCTCGTCCACATGGCTGTCGCCAAAGACGTTGATGTGCTTGCCGCAGTTGGGGCAGACGGCGTAGCTCATGTTCTCGACCAGGCCGAGGATGGGCACATGCATCATCTGGGCCATCTGGACGGCCTTGCCGACGATCATGCCGACCAGCTCCTGCGGGCTGGACACGATGACGATGCCGTCCACCGGCAGCGTCTGGAACACGGTCAGCGGCACGTCGCCGGTGCCCGGGGGCATGTCAACGAACAGGAAATCAACGTCCCACACGACCTCCTGCCAGAACTGCTTGACCGCGCCCGCAATGACGGGGCCGCGCCAGACAACGGGGGCCTCGGGGTCGTCGAGCAGCAGGTTGATGCTCATGATTTCCACGCCGGTACGGCTGGAAACCGGGTTGATGCTCTCGCCGTCACCGGTGGCCGGGCCCTTCACGCCGAACAGGCGGGGGATGGACGGGCCGGTGATGTCGGCGTCCAGCACGCCGGCCTTAAAGCCAAGGCGGCGCATCGAGACAGCCAGCATGGCGCTGGTCATGCTTTTGCCGACGCCGCCCTTGCCGGAAACGACGCCGATGACTTTTTGGATATGGCTTCTTGCGTGCGGCGGCTCATGCTGCGGCGCGCGGTGATCGCAGTTGGACTTGCAGCTGCTGCAATCATGGTTACAGGCTTCGCTCATGGTATATTTGCTCCTTTAAAAATTGCTCTTTCTTCAGTTTACCAAAAATCGCGCCGGAATGCAAGACACCGGTCAATTTAAAAGTGCCCCAGCGGTGTCTCTATTTTACCGTGTGGATCTCTCTCCCGCAAGTCATACCGCGCCGCCCGCCCGCATACCCATCAGCAGGGGAAGGGGGCGGCGTATGAGCAAACGCAGAACGTACCTACACAATGCGGCGCTGCTCACCGGGTCGGGGCTGGTGCTGCGGGCGCTGGGCATGGGGTTCCGAATCGTGCTGGCGGCGTATCTGGGCAGCGAGGGCATGGGTCTTTACCAGCTGATTCTGGCGCTGTACATGGTGTTCGTCTCGTTCGCCACGGCGGGCGTCAATGTGGCGTCGGCGCGGCTGGCGGCGCAGAGCCTGGCCCGCGGCAGCGGCATGGCCGAGACTCTGCGCGGGCTGTGCATCACGGCGCTGGGCTTCGGCACGGCGGCCATGCTGGCCCAAAGCGTATTGGCCGGGCCGTGCGCACGGTATCTGCTGCACGACGTCCGCGCCGAGACCGCGCTGCTGATTTTGGCCCCCAGTCTGCCGTTTATGGCCGTGTCGGGCGCGGTGCGGGGGTGCTTTTTGGCCGCGCGGCGGGTGCAGCCGAACATCACGGCGCAGTTCATCGAACAGCTGGTGCGGATGGCCGTCGCCGCGGCGGGTCTGCGGACGCTGGCGCAGTGGGGTGCGGGCTACGGCTGCGCCGCCGTGCTGCTGGGCAACACGGTCAGCGAGAGCGTCTCCTGCGGCATTATGCTGGCTTTTGCCGCACGCACGCCGGAATTTGCACCCCGGCCCGGTGCGCCGCTGCACCCCTACACCCGCAAGGAGCTGTACGACATCCTGTGGCCCGTCGAGGGCAGCCGTCTGCTGGCCAGCGCCCTGCAGGCGGCGGAAAGCAGCCTGATCCCCTACACGCTGGCGATTTACACGGGCAGCCGCGCCGAGGCCGTGGCCCAGTACGGCAGCTTAAAGGGTATGGCGCTGCCGCTGCTGTTTTTCCCGTTTTCGGTGCTGGGGGCGCTGTCCGGCCTGCTGATGCCCGAGATCACCCGCGCCCACACAAAGGGCGACACCGCCGCCATGCGCCGCCTGATTTTTACGATGCTGCGCATGACCGGCGCGTTCTCGCTGGCGGCGGGGGCTGGGTTTGTGCTGCTCGGCGCGCCGCTGGCCGGGTTCGTCTACCGGGATGCCAAGGTTGGGCGGTATGTGCAGCTTTTGGGCTTCGTCGCGCCGTTCATGTATCTGGAGAGTATGGTGGACGGCGTGTTAAAGGGTCTGGGGGAGCAGCTTGCAACATTCCGATATTCGCTGTTTGACTCGGTGTTCCGCATTGCGGCGATTTGGCTTGTCGTGCCGCAATACGGCATGATGGGGTTCCTGGGGGTCATGGCCGTGTCGAATCTGATGACCTGCGGGCTGAATATGAGGAGGATGATGGTACAAATAAAAAAGCCTTCCCCCTAGGGGGAAGGTGGCCGAGGCCCCGTCCGAGG
>ENA-UOJD01003094-UOJD01003094.1-human-gut-metagenome-genome-assembly--contig:-P48-NODE-3094-length-12613-cov-5.201147_pt1 | contig 12613 bp, 7 predicted proteins | sample MGYA00242342_ERZ723889 | MGnify/ENA metagenome assembly ERZ723889
TCCTTCACCGCATCACAGTTGTACAAAAAAGCCCCATTTTCAAAATGAAGATACAAACTGCGATAATCCATATTGATCGTGCCACAGGTTGCCGCTTCCCCGTCGCAGACACACTGTTTTGCATGAATAAATCCAGGTGTGTATTCATAAATACGCACCCCCTGTCGCACCAGTCCTGCATAATAAGAACGTGTCACTTTGTAGATCAGTTTTTTATCCGGGATTCCCGGTGTCACGATCCGCACATCCACCCCGCGTTTTGCTTCAAGTCCCAGGGCCCGGTTCATCTCATTTGGGTTGATCAGATTCGGGGGTGTGTAATAAATCTCCTTTTTTGCATGTGCAATGAGATTCATATAAACACTCTCTCCGACGTGCTCGTCATCTAACGGACTGTCCGCATACGGCTGGATAAAACCATCCTGTTTCGCCTGATAATCTGTCTCTGGCAGATACTTCTGATAATCCTGATCTGTTTTTTTCACGGCATTCCACATTTCAAGAAACATGACAGTAAGGCTTTTTACCGCATCCCCCTCTAAGCGGATACCGGTATCCTTCCAGTGTCCGTACGGGTGGGTAATGTTAAAATACTCATTTGCAAGGTTATATCCCCCTGTAAATCCCACCTTTCCATCGATGACCGTGATCTTTCTGTGATCCCGGTTATTCATAAATACGGACAATACCGGAATAATCGGATTGAATACACGGCATGCAATGTCATTTTCTTCCATGCGTTTACGGAAATCATGATTGATAAAACCGATACTTCCGACATCATCATAAAAAATACGTACCTCCACACCATGTGCAGCTCTGTCTTTCAAAACGTTTAAAATCCGCTCAAACGATTCCGCCTGCTCGATTGCATGGTACTCCATAAAAATAAAATGTTCTGCTTTTTTCAGTTCTGCAAGCTGTGCCTCCAGCCCCTGTGACGCATCCGCATAAAATGCTACATCTGTGTTATGATATACCGGATAATGCCCGTATTTCCAGATATAATCCGACTGATTTGCAATCGACAAATCTTTTTCCTGCAGTTCTTTTATGACCTCATCATCACCGTTTAAAAAAGGAAAAAGTTCCTCATCGATCAATTCATAACGTTTTTTCATGCTCCTCGTCAGATTCGAACGCCCGAATAACAGAAACACACACAATCCAAAAATCGGAAAAGCTGCAATCAGAAGCATCCATGGCACTTTAAATGCCATATTTCCATGCGTTCCGTATATTGCAAAGACAACTGAGACTGCGATCAGCGTGGAAAAAAGGGAAATTGCCGCTGAATAACGGTTCAGCCATAAGAAAAGGTTGATGATCCATATCACCTGAAGCAAGACACTGATTCCGACAAAGACAAGTCTTCCTATGCTGTTTTTTACTGATGTTTTCTGTTCTGTTCTCATAGTATTGAAAAATACCGCACAATTGCTCATGCGGTACTCTTTTCTCCATTTCCGATTTATTTTTTAATTACGTCCACCTATTTTATCTTTTACATTTGCGTTTACTTTTCCGAGGTAACCTACCAGCTCATCTGATACTGTCACAATCCGCTCTGTCGCCTGATTGCACTGGTCAACGATCTGCTGGAATTCTTCCATATTCTCGGTCGTTACTTTAGCGCTGTCAGCATTCTGCTCCGCAAACTCTGTCAGAGATGTGATTCCACTCTCGATCACAGTCTTATGATCATCTAACGCACTTACTTCTTCACTGATTCCATCTACCGCATCGCTTGTATTCTTGATTTCCTCATTCAGTGAACGGAAAATCTCTTCTGTATCATGAATCTTTTCATTCTGTTTTACAAACGCTTCTGATACCTTCTGTGTGATCTCTACTCTTATATTTGAATTGTCAATCAATGTATTGACAATCTGGTTGATCTGCTCTGTTGATTCTCTTGACTGATCTGCTAACGTACGGATCTCTTCCGCAACAACTGCAAATCCTCTTCCATGTTCCCCTGCTCTTGCAGCCTCAATGCTTGCATTCAATGCAAGAAGGTTTGTCTGATTAGAAATTCCGGCTATGATCTCTGTTGCCGTACGGATCTCCTGCGCTGACTGGTTGGTCAGATCTGTCTGCTGTCTTACATTTTCAATCGCAATGCCGCTCTCTTTGCTGATATTTACAAGTTCCTCCATGATTGCTTCTGCTGCTTTGTTGCTCTCTTTCATATGCTCTGCACTCTGTGCTAACATCGAAACATTTTCAGCAATCTCATCAATCGTTCTGCTGATAGCGTTGATCTTCTCTTTCATATCAACGGTATGATCTGCCTGGGATATTGTATTATCGGTAATGGTGGTAACTGCCTGCTCGGTCTGTTCCAGAGAAGTTGTCATACTCTTAAAGATATGTTTGAAATCCTCCGAAACCTCACCAAGCTCCTTCGTCGCCTTTTTAATGCCAAGTACAACCTGTGAAAATGAAGTAATCGACTCCTGAAATGTACGCACAAGCTGTCCGATCTCACCATCTTTCTCCGCAAGTTTATTTGCCTTCTCTGCAACACCACCGGAACCTCCTGCCTCTGTGCCTTCGCCCATAAGCTGTCTGAAAACATCCAAAAGTGTCCTGATTAATGCAAACACTAACCCGAAAATGATTACTGTTGCAGCACAGATCAGTATCATCGCAACCATTGTGCCGATCACTCCATTTTTCAACAGCTCAAGTACAACAATCTGCCATACTGCCATAATCAGGAAAAACACACCAAAAACGCTTAGCAGTTTTTTCCATGCCATCTTTTTATCATCGCCCATTTTTTTATCCTCCATCTGTTTTTATTACCTAAGACTGTCCCGCAGCAGGCGGCGCAGTCTGCATTGATTTTTGCATAACCTTATTCTCATACATTGCATGATCTGCTTCACGGAATACGGATGCAAAAGAATCTATGCAGTCCGGCTCATAAAATGCGATTCCCCGCGCAATCTGTATTTTCTGTTCATACTTTGTATTGTTTTTATTGAAAACCACAATGCCATCATCAAAATTTCTCAGCAACTCATCACATATTGCCTTTTCGGCCTGTTCGATGATGATCACAAATTCGTCTCCTCCGATGCGGTATACGATATGGTCTTTAAATCCCTTTTGTATCAGTCTGCTTGCATCCCTGATCAGCATGTCACCGAATTCATGTCCAAAATTGTCATTGATCTTTTTAAGGTTATTGATATCCATGACTACAACTGCATATTTGATCTTCTCATCAGCCGCACGTTTATCTAACTTATCCACATACTCTTTATATGCAGCTTTATTGGCAACGCCTGTCAGGGCATCCGTATACGCCTGCTCATTCACATAGTCAATGTAATGCCGCAGGTGATTTACCATCTGTTGCACGCTGTCTGCAAGTACACCAACCTCATCTTTGGATTCACAGTCGATATTGACCTCAAGATCACCACCGGCAACCTTCTGTGCAGCTTCCGTAAGTTCTTTGAGCGGACGCGTCATTTCCCTGGTAACATGGATTGTGATCAAAACCGATATAAACATGATAGACAGCGTTGAAACCAAAAACAATCGGATAATACGGTTACTCGACGCATTGATCTCCTTTGCCGGTGCGGTGACAACAAAAAACATACCGTTTTCCAACTGTCTGGCGGTCATTTTCTTCTTTATGCCATCCAGATTATAACCGACAAGATTATCCTGTGTTCCTTTTTTGTACAGTAAATTTAAGACCTTTCTGATCTTTCCATGTGTATTTTCTTCATCAAGTCCTTCCGGATAATCACGGTGATAATAAATTACATAATCTGCTCCTGCAAGGAAAGCATAACCGCTCTCATAAATCTGTACAGAATCCACCTTTTCTTTCAGCAGTGCCATATCAATATCCATGCCCAGAACACCGATAAAGTCTTCATTCCTGTATATCGGCACCACATAAGAAATAATCCAGTCATTTTTATTCTTATTGTCATACGGCTCCATCCAGAACGCCTCTTCTTTTTCGAGTGCCTCATAATACCAGTTGACATGCTCCTTATCATCCTGTGCATATTTTGAAAAATCGACAAGGGAATCTTCAGTAACTTCGCCATTTTCATCCTTGTACCAGAAAAATCCTGTCTGGGGACCAGCAAGTTCCGGATTCACTCTCATATAGACTCCGCGTGATCCTTCTGTATTTTTCACAGTATGTAAGGCAACCTCCTGCACTTTCTTCACCAGCACATCGGTATTGTCTTTGTCCATCCCGTTTTTTCCAAGTTCGCTATACTGTTCTATTGTATAATCCTGAATCATATTCACGGACTGTTCAATACTTGTCAGCGTTGCATTGATCTCCTCTGCCTTATCCTCGCAAAACAGATTCATGAACTGTGCGGAATCCTCATTTACAAGTTTATGCGTATATAGAAAACCAACATATCCAAGTGCCAGCGCTGAAAGAAGTACACATCCTACCGTCAAAGCCAGAAATTTAGACTGTAAAGACCTCATCGGCAATCCTCTCTCTCTTCTTTCTGATATAGTTCTATTATATGCATTTTGTCATAAATTGTCAAAAATTATCACTCATTTTTTGTATGTTTTTTTGAACACTTTCGACAACATTTTCTTGATTTTTTTTCCGGGAAACCCTAAAATTATTTGTGGTATGTGACCATACCACAAATATTTTTGACACAATAGAGGTATAAATTTTATGGAATTTCAAAAATTAAATGCACCATCACTCAAAGAGTTATTTATATCCGAACTTGAAAATATGATCATTTCCGGCAGACTTCCGATTGGCACGAAACTCCCATCCGAACGTGAACTTGCCTCATCCATGCAGGTTTCACGTGCCGTCGTCAACTCCGGTATCGCCGAACTTGAAAAGAAGGGGTTTGTCGTGGTAAAACCACGGATCGGTACGTTCGTGGAAGATTACCGCAGAAATGGAACTATGGACACCTTAGTTTCCATTATGAAATATAATGGCGGTTCTTTAAGCAGTGATGAGATCCGTTCCATCCTCGAAGTGCGTATTCTTTTTATGAACCTTGCAGCCCGCCTTACGATTGAAAAAGCAAGTGACGCTGAAATCGAGGGACTTACCTTTTATCTGGACAAATTAAAAAATTCCTCCACCCCGGAGGATGCCGCTGCATCGATCTTTGAATTCAGCCACGAACTGAGTTTTATCAGTGGAAATATGCTTCTGCCGCTGTTTTTTACCTCTTTCCGCGACCTTGTTTGCAGCCTGTGGGTGCGCTATGCAATAAAATACAGCATCGAGGAATTATACCAGAGTGCCTTATCCATTTATAATTTCGTCCGTGCAAGGGACGTAGACGGTGCTCTCCATTACATAGAAACTTCCACCACAGAATGTATCAGCGGAAACCGCATGATCTACTGATCTTAGAAACACCTTCAAATAAACTTCATAAAAACAGCCGGACTTTGAGGCATTCTGACCGCTGCTTCATTATCTGACGATCACAGGTCACCTCAAAATACGGCTGTTCTTATTTTTCTTACATTTTATTTTGCAAACTGGCTGTTATACAGTTTTGCATAAAATCCATTTTTCTCTAACAGTTCCTCATGTTTTCCCTGTTCCACAATATTTCCATCCCGCATGACAAGAATGATATCTGCTTCTCGGATCGTGGAGAGACGATGTGCAACGATGAAACTGGTACGTCCTTTCATCATACGCGCAAATGCTTCCTGAATCTTGATCTCGGTTCTCGTATCAATCGAGGATGTCGCCTCATCTAAGATCAGCATCGGCGGCAGACACAGCATGACTCTCGTGATACAAAGGAGCTGTTTCTGTCCCTGCGAAAGACTTCCGCCATCCTCCGAGATCACGGTATCATATCCTTTTGGCAGACGCTTGATAAAGCTGTGAGCATGGGATGCTTTTGCCGCTGCGATGATCTCTTCCTCCGTGGCATCCGGTTTTCCCATCGTGATATTTTCACGGATCGTTCCACTCCTTAACCACGTTTCCTGCAATACCATACCATAATTGCTTCTGAGGCTCTTTCTGGTCATTTCACCGATCGGTGTTCCGCTGACACGGATCTCTCCACTGTTCACATCATAAAAACGCATCAGAAGATTGATGAGTGTCGTCTTACCGCAGCCCGTAGGCCCTACGATTGCCACGCGCTGTCCCGGCTGTACGGAAAGGTTGAAATCCTCGATCAGCTTCTGTTCCGGCGTATAAGAGAAATATACATGGGACAGTTCTACGCTTCCGTCCGCTTTCTCTAACACTTTCGCACTCTCTGCATCCGGCTTCTCGACCGGCTCCTCGATCAGTTCAAACACTCGGGCAGCACAGGCAAGTGCATTCTGCAGCTCGGTGATGACACCGGAGATCTCGTTAAACGGCTTCGTATACTGGTTCGCATAACTTAAAAGACTCGATAACTGTCCGACTGTAATGCTTCCTCTGATGGCAAGAAATGCACCGATGACACCGACTGTCGCATAGACAAGGCTGTTGATAAAACGTGTTGCCGGGTTCGTGATACTTGAAAAGAAGATCGCGCGCAGTGAATATTTCTGCAGTCTTCCGTTGATCTCGTCGAACTGCTCTAACGCCTCATCCTCATGTGAAAATGCCTGCACGACTTTCTGGTTTCCAACCATCTCTTCGATGAAAGCGGTCTGTTCGCCCCGCGTCTCAGACTGCAGTTTGAACATGGAAAATGTCTTTTTTGCAATAAAACTTGCAACAAACAATGATAACGGTGTGATGACCACGACCGCAACCGTGATATTCACACTGATCGTCATCATAAAGATCAGTGTACCGAAAATTGTCACGATTCCGGTAAAAAACTGTGTAAATCCCATCAGAAGACCATCTGCAAACTGATCAACATCCGCGATGACACGGCTGACCACCTCTCCATAAGAATGGGAATCAATATACTTAAGCGGTAAATGTTCGATCCGCTCAAACGCTTCTTTCCGGATATCACGGATCACATTGTAAGTAATCTTATTGTTGCATGCATTCATGATCCACTGCGCGGCTGCCGTGAGCAAAATCACCACTACCATACGCTCTAAGATCACAAGGATTCCTGCAAAATCAACCTGTCCCTTCGTGATAATCAGGTCGACTGCACGTCCTGTTAAGATCGGGATATAAAGAGTCAGTGCCACGGTAACTGCCGCAAGCACGATCGATAAGCCAAGGTAAAACCAGTATCTCCGGATGTAATCAAGCACTTTTTTTACTGTTGTCTTCTGCTGGTCTGTCACTACTTTTTTCATGCCGTCTTACCTCCTTCCTGTTTCTTAAACTGTGAGTTGTAGATTTCCTGATATACCTCACAGCTTTCTAACAGCTCTTCGCTGGTTCCAAGTCCGACGATCTTTCCATCATCAAGCACAACGATGCGGTCTGCATGCTGGATTGAAGCAGCTCGCTGGGAAACGATAAAGACGGTCGTCTCTCCTTCCATTTCGCGGATGGCTTTTCGAAGAGCTGCATCCGTTGCAAAATCAAGTGCGGATGCACTGTCGTCTAAAATGAGTATCTCCGGTTTCTTTACGACTGCACGTGCGATCGTTAAACGCTGGCGCTGTCCGCCGGAAAGGTTTTTTCCGCCCTGTTCGATTTCAAAATCAAGTCTGCCCTCTTTGTTGTCGACAAACTCTTTTGCCTGCGCAACTGTGATGGCACGGTTCAGATCTTCTTCTGTCGCATCCGGGTTTCCCCATTTTAAGTTCTCGCGGATCGTTCCATGGAACAACACGGCTTTCTGTAAAACCGTACCGATCTTTCCACGCAGCTCCTCAAGCGGATAATCTTTGACGTCTTTTCCGTCCACTTTAATAAAACCGGACGTCACGTCATAAAACCGCGGGATCAGGTTGACTACCGAAGATTTTCCGGAACCGGTTCCTCCGATGATACCGATCGTCTCGCCTTTTTTTACCTTAAAATCAATATCCGTTAAAGATTCGTCTCCGGCACCCGCATAGGTTAATCCTACATGTGAAAATTCCACGGCATACTCTGCTTCTTCTGATCTGTCAGCGGTATCCGTCTGCACCTTATCCACTTTCTGGCCTGATCCGTCCGTGATGGATGGCTGCATCTCAAAAATGGACTGGATACGGTTTCCACCTGCAATGGATTTATTGATATTGATGATCAGGTTTGCAAGCTTCACTAACTCCACTAAGATCTGTGACATATAGTTGATCAGCGCAACCACCTCACCCTGTGTGATATATCCGTTATCAACACGGACTGCACCGGTCCAGACAAGCACCACGATCGCACCGTTGATGATCACATAGGTAAGCGGATTCATTAGTGCTGATATCTTTCCGACATAGATCTGCGCCCTTGTCAGAAGATCATTATTTTCATTAAAATGTACTTTTTCATCATCTTCCTTATTAAAAGCACGGATCACCCTGCTTCCTGTTAAATTTTCTCTTGTGATCCCAAGCACCTTATCGAGCGCTGACTGTACCTTTTTATAAAGCGGAATACTGATCAGCATGATACCGAATACGATTATGGAAAGAAGCGGGATCGTAACGACAAACACCAGTGCCGCTTTGACATCGATGGTAAATGCCATGACCATTGCGCCGAACACGATAAACGGGGAACGCAGAAACAGACGCAGCACAAGGTTCACGCCGTTCTGCACCTGATTGACATCACTTGTCATTCTCGTGATCAGTGTCGCCGTTCCAACAGTATCCATCTCTGTAAAAGAGAGGCTCTCAATGTGTGCAAACAGCGCATGGCGCAGTTTTGTTGCAAACCCGACTGCCGCCTTTGCCGCGAAATACTGTGCGGTGACCGAGCAGGTCAGACCGATCACTGCAAGCAGTACCAGCACCATGCACATTTTCATAATATAGGACTTGTCCCCGGTCGCAACACCGGTATCAATGATGGCCGCCATAACCAGCGGCACGATCAGTTCAAAGGTTGCCTCGAGCAGTTTAAAAAGCGGACCTAATACACTTTCCTTTTTATAGTCTTTTAAATAAACCAGTAACTTTTTCATAGTATTCTCCATTTTTACGCTGCACTTTACGCATGACAAGTTTGGGCGTAAGCACAAACTTGAGTGTGAAAATCTTATTTTCACACTGCCCTCAAATGTTTATTTTTTAATTTTTTTCATCTGCTGCAAACCAAAGATCACTACCCCACCGATAATAAAGAACAGGATGGAAAAATTGTGGATCGTCATTGCAGGCTGTGGGGTATCCAGTGTTGTTGGTCCCATGATCACAGCATAAATAGAACCAAGCATCAGTCCGACGATCAGAAAGATCATCTGCGCCCGAAAACGCTCTAATGCCTTACGGATCAGCTTTACAATACTGAAAATACCGACTAACACACCACATCCGAATACGAATACTGTCGGAAAACTTTTTAAGTTTAAATGCAGGATATCCTTGATCGCCGTCACGATCGGCAGGTAAAGTCCCATAATTAAAAGCAGTGTGGAACCGGAAATACCAGGAAGCACCATTGCGCAGATTGCAACTGCGCCTGCTATGAATACATAAATTCCTGTTGTGACTGTCAGATGTTCCAGATTTACACTGTTTCCGCCGCCAACCGGATTAAAATAGGTGATGGCACACACGATGGCTGCCCCAACCAGTACAAACGGGCAATATGCATATTTCCCTTTTAGTGTGTCCAATTCTTCACGGACTACAATCGGAATTGCAAAAATTATAAATCCGATAAATAATGAACTGATCGCATAAATATGAGATTCAAAAACATTTGCAAGGATCAGAATCGCAAGGATCATTCCTGTTACCCAGCCGATACCGAGCTTGATCAGAAAGAAAAACGCTGTTTTCTTTTTTTCCATATTTCCGGTGATCAGATCATCGATCGAGTCGATAAACTGATCGTAAAACCCAAGCAGAAATGCCACGGTTCCACCGGATACTCCCGGGACACTATCTGCGAGTGCCATACAAAATCCTCTGATAAACTGTATTATGTACATACGGTTACCTCTTTCTTCCTTATTAATATTTACATGTGCTGTCTGCACACCATACTGCCTATTATAATCTTTCGGCTTCTGTTTTGTCTAGTATCGTAAACATTAATATTTCTTTTTTGTATCTTTTATTTCAATTTCCCGGTGCAGTCCCAAAAGACAGATCAGATTTGGCACTGCCATCAGAAAATTAAACAAATCCGAAATGCCCCACACCACATCAAGAGTAATCACTGCGCCGAAATAAACGCACATCATATAAACGACCTGGTAAATGCGGACACCCTTTTCCCCAAACAGATACCGCACGGCGCACTCGCCATAGACATTCCATCCGATGATCGTCGCAAACGCAAACAAGACCAATGAAACCGACAGCATCTCATCGCCCCACACCGGCAGTTCCCGGAATACGGCAAAACACATCCGCTCCCCCGGCACCCCCGCATAATTGCCCGGATGGGCAATCATACTTGAAACCGAAGCAATTCCTGTGATTGCACACATGACGACCGTATCCCAAAAAGGCCCTGTCATGGAGACAAGAGCCTGATCCCTCGGTGATGCATGCTGCGCCGTCGCCGCTGCCATTGGAATTGAGCCAAGTCCCGCCTCATTTGTAAAAAGCCCTCTGGAAATCCCGGTTCTTAACCCCGCCATCACCGTTGTCCCAACCACCCCCCCTGCGGCAGCCTCCGGCACAAACGCAGAGGTCACGATCATTTTTACTGCCTCCGGGATCACCGTATAATTTTTCATAAGGATAAAAATACATCCGCCTAAATAAAATGCACTCATCACAGGAACCAGCCAGGTACATACTTTTCCAATCTGCCGGCTGCCACCGATGATCACCTTCCCCGCAAGCACCCCCGCTGCCATGCCGATGATATGCGGCGATACCGGTATCTGTTCCGTTATCGCCGCACTGATCGAATGTGCCTGCACACTGCTGCCGATCCCAAGCGACGCTAATATCGTAAACACAGAAAATAAGACCGCAAGTCCTTTCTGCTGCATGCCTCTCTCCAACACATACATCGGACCGCCGATCCTCTTTCCATCTTTTTCCGTTTTGCGGTATTTCATGGACAAAAAACATTCTCCATAACAGGTTGCAATTCCAAGCACACCGGTGATCCAGCACCAGAACACCGCACCTGCCCCGCCGACTGCGATCGCCGTGGAGATACCGATAATATTTCCCGTCCCGATCGTCGCCGCCAACGCTGTCGCAAGTGCCGAGTAGGAAGTATTATTTTTCCCGGAAAAACTAAGCCTGATCCCACATGGGATCTTACGCTGGATAAACCGCAGACGAAATGTAAAATACAGATGTGTCCCCAGAAGAAGCAGGATCTGCCCCGTGGCAGCAAGCTGACTGATTTTTTGCATAGCACACTAAAATCCCCGTATACGGATGCCCTTGTTCCAGTATACGGGGATTTTCTTTGATTCATTCTTTGATTTTTATTTTTTGTGAGTGCCCTCTATGCAGTTACTTTTTTCCGCTGTTCCACCACCTGTGCCAGCCGGTCCAGACCTTTATTGCAGATCACAGTATACACACTTCCAAAAATGTTTGCCCCGATACGCAGAATCACTGCATTCTGCAGTCCAAACAATCCTGCCGCGATCGACAACGCCCCAAACGTATTGAACGCCGTCTGCCATGCATAGCCGGCAGAATAACCAACTCCGATTCCTCCGATCATGCCGATATACGGATACATGGATTCCGGAAGGATCAGATATAATGCCACAAAAACAAGGCTTCCCACGATATTAAAAAGACCTCTTTTTTCTGCCCTTCCCATGCAGTCACCGGTAAACGGCAGGCAGACTGACATACAGGCTATCCCCGCCCACATCGCTCTTGGAAGTCCCAGAAGAGACATCACAAGCATCGCAGAGGAAACAATGAAAGTCAGTTTTACATACCAGCGGTTTCTGGCAGAGGAAAGATCAAATTCCCGGAACAGATCCAAAAAAGTTCTCCGGTATGGTCTGTTTTTCTGGTTCTTATAGAAAATCGCCATACAGATCACCATTCCAGCAAGCAGTCCCTCCACGCGCAGCAGATACGCATGTCCGCTCACGTCATATCCCTGTAACAGCAGATAACCGAGTACAAACGTAGAATGGTTGTACATGATCACATTGTGACATCCTAAGATCATCAGAAGCATGATACAGAATACGTTTACAAAGAATGCCGGGATGGGCGAAAGCATATTGCTAAGCCTTGGTCCCGCGATCAGTATTCCAAAAATACCGGCGATTGATAGCAGTCCATGCGTGGTTTTGATCCCAAAATCTGCCTGGCGCAGCACCAGCACTGCCAAAAGAACGGTCACTCCGACCACACTGTTTTCCGATCCGGTCAGTTTACTGTATAAGGTCACAACCGCCACACAGAATACCATCACCAGATAAACCTTAAAGTTATAGATTAAGATATGACGTCTCTTTTCTTTTTTGTCTGTTGTATTTTTGATGAGCTGTTTTGAACCTGTCGAACTGAGCTGAAGTTCCTGATAAAATGTCATAGTACTCTTGTATGATAATTAGGAAGTTAATTATCACATATTTCCTTTCTTTTAATATCG
>ENA-UOJD01003128-UOJD01003128.1-human-gut-metagenome-genome-assembly--contig:-P48-NODE-3128-length-12476-cov-62.629981_pt1 | contig 12476 bp, 9 predicted proteins | sample MGYA00242342_ERZ723889 | MGnify/ENA metagenome assembly ERZ723889
ATTCTGGTCGGTGCGGTTCTGTTTGTGGTGGGTCTGGTGCTGGACCATTTCGGACTGAAATGGCCGACGCTGGGCGTGTGCCTCGTGGCCTATGTCCTGCTGGGCAGGGAAGTCATTGTGACGGCCGTAAAGAACCTTGCCCGGGGCCAGATGCTGGACGAGAACTTCCTGATGGCCCTTGCCTCCATCGGCGCGTTCTTCACCGGCAGCTTTACCGAGGCCGTGGGCGTCATGCTGTTCTACCGCGTCGGCGAATATTTTGAAGACAGAGCCGTCGCCCGCAGCCGCAGCCAGATTATGGAAGCCGTTGACCTGCGCCCCGAGGTGGTGCAGCTGGTGGACGGCGAGACGGTGCGGGAAATTCCCGCAGGAGAAGCCAAAATCGGCGATATCGTGCTGGTTCGTCCCGGCGACCGCATCCCGCTGGACGGCATCGTGGTCAGCGGCAGCAGCCGCATTGACACCGCCCCCATCACCGGCGAGCCGGTGCCGGTTTCCGTAGCCGAGGGAGACAGCGTGGTCTCCGGCTGCGTCAATACCACAGGTCAGCTCACCGTCCGGGTGGAAAAGTCCCTGTCCGAATCCATGGTCACCCGCATTCTGGACAGCGTGGAAAACGCCGCTGCCAGCAAGCCCAAGATCGACCGCTTCATCACCCGTTTTGCACGGGTCTACACCCCCATCGTAGTGGGCGCCGCCGTGCTGACGGCGATCATTCCCTCCCTCATCACCGGCGACTGGGGCAAATGGGTCTACACCGCTCTGACCTTCCTGGTCATGAGCTGCCCCTGCGCTCTGGTTCTCAGCGTGCCGCTGGCCTTCTTCGCCGGTATCGGCGCGGGCAGCAAGCGGGGCATCCTGTTTAAGGGCGGCCAGTCCATGGAGGCCATGAGCAAAATCAAGGCCGTCGTCATGGATAAGACCGGCACCATTACCAAGGGCGACTTTACCGTGCAGAAGATCGTAGGCGGCGACGAGCTGCTGGAACTCTGTGCCGACTGCGAGCAGCAGTCCACCCATCCCATCGCCGAGAGTATCGTCGCGGCGGCCAAGGCGCGGAATATGGAGCTGCGCCGTCCCGAGGAGCTGGAAGAGCTGGCCGGACGGGGCATCCGGGCGAAGCTGGACGGCAAGGAAATTCTCTGCGGCAACGAGCGGCTGCTGACGGAGAAGGGCGTGTCCTTCCCCAAGTCCAGGGAATACGGCACCAAGGTGCTGGTGGCGGTGGACGGCGTTTATCAGGGCTACCTGCTCATCGCCGACACCATCAAGACCGGCGCGGAGAACGCCGTCCGTGCCCTGCGGGACAGCGGCATCGAGACCGTGATGCTCACCGGCGACGCCGAGGAATCGGCCAAGGCCGTTGCCGGAGCCGTAGGTATCCGGGAAGTCCACGCGGGACTGCTGCCCCAGCAGAAGCTTGAGCGGCTGCAATCCATCCGGGAGACCAAGGGCGCGGCCATGTTCGTCGGCGACGGCATCAACGACGCCCCCGTGCTTGCCGGTGCGGACGTGGGCGCGGCCATGGGCAGCGGCGCGGACGCGGCCATCGAGGCGGCGGACGTGGTGTTCATGACCTCCGACGTGGCGGCGGTGCCGCAGGCGCTCCGCATTTCCAGACAGACCGCCCGGATTGCGTGGCAGAATGTGGTGTTCGCTCTGGCGGTGAAGCTGGCGGTCATGATCCTCGGCCTGTGCGGCTATGCCTCCATGTGGCTGGCGGTGATCGCCGATTCCGGCGTGGCGCTGCTGTGCGTTCTGAATTCCATTCGCATCTTATATAAGAAGTAACATCCGCGGCGCCGTCACCCCAAAGGTGGCGGCGCCGCCTGCAAATCGGTAAAAACGGCCGCAAATCCCGGGATAGCCGAAATAATCACCAAAACAGCATGCCGGAAATTGTTGAATATGCAGAACTTTCAAAAAAACAAAAAATTCAGTTGCACTTTTGGATGAAGTGCGCTATGATGTTGACATGGAAACGTTGGAATCGTTTCCAAACCACCATCCGGCTCTGCCGGAACGAAAATAGGAGGAAACACAAATGAAAAAGCTGATTGCATTGCTGCTGGCAGTTGTCATGGTAATGGGTCTGGCCGCCTGCGGCTCCAAGACCACTACCGAGACCAAGGCTCCCACCGAAGCCAAGGTTGACACTCCCGCCACCGAGGCCAAGACCGACGCGCCCGCCGCTGCCGGCTCCGTCTACTACCTGAACTTCAAGCCCGAGTTCGACCAGGCTCTGCAGGGTCTGGCCGCCAGCTACACCGAGAAGACCGGCGTGCCTGTCAAGGTCGTGACCGCTGCTTCCGGCGACTACTCCAACACCCTGAATGCCCAGATGGGCAAGGACGGCGCTCCCACCGTCTACAACATCGGCAACATGTCCGGCCTGAAGGACTGGGATGAGTACGCTCTGGATCTGACCGGAACGGCTCTCGCCGGCGAGCTGGCCACCAACGACTTCAACCTCTACAACGAGGCCGGTGAGCTGAAGGCCATGGGCTACTGCTACGAGTCCTTCGGTATCATCGTCAACACCAAGCTGCTGGCCGATGCCGGTCACTCTCTGGATGAGATCAAGGACTTCGCGTCCCTGAAGGCCGTCGCTGACGACATCCACGCCCGCGCCGCTGAGCTGGGCTTCGACGCCTTCTCCTCCGCCGGCCTGGACGGCTCCTCTTCCTGGCGCTTCTCCGGTCACCTGGCCAACATGCCCCTCTACTATGAGTTCCGTGACGACGGCGTGACCGAGCAGCCCGCCGAGATCAAGGGCACCTACCTGGACAACTTCCGCAACATCTGGGACCTGTACATCACCGATTCCGCCGCTGACCCCACCGCTCTGTCCACCGCCACCGGCGACCAGTCCGAGGCTGAGTTCGGCGAAGGCAAGGCTGTCTTCTACCAGAACGGCACTTGGGAGTACGCGGCCCTGACCGCCGACAAGTTCAACCTGAACCCCGACGAGATCGCCATGATCCCCATCTACTGCGGCGTTGACGGCGAAGAGAAGGCCGGCCTGTGCTCCGGCACCGAGAACTGCTGGGCGATCAACAGCCAGGCCAAGGAAGAGGACATCCAGGCTTCTCTGGACTTCCTGTATTGGCTGGTCACCGATCCCGACGCATCCGCTGTCCTGGTCGAGCAGCTGGGCGCTGTTCCCTTCAAGAGCTGCCCCGCTTCCGCCAACAAGTTCATCGTTGACGGCAACGCGCTGCTGGCTGACGGCAAGTACGCTGTGACCTGGGCGTTCAACTACACTCCCAACGTGGACTCCTGGAGAGCTACCGTTGTCACCGCTCTGGCCGCTTACTCCGCTGATCCCACCGACGCCAACTGGGAAGCTGTTAAGACCGCTTTCGTTGACGGCTGGGCCATCGAGTACAAGACTGTGAACGGCTGATCGGCACACCACAACTGAAACCCAGAGGGGCGGGCGGTAAGCCCGCCCCTTTGAATGTCCCGGCCTGCACAGGGTGGGAGGGTACGTCGGCTTTTGGGCGGATGCAGCCTCCTGTCCTGCGCGGCAGCACCGGAACGCAGTTCCGTTCTGACACGGTTATTTTGGTAAGCAGCCAAATATAATAAAAATACAATACAGGAAAGCGAGGGAATCTCATTGAGCAAAAAAAATGACGGCGCCGGGCTGAACAGCCGACTGATCCGCCGTCCCATTCAGCGGTGGGCGCCGCTGTTCATCCTCCCCGTGTTCGCTGCCTTCTGCATCGGCTTCGTCTGGCCGTTTTTGCAGGGCATCTACCTCTCCTTCTGCACCTTCAATATTCCAAAGGATGCCAAATGGGTCGGCCTGACGAATTATTCCAAAATCTGGACGGACGTCAGCTTCTGGAACGCCTTCAAGAACACCGCCTTTTTTGCCGTGGTCTCCATTCTCCTGATCAATGTGCTGGCCTTCTTCATCGCCTATGCCCTGACCCAGAAGATGCGCGGCTCCAACCTGTTTCGCACCGTGTTCTTCATGCCCAACCTGATCGGCGGCGTGGTGCTGGGCTATATTTGGAGCATGATTTTTGACGGCATTCTGCGGAACTATTCCACCTACCTCACCGCCAACGCCACCTACGGCTTCTGGGGCCTGGTCATTCTGGTGGCCTGGCAGCAGATCGGCTACATGATGATCATTTACATCGCCGGACTTCAGGCCGTCCCCGGAGACATGCTGGAGGCCGCCGAAATTGACGGCGCCAGCGGCAGCCAGACGCTGTTCAGGGTCATCATCCCCAACGTGATGCCCTCCATCACCACCTGCACCTTCCTGACCCTGACCAACTCCTTCAAGCTGTTCGACCAGAACCTGGCGCTGACCGGCGGTCTGCCCAGCGTCATCCAGAACGGCGCGAAGTTCAACCAGACCGAGCTGCTGGCGCTGAACATTTACTCCACCTACAACATCAATAAGAATTGGCACGGCGTTGCCCAGGCAAAGGCTGTTATCTTCTTTATTCTGGTGGCAGTTCTGGCCATTGCCCAGCAGACCGCGACCCGCCGCAAGGAGGTGCAGCAGTGATGCGTAAAGACAGAATGAAAACCAAAGAGTATTCCGCCGGCAGCACGGTGCTGACCGTTGCCTTCGTGCTGATCTGCCTTGTGTGGATCATGCCCATTTACGAGGTTGTCGTCAACTCCCTGAAGTCCAACAATGCCATCAATCTGGACGTGTTTGCCCTGCCCAATTCGGAGAGCTTCGTGGGCTTTGCCAACTATGTCAAGGGTATGACCTTCGGCAATTACCCCTTCCTCAAGTCCGTGGGCTACAGCCTGTTCATCAGCGTGGTTTCCACGGCGCTGATCCTGCTGTGCTGCTCCATGGCGGCATGGTACATTGCCCGGGTGCGGAGCGGCTTTGCCAAGTTCTTCTACTATCTGTGCCTGTTCTCCATGATCGTCCCCTTCCAGATGGTCATGTTCACCCTGACCTCCACTGCCGACTCCCTGAAGCTGAACACCCCCTGGACGATTCCCGTGATCTATCTGGGCTTCGGCGCGGGGCTTGCCATCTTCATGTTCGTGGGCTTCGTCAAGAGCCTGCCTCTGGAAATCGAGGAAGCGGCGTCCATTGACGGCTGCGGTCCCGTGCGCACCTACTTCAACGTGGTGCTGCCCATGCTGAAGCCTACCCTCATTTCCGTGGGTATTCTGGAACTGATGTGGGTCTGGAACGACTATCTCCTGCCGTATCTGGTTCTGGACATCACCAAGTACCGCACCATCCCCATCCACGTCCAGTACCTGAAGGGCAGCTATGGCACCGTGGATCTGGGCGCGACCATGGCGGTCATCATGATGGCCATTCTGCCCATCATCATTGTCTACCTGTTCTGCCAGAAGTACATCATCAAGGGCGTCGCTGCCGGCGCAGTGAAGGGCTAAGTTCCCGTAACTGATTTTTACCCACCGGCTGTTTATACAGCCGGTGGGCATTTCAAAGATTCCGAAAAGAGAGGGGCGGCAAATGCCATGACAATCAAAGATCTGGCTGCAAAGACCGGCTATGCCGTCGGCACCGTTTCCCGGGCGCTGAACAATCATCCCAACGTCAGCGAGCGGGCAAGGCAGGAAATCCTGGAGGCCGCCGCCGAAAGCGGCTTTCAGCTGAACTTCAACGCCAAGCAGCTCAAGCAGCACCACTCCACCACCATTCTGGTGGTGGTCAAGGGTATCGGCAACGAGCTGTTCGGGGAGATGGTGGAGTCCATCCAGACCCTGATCGCCCAGACCCACTACCAGCTGGTGGTGGACTACATGGACGAGGACGAAAACGAAGTGCGCCGAGCCGCGCAGCTGTGCCGGGAAAAGAAGCCTCTGGGCATCCTGTTCCTCGGCGGCAACAACGAGAATTTCATCCGGGATTTCGGGGGCATTGACGTTCCCTGTGTCGTGGTCACCAACGACGCCTCCATGCTGTCCTTTGACAACCTGTCCAGCGTCTCCACCGACGACCGGGAGGCCGCGTGCAGCGCCATGGATACGTTGATTCGTCTGGGACATAGCCGTATCGCCATCATCGGCGGCGACCGGGCCATTTCCGACACCAGCCGTCTGCGCTACGAGGGCTGTATGCAGTCCTTCACTGCCCACGGCATCCCCTTCGACCCCAAGCGGGACTATCAGGGCGTGCGCTATTCCTATCAGGCGGGGTATCAGGCGACCAAGGCGCTGCTGGATAAGGGCTGCCGGTTCACCGCGATTTTCGCCACCGCCGACGTGATGGCCATCGGCGCCATCCGCGCCTTGCAGGACAACGGCCTGCAGGTGCCGGAGGACGTGTCGGTCATGGGCGTGGACGGCCTGCCGCTGAGCAGCTTCCTGGTGCCGAGACTGGCCACCGTCCGTCAGACCGTTTCCATGCTGGCAAAGCGCAGCGTGGAAATTCTGCTGGGGAATATCGAGCGGAACGCACCCGCCTGTCACGAGACGGTACCCTTTGAGATCCTCTCCCGGGAGAGCATCCGGGAAATTTCACACTGATAATCCATTAAAATGCTCAATTCCGAATTGAGCATTTTAATGAACGATCACATATCACAGATGCTGTTTTTCGATAAGAACGTAAAGCGGTATCAATTAAGGAGACCATTGCAATGCGCGAAAGCGGAATTTTGATGCACATTACCTCCCTGCCGGCCCCTTACGGCATCGGCACCATGGGGAAGGATGCCTATGCCTTTGTGGACTTTCTGGTCAGGGCCGGGCAGCGGTACTGGCAGATCTTGCCCCTGACCCCCACCGGCTACGGCGATTCCCCCTATCAGTCTCTGGGCGCCTGCGCGGGCAACCATTATCTCATCGATCTGGACAGGCTGGCAGACGAGGGACTGCTGAAAAAAGAGGAAATCCAGAACATTCCATGGGGCAGCAATCCGGCGCGGGTGGATTTTGGAGCCATGTACGCTCATCGGATGAACGTGCTGCGGCAGGCGTTTCAGCGCTTCACGCCGGATGGTGCCTATGAGACTTTCGTGGAGCAGAACCGGAGCTGGCTGGAAGACTATGCTCTGTTCACGGCATTGAAGGACACCCTCGGCGGCAAGCCATGGCTGGAGTGGCCGGAAGCCCTGCGTCTGCGAAAGGCTGACGCTCTGGCGGAAAAGCGCCGGGAGCTGTCCGATGAGATCCGGCTGCAATACTTTGTTCAGTACGAATTTGACAGGCAGTGGAAGGCTCTGCGCAGCTACGCCAATGCTAAGGGCGTCCGCATTATCGGCGACGTTCCCATTTACGTGCCGCTGGATTCGGCGGACGTGTGGGCAAATCCGGAACTCTTCCAGCTGGACGAAAGCCGCCATCCGGAACAGGTGGCGGGCTGTCCCCCGGATTCCTTCACCGCGGACGGTCAGCTCTGGGGCAACCCAATTTACGACTGGAAAAAGATGGCGCAGACTCACTATTTCTGGTGGATTCAGCGCCTGACGGCCGCCGGGAAGCTGTACGATGTTATCCGTCTGGATCATTTCCGCGGCTTTGAAAGCTACTGGTCGGTGCCCGCAGGAGATACCACCGCGCGGAACGGCAAGTGGGTGAAAGGCCCCGGAATGGACTTCATCCGCACCATTCAGCAGGCTCTGCCCAATCTGGAATTCATTGCCGAAGATCTGGGCTTTATCACCCCCGAGGTGCGGAAGTTGCAGCAGGACTCCGGCTATCCCGGCATGAAGGTTCTGGAATTTGCCTTCGACTCCCGGGAGGAAAGCGACTACATGCCCCACCTGTACCCCGTGGACTCCGTGTGCTACACCGGCACCCACGACAACGTGACCCTGAAGCAGTGGTTTGACGAAGCCGCGCCGGAGGATGTGGCCTGCGCGAAAACCTATCTCGGACTGAACCGGGAGGAGGGCTATATCCGGGGCATGATTCGCGGCTGCATGGGTTCCGTGTCCCGGCTGTGCGTGGTGCAGATGCAGGACTATCTGGAACTGGGCAAGGAAGCTCGGATGAACTTTCCCGGTACGCTGTCCAGCGCCAACTGGACGTGGCGCGCGGAAAAGGGCTTCGACTCCGACGCTCTGGCCGCGAGAATTTACGCTGCCACAAAGCTGTACGGACGCGTGGGGAAATAACGGATTTCCCTTGCGGAACAAGGAAAAACTGCTCTGAACCATAATGTAGCGAAATTTCACCGGGAACCGGGATTTTGTCCAGGTTCCCGGTTGATTTTTTGGAAGCGTTTTTTCTTGCATCGGCGGGGGTTTTTCCGAAAAAACGGCACAAATTATGCAAGTTTCTGCATTATTCACAAAATTCTGCCCCAATGTCCATTTTTTATGTGAATACTATAAAAAAGTTGAAAATTAACATTTTTTCCGATTGATTTTACCGCCCGTTTGACTTACAATAGAAGACGAGCGGATTTTGAGAAAACAGTCCGACGCGACTGCCACCGGGGTGATGCGTATGCTGAATATTGTTCTGGTGGAACCGGAGATACCGCAGAACTGCGGCAATATCGCCCGCACCTGCGCCGCAACAGGCTGCCGTCTGCACCTGATACGGCCGCTGGGCTTTGACATCTCTGAAAAGGCCGTCCGCCGTGCGGGTCTGGATTACTGGCACATGGTGGAGGTTCGGGACTACGAAAATCTGGAGGACTTCTTCGCGAAGAATCAGGTGGAGGAAATGTGGTGTCTGTCCACGAAAGCGCCGAGGAGCTATACCGAGGCTGCCTTTCACGACGGCTGCTACCTGTTTTTCGGGAAGGAGACTAAGGGACTTCCGGAGGACTTCCTTCGGGCGCACTACGACGCGTGTGTTCGCATTCCCATGCGTCCGGATGCCCGGAGCCTGAATCTGAGCAATGCGGTTGCCGTCACCGTCTACGAGGCACTGCGTCAGCTGTCGTTTCCCAATTTGCGCGACTTTGGTAAAATGCGGGAGTGACCTCCCGAGAATATGGAGGAGTTATCATGAACTACAATAAAAAGTCCATCGAGGACATCGACGTAGCCGGCAAGCGGGTCCTGTGCCGCTGCGACTTCAATGTTCCCACCAAGAACGGCGTCATCACCTCCGACAAGCGGATTGTCGCCGCCATGCCCACCATCAAGTATCTGGTTGACCACAACGCAAAGGTCATCCTCTGCTCCCACATGGGCAAGCCCAAGGGCGAATGGAAGCCCGAGCTGAGCCTGAAGATCGTGGCGAAGCGCATCAGCGAGCTGCTGGGCAAGGAAGTCATCATGGCCGCCGACGTGGCAGGCGAGGACGCCAAGGCCAAGGCCGCCGCGCTGAAGGACGGCGACGTGATGCTGCTGGAGAACACCCGGTTTGAGAAGGGCGAGACCAAGAACGATCCCGAGCTGAGCAAGGCTCTGGCCTCTCTGGCGGACGTGTTCGTCAACGACGCTTTCGGCACTGCCCACCGCGCCCATTCTTCCACCGCCGGTGTGGCCGATTATCTGCCCGCCGTCAGCGGCTTCCTCGTTCAGAAGGAAGTTTCCATCATGGGCAAGGCCCTGTCCGACCCCGAGCGTCCCTTCGTCGCTGTTCTGGGCGGCGCAAAGGTCTCCGACAAGCTGAATGTCATCAATAACCTGCTGGAAAAGGTGGACACCCTGATCATCGGCGGCGGCATGGCCTATACCTTCCTTGCCGCCAAGGGCTACGCTGTTGGCAAGTCCCTGCTGGACGAGAGCAAGATCGACTACTGCAAGGACATGATGGCCAAGGCGGAAGCCAAGGGCGTCAAGCTGCTCCTGCCTGTGGACGTGGTCGTTGCCGATTCCTTCCCCGACCCCATCGACGGCCCCATCGACGTTACCACCGTTGACGCCGCTGCCATCCCCGCCGACAAGGAAGGTCTGGACATCGGCGAGAAGACCTGCGCTCTGTTCGCGTCCGCTGTGAAGGACGCGAAGACCGTTGTCTGGAACGGCCCCATGGGCGTGTTTGAGAATCCCACTCTGGCCAAGGGCACCATCGCCATGGCGCAGGCTCTGGCAGATTCCAGCGCCACCACCATCGTCGGCGGCGGCGACAGCGCTGCGGCCTGCGAGCAGCTGGGCTTTGCCGACAAGATCACCCACATTTCCACCGGCGGCGGCGCTTCTCTGGAATTCCTGGAAGGTCTGGAGCTGCCCGGCATCGCCTGCCTGGAAGATAAGTAATCCGGGAATCGAGTTTCTATTAACATCTCTATCAATAAAAGGAGAAATGGAATCATGAACAGAAAATACCGCAAGACCGTTATCGCCGGCAACTGGAAAATGAACAAGACCCCCTCCGAGACCAAGGAGTTTATGACCCAGCTGAAGGCCATTCTGCCCAAGGGCCGCTGGTGCGACGTGGCTCTGTGCGTTCCCGCCGTGTGCATTCCCGCCGCTGTCCGCGCCATGCGTGAGACCCGGGTAGGCATCGGCGCCGAGAACTGCAACGCCAACGCCTCCGGCGCTTACACCGGTGAAATCGCCACCAACATGCTGGTGGACGCCGGCTGCAAGTACGTCATCATCGGCCACTCCGAGCGCCGCGCCATGGGCGAGACCGACGCCGACGTCAACGCCAAGGTTCTGGCTGCTCTGAACGCCGGTCTGACCCCCATCATGTGCTGCGGCGAGAGCCTTGAGCAGCGCCAGAGCGGCATCACCACCGAGTGGATCACCATGCAGATCAAGCTGGGTCTGGCTGGCGTTCCCGAGGACAAGATCCGCAAGGTCATCATCGCCTACGAGCCCATCTGGGCCATCGGCACCGGCCTGACCGCCACCCCCGAGCAGGCGGAAGAGGTCTGCGAGAACATCCGTACCGTGGTGCGCAAGCTGTACTCCTCCAAGAACGCCCGTGCGATCTCCATCCTGTACGGCGGCTCCATGAACGACAAGAACGCCTTCGAGCTGCTGGCACAGCCCGACATCGACGGCGGTCTGATCGGCGGCGCGTCTCTGGTTCCCGAGAAGTTTGTCAAGATCATCGAGGCTGCCAACCAGCCCACTGTCTAATTTTTACCAGTCTCTGATGGGCAGCCGCAAACAAAAGCGGCTGCCCATCTTTGCCCCTTATTTCAATTGGAGGTGTATTGATGAAGACACTTCTGCTGTCCGCTCTGGACGCGCAGACTGCGGAAATCGCCGCAGAGCTGATCCGTCAGGGCGAGCTGGTGGCGATCCCCACGGAGACGGTTTACGGTCTGGGCGCAAACGGTCTGGACGAAGCTGCCGTGACGAAAATTTTTGAAGCCAAGGGTCGTCCTCAGGACAACCCCCTGATTCTGCACATCTGCGGCGCGGAGCAGATCGAACTGTTCTGCCACGACGTGCCCGGGGCGGCTTACGAACTGGCGAAAAAATTCTGGCCGGGACCGCTGACCATGGTGCTGCCCGCACGGGACTGTGTTCCCCGGCGCACCACCGGAGGACTTTCCACCGTGGCCGTCCGCTGCCCGGACAATGCCGTGACCCGGGAGATCATCCGCCTTGCGGGCGTGCCCATTGCCGCGCCCTCCGCCAATATTTCCGGAAAGCCCTCCACCACCACCGCCCAGCACGTTCTTCACGACCATGACGGGAAAATCGCCGCCATCGTGGACGGCGGCCCATGCCGGGTGGGCGTGGAGTCCACCATCGTGGATTTGACGGAAGACCGCCCCCGGCTGCTGCGCCCCGGCGGGATCACCCCGGAGCAGCTGATCTCCGTTCTGGGGGATCTGGTCATCGACAAGGCTGTCACCGCCCAGATCGACAAGGACGCCGTGGTGAAAGCCCCCGGCATGAAATACCGCCATTACGCCCCGGCGGAGCCGGTGGTCATCGTCTCCGGCAGCCGGGAAAAGGCCGCCGCCTACATCCGCCGCCATTTCACCCCCGGCGACCGGGTGCTGTGCTTTGAAGAAGAGCTGCCCCTGTACGCCGGGTGCAGTCCCCTGTCCTACGGCCGGGAGGCGGACGTCAACACCCTGTCCGCCGGACTGTTCGCCGCCCTGCGGGAGCTGGACGACCCCGGCATCCATCAGGTCTATGCCCGGTGCCCGGTGGGGGGCGGCGTAGCCTATGCCGTGCAGAACCGGCTGAAAAAGGCCGCGGCGTTCCACATCGTGGACGCGGAGGAGGAAGCATGATTCTCGGCATCACCGGCGGCACCGGCTGCGGAAAAACCACCCTGCTGAACGTTCTGAAGGAGCGGGGCGCGGTGGTTCTGGACTGCGACGCCATCTACCACGAGCTGCTGACGCGGGATGCGTCCCTCCTTGCGGCCATCGAAGAACGCTTCCCCGGCACGGTGGAGGACGGCGTTTTGCAGCGGAAAAAGCTTGGGAATCTGGTATTTTCCGACAAAAACGCTCTGCTGGATTTGAACAGAATCACCCACGCCGCCGTGAAGCGGGAGGTGCTTCGCCGCCTCGGGGAAAAGCCCGCGCTTGCTGCTATCGACGCTATCGCCCTGTTTGAGGGCGGGCTTGCCGGGCTGTGCGACGTGACGGTCGCCGTCACCGCCCCGGTGGAAGATCGGGTTCGCCGCCT
>ENA-UOJD01003133-UOJD01003133.1-human-gut-metagenome-genome-assembly--contig:-P48-NODE-3133-length-12461-cov-30.791069_pt1 | contig 12461 bp, 10 predicted proteins | sample MGYA00242342_ERZ723889 | MGnify/ENA metagenome assembly ERZ723889
TTCCGGGCAAAGCAGATCTTCCACTGGGTGCACCAGAAGCTGGTCACCGAGTTTTCTGCCATGACCGACCAGCCCAAGACCCTGCTGGCAAAGTTGGAAGAAACATTTTATATCGCTGCACCGCAGATCGAGCGCCGTCAGGAGGCCAAGGACGGCACTGTAAAGTATCTGCTGCGCATGGCCGACGGCAACTGCATCGAGACCGTTGTCATGCGTTACCACTACGGCAATACCGTGTGCGTATCCACACAGGTGGGCTGCCGCATGGGCTGCCGGTTCTGCGCCTCCACGCAGGCGGGGCGGGTGCGCAACCTTGAAGCAGGCGAGATCTGCTCCGAGATCTACACTGCCCAGAAAGATATCGGCGAGCGCATCTCCCATATCGTGCTCATGGGCATCGGCGAGCCGCTGGACAACTTTGACGAAGTGATGCGCTTTTTGGAGAATATCACCTCGCCCGAGGGCGTCAATATCGGCATGCGCAACATCAGCCTTTCCACCTGCGGCCTTGTGCCCAAGATCGACCAGCTGGCGGAGAAAAAACTGCAGCTCACCCTTTCCATCTCGCTGCACGCACCCACCAACCAGATCCGCAGCAGTATGATGCCGGTCAACGATGCCTACCCGGTGGAGCAGCTGATCCAGACCGTGCGCCGGTATCAGGAGACCACCGGCCGCCGGGTCAGCTTTGAATATTCCATGGTGCGCGGTGTCAATGATTCTGATGTCTGCGCAAAGCAGCTGGCAGACCTGATCCGGGGCATGGGTGCTCATGTAAATCTGATCCCCATCAATCCGGTGGACGGCAGTCCGTACTCCGCTACGGATGCAGCCAATGTGCGCCGGTTCCAGCAAAAGCTTGAAAGTCTTGGCGTAAACGCTACGGTGCGCCGCCGCCTTGGCAGTGAGATCAGTGCCGCCTGCGGCCAGTTGCGCCGCGACGAAATGAACGGCAAGGCATAAACAGAGGGAGAAACCTATGAAACTTGCAGGAAAAACGGACGTGGGGCGCGTCCGGCAGGACAATCAGGATGATTACCGTGCCGGGGAACTGCCCGGCGATGCAGCATGGGCGCTGGTATGCGATGGCATGGGCGGCGCACGCGGCGGGCGGGAAGCCTCGCAGTGTGCGTGCAGCGTCATCGAGCGCTGCTTTCAGGAGCAGTACAACCAGTGCATCCCCGGCGAAGAGGAGACTTTTCTGAAAAAGGCGCTGCTCAGTGCCAACCGCTATGTGTTCCAGAAGGCACTGCGGGAGGAGTCTCTGGCCGGTATGGGCACCACCGCCGTCTGCGCTCTGGTGCGCGGCGGCAAGGCCTATCTGAGCCACGCGGGCGATTCCCGCGCCTACCTGTACCGGGACGGTAAGCTGGCGCAGCTAACCCACGACCACTCCTATGTGCAGGAGCTGGTGGACTGCGGCACCATCACGCAGGAGCAGGCAGAGCATCACCCGCAGAAAAACATCATCACCCGGGCGCTGGGCGTGGATTACCGGCTGGAGCCGGAGTTCACCACAGTAGCGCTGCAGGCAGGGGATGTTCTGTTGCTGTGCACGGACGGCCTGACCAATGCCGTACCCACAGAGCAGCTGGAGCAACTGCTGCGCAGCGGGTCTTTTTACGATCTGCCAGACGTTCTGATCCGTACTGCCAACGAAAACGGCGGCCCGGATAACATTACCGCCCTGCTGGTGGGGGTGGAGCCGATGGAGGTGCGCCATGGATAACCTGATCGGTAAAAGACTGGACGGTCTGTACGAGGTGCAGGAGCTGATCGGCTCCGGCGGCATGGCCAACGTGTATAAGGCAGTCATGCGGGGACAGAACGGCCCTGTGCCCGCCGGGACTGTGGTGGCCGTCAAGGTGCTGCGGCAGGAGTATATGCACGACCCGGATCTTGTGCGCCGCTTTAAAAACGAATCCAAGGCCATCTCGCTGCTGAACCACCCCAACATCGTCAAGGTGTACGATGTCTCGGTCAACGACCATCTGCAGTATATTGTTATGGAATATGTGGACGGCATGACCCTGCGGGAGTACCTCAACGAGCGGGGCGGCAAGCTTTCCAGCCGGGAGACCGTGCACTTCATCTCCCAGATCCTCAAGGCGCTGGAGCATGCCCACGCCAACGGCGTCGTGCACCGGGATATCAAGCCCCAGAATATTATGCTGCTGGATAACGGCCAGCTGCGCATGATGGACTTCGGTATCGCCCGCATTTCCCGGGCAGATAACCAGATGCTGGCCGGCAAGGCAATGGGCAGCGTGCATTATATCAGCCCGGAGCAGGCCAAGGGAGACGAGACCGACCGCACCAGCGACATCTACTCTGTGGGCGTCATGATGTACGAGATGCTTTCCGGACATCTGCCCTTTGATGCCGATGACGTGGTTGAGGTTGCCATCAAGCAGATCTCGGACGAGCCCCGCTCGCTGCACGAACTGGCACCGGAAGTGCCCTATGCGCTGGTGGAGATCACCGAAAAGGCTATGGCAAAGCTCCCCCAGAACCGCTACCCCTCGGCACGGGCGATGCTGGAAGCACTGGACACCTATGTGCAGAACCCCTCCGTGCTGTTTGAATATCAGTATATTACAGAAGAAGCGCCCGAAAAGGTGGTGAAACGTACCATGAACCAGAACCGCGCGATCCGTCAGAACGAACAGCCCGCACCCCGCAAAAAAGGCAAGGGAAAACCGGGCAAAAAACGCCGCACTGTCTTTTTGCCGGCCTTGTTCGGCATCACCATTGCCTTTGCACTGGCCTGCATGGCACTGTGCTGGATGATCCTGAACGACTCCTCCAACCTGATGAACAACAAGGCCGATGTCACCCTTGGAGACTATATCGGCATGACCAAGGATCAGGCCATGGCCACGGATCAAATCGCATCCGGCCAGATCTCCCCGGAGTGGGAAGAAGAGTACAACAGCAACTACGCCGCCGGTTATATCTATAAGCAGTCGCCGGTATCCGGCCGCACCGTCCGCGAGGGACAAAGCGTGACTTTGACCGTTAGTCTGGGCACCCAGTATGTCACCGTGCCGGACCTGACCAACTATGTGCAGACCGATGCCGAACAGCAGCTCAAGGCACTGGGCGTTTCGGTGCTGGTCACGCAGGCTGTGGATACCTCGGTGGCTTCCGGTGCGGTCATCCGCACCGACCCTGCCGCCGGTACGCAGGTGGCGGCAGGCTCTACGGTCATCCTCTATATCAGTCGTCCGCAGGTGTCCACCACCACCAAGGTGCCCTCGCTTACCGGCATGAGCGTGGATGATGCCCGCACCCTGCTGGTGCAGAACCATCTGGGGCTTGGCAGCCAGAGTGAAGAATACAGCGACCAGCCCGCAGGTACGGTGCTCAGCCAGAACCCTGCGGCAGGTACTACCGCAAAACTGAACAGCCGCGTAAACGTTGTGGTCAGCGCGGGCGCTGCACCGGTACAGGAACCGGAGCAGCCGGGTGGCGATGGCACTACTTCCGGCACCACGGGCGAAGGTTCTACCGGCGGTGAGAGCACCGGCGGCAGCAGCGAGCCGAGCTCCAGCAGCAGCTCCACAGGCGGCGGTATTCTGGACTGGTGGTCCTCGCTGTTGGGCTGACGGAGGATATGCATGAACGGTTATATCGTAAAAGGCATTGGCGGCTTTTACTATGTAAAAACGCCGGATGGCATCGTGGAGTGCAAACCCCGCGGCATCTTCCGCAAGCAGAAGATCACCCCCGTGGCAGGGGATGAGGTGACGCTGGAGACCGAGAATGGCGCAGCGGTCATTGCGCAGATCGCGCCACGCAAAAACGTTTTTGTGCGCCCGCCGGTGGCAAATCTGGATGTGCTGTTTCTTGTGGCAAGCACCACCCAGCCTACCCCCAGTACGCTGGTTCTGGATAAGCTTTCGGCCATTGCGGTGGATAAGGGCGTACAGCCGGTGGTGGTGTGTACCAAAAGCGACCTTGCCGAGGCGGATTTTCTGGCAAACGCCTATGCAAAGTCCACTCTGCCGTTTATCCGCATCGACTACGAAAGCGGTGCAGGTCTGGACGAAGTAAAGCAGTGGATCAACAGCAGATTGTGCGCTTTCTGCGGCAACTCCGGTGTGGGTAAATCCACCCTGTTGAACGCATTGCTGCCGGACGCTGCCCGCGAGACCAGCGCCATCAGCCAGAAGTTGGGACGCGGCCGCCACACAACCCGTGAGGTGACCATCTTTGAAGCCTACGGCGGACGCATTGCCGACACGCCGGGCTTTGCCAGCCTGGAGGCGAATCGTGCCGGGTTCATCCCCAAGGAGAATCTGGAGCACGCCTTCCCGGAATTTGGCCCTTATCTGGGACAGTGCCAGTTTACCGGCTGCTCCCACCGCAGCGAAAAAGGCTGTGCTGTGCGGGAAGCGCTGGCAGAGGGCAAGCTTTCCCAGACCCGGTACGACAGCTACTGCGCCATGTACGACGAGGTAAAGGATGTCAAGGACTGGCAGCGCCCGAAAGTGTAAAACGGAAGGAAGAATGAATGAGATGTCCCGTTGTGTGATCCTTTCCGCCTGCCCGGTGCAGCCGGAACTCAAACGCCTGTTGCGCAGTGATGATTTTATCATTGCCTGCGATGCGGGCTACCGCAACTGCGAACGGCTGGGCTGCAAGCCGGATATCATTGTAGGCGATTTTGATTCCGCTCCCTGTCCGCAGCAGAATGCGGACGATATCGTCGTTTTACCCCACGTCAAGGATGACACCGATACCGAGTATGCCGCAAAGCTCGCGGCGCAAAAGGGCTTTGACGAGGTGCTTTTGCTGGGCGCACTGGGCGGCAAGCGGGTGGAGCACACCCTTGCAAACCTGTGCACCGGCCTTGGGCTGGAGCAGCACGGCATCCGCGCTGCCTTGCAGGACGAGCGCTCCCGCATCACCTTTGTGCTGCCGGGCGAGAGCCGCCGCTATCCCAAGGAGGAGTTCTTCTACTTCTCCGCCTTCCCCATGGAGGGACGCGCCGAGGGCGTGTATGAAAAAGGCTCCTTCTATGAGTTAGAGGATGCCGTGCTCACAGCAGGCTATCCGCTGGGCGTGAGCAACGAATATGCCGAAGGATCGGACTGCATCACCATCAGCACACGGCAGGGCGCGCTTGTGGTGGTGGAGACCATCGCAGATTAAACCTCTTCCCGGAACATTTTTGCCCGTCAGACGCTATAATGGGGTAAACATGAGCGAAAGGCGGGGTGGAGATGCAGGTAGTGGTCATTCGCAGCCCGAAAGCGCTGTGCGGCATTCTGCGCAAGCTGTTCGGCATCCGCAAAGAGAACTGAATCCAAAAAAGGCCGGTGTGTGGCAAAGCTGCTGCACACCGGCCTTTTACTGCCGGCATACCGCCGCCTGCTGCCGCATACACTCTTACGGAAACGGACAGGGAAAGGAGCACACTGCACATGGAACTGAAGATATTCCGGGACACGCTGCCGCAAGGCGGGGCAGGCTGTACCGTAAAAGCAGAACTTCCGCTGGAAACCGATATCCGCATCTCGGATGACCTGCCGCCGGTGGGTAAGCTGGTCAAGTGCTTTGTCCGCCCGGTGGTGCTGCAGCGGCAGCTGCAGCCGGGCAGACTTACCTTAGAGGGCTATCTGCGCTGCACGGTGTTTTACCAGAGCGAAGCAGAAAAAGACCTGTGCCAGACCGAGCAAAAGCTGCCCTTCACCCGGCAGCTGGAGCTGCCGGAGCTTGCCTTTACGGCATGGACAGCCGTGGTGGAAGGGCAGACGGAGTACCTCAACACCCGCGCGGCAGACCCGCGCCGCATCGAGGTGCGGGGTGCCTATGGGCTGGTGGTCACGGTGCACACCCAGTGCAAGACCGAGGTAATTACCGCACTGGCAGATGGCGGCATCGAGCAGCAGCTACGCACCCTGCAAGGCGTGCGCAGTGTGGCCGTGTTGGATAAGCTGGTTACCTTAGAGGGAGAGCTTGTCTTTGCAAAGCCCCCCGCGGCTGTACTGGATATTACCGGCAACGCCTGTGTGGCAGAGGTAAAGCTGCTTGCCGGTAAAGCTGTGGTCAAGGGGGAACTGCGGGTGCAGTGTGCATGGCGGGCAGAAGGGGACACGGCCCTGCAAAGTCAGGCGGCGGCACTGCCCTTCCAGCAGGTAATAGATTTAGAGGGCATCACCGAGGACTGCCACTGCCTGTGTGTGGCAGAGCCGGTGGGGTTTACTCTGTCACAGGCAGAAAGCGCCGCCGCCCAGCTGACGGCAAATGTCATGCTGCACATGCGGGCATGGCGCAGCTATCAGCTGCAAGTGGCAGTGGATGCTTTTTCCACCCGGTTTGAAACGGAGCTCACACCGCAGCCACTCGTCACAGAGCAGTTGCTCTGCACCCTGAACGATACTGCCACCGCCACAGGCTCCGGACCTCTTCCGGATGCAGGGGCGCAGCTGCGGGCCTGTTTTGTGCACTACGGCCCCCAACAGACCGTCCAAAAAGGGGAGGGCTGCGTGCTTGCCGCAAAGGCGGTGGTAACAGCCCTTGCAGAGAACACCCTCGGCGAGCTGGAAAGCTACGAAAAAACCTTGGAGGTCGCTGTCCCGCTGCCCATTACGCCGCCGGAGGGAACGGTGCTTGTGCCGGAATGCTGGCTGAGCACCGAGAACGTGCAATGCACCTGTGCGGGCGGCACACTGGAAGCTACGATTACTGTCCGGGCAGAGGGCACGATTTTAGGCTGTACCACCAACCCGGTCATCGGCAGCATCACCCTTGGCGACCCGCTGCCCGATACCGACCCCGAGATCGCCTTGCGTATCTACTACGCACAGGCCGGAGAGGAGGTGTTTGCAGTGGCCCGGCGGTTCCATGTAGCCCCGGCGCAGATCCTTGCGGCAAACCAGCTGGAAGAGGAACTTGCCTGTCTGCCGCAGGCACAGCGGTTGCTGATCCCGGCCACCTGAGCGTAAGGCTGTAAATAATCGGAAAAAAGCACTCCATTCCCGGACGGTACGAGCTGCCGCGCCGGGAATGGAGCGCTTTTCGTTCGTGTTGCGCAGAAAAACAATGCAAAGAGTTACCGAAAAGGCAGAAAAGAAAATTTGCAAAATAAGACGTATTGACGCTGCAAAATACGGAAAGTATACACCTAGTATCTTTCGAAAGAGATTAAAAATCAACACAAGTACCATACTGACATCGATTTCATTTCTGAAAAACATCTTAAAAATACGATTTGTATTTTACTCTTTGCAGACCATCCATGGATGTGGTATACTGAAGTACAGTCTATAGAATCAGAATGTTTTCTGCCCGGGTCAACCTGCGCTCTGTAAGTCACATTGGGCACAGCAGGCAGAAAACAAAATCATATCGCGGGAGAGTGGAATATTTGGAACTGGAACAGGCAAAAAAGCGTGTGAAAGAACTGCGCGCAATTATTGAGAAAAACAACCGGCTTTACTACGATCAGGATGCGCCGGAACTGGAGGATTTTGAATACGATGCCCTGACGCGGGAATTAAAGGAGCTGGAAGCACAGTTTCCCCAGCTGATCACAGCAGCATCGCCCACCCAGAAGGTAGGCGGTACTGCCAGCAGCAAGCTGCCCAAGGTGACCCATGCCGTCAAGATGGAAAGTCTGCTGGATGCGTTTTCCTTTGACGAGCTGCGGGACTTTGACCGCCGCGTCCGCGAGGCCGGAGTAGAGCCGGAGTATGTCGTGGAGATCAAGATCGATGGCCTTTCCTGCAGCTTGGAGTATGAGAATGGACAGCTTGTCCGCGCCTCCACTCGCGGTGACGGCGTGGTGGGCGAGGATGTTACCGCAAACGTGCGTGCCATCCGTAGCATCCCCAAGACCCTTAAAGATGCACCGGAGTTTCTGGAGGTGCGCGGCGAGGTATATATGCCCCACGAGGCCTTTCAGCACCTGTGCGCCGAGCAGGAATTACAGGGTGCTGCGCCCTTTAAAAACCCCCGCAATGCAGCAGCCGGATCTCTGCGGCAAAAGGACGCCCGCATCACCGGCAGCCGTGGGCTTTCTATTTTTGTGTTCAATGTGCAGCAGATCCGGGGCAAGACCCTGACCAAGCACTCCGAAAGTCTGGATTACCTCAAAAGCCTTGGCCTGCCGGTATCGCCGCGCTACCATGTGGTGCATGATATCGAGGACGCCATTGCCGAGATTGAGAACATCGGGCAGAACCGCTCCAAGCTGGATTTTGACATGGACGGTGCCGTTATCAAGGTGAACGATTTTGCGCAGCGGGAGCTGATGGGTTCTACCAACAAATTCCCGCGCTGGGCCATCGCCTTCAAATACCCGCCGGAGGTCAAGGAGACCACCCTGCGCAGCATCGAGGTGGCTGTGGGGCGCACCGGCGTGCTTACCCCCACCGCCTGCTTTGACCCGGTGTTTCTGGCAGGTACTACGGTAGCCCGCGCCACCCTCCACAACGAGGACTTCATCCGACAATTCGGGCTGTGCATCGGGGACACCATTCAGGTGCGCAAAGCGGGCGATATCATCCCGGAGGTCATCGGTGTCACCCATCATGCAGAGGGAGCTGAACCCTACACCATGCCCACGGTCTGCCCCTCCTGCGGTGCGCCGGTAGTGCACTTGGAGGACGAGGCTGCCCTGCGCTGCGTGAACCCGGAGTGCCCGGCACAGGCGCTGCGCAACATCATCCATTTTGCCTCCCGGGATGCCATGGATATCGAAGGTCTGGGCGAGGCAGTAGCCACCCAATTGGTGGAAAAGGAACTGGTGCATTCCGCAGCAGATATCTACACGCTGACCCGGGAACAGCTGCTGGAGCTGGACAAATTCAAGGAGAAAAGCGCGGACAATCTGCTGCAAGCTATTACTGCCTCCAAGCAGAACAATCTGGATAAGCTTTTGTTCGGTTTTGGCATCCGCAACATCGGCGATAAGGCAGCCGCGCTGCTGGCAGAACATTTCGGCACACTGCAGGCCATCCGGGAAGCCACCGCTGAGCAGATCAGCGAGATCGACGGCTTTGGCGGCGTGATGGCGCAGAGTGTTGTGGAGTTCTTTGCCAAGGAAGGCACCACCGATCTGGTGCATCGCCTTGCAGATGCCGGGGTCAATATGCAGTGGAAGGGCGAGCCGAAGGGAGATAAACTGGCGGGCAAAACGCTGGTGGTCACCGGTACGCTGGAGACCCTCTCCCGCAACGAAGCCGAGGCGCTGATCGTGAAAAACGGCGGCAAAGCCAGTGGCTCGGTCTCCAAAAAAACGGCCTATGTGGTGGCCGGTGCAGCGGCTGGCTCCAAGCTGACCAAGGCACAGGCGCTGGGCGTGCCGGTGCTGACCGAGCAGGAATTTCTTGCTATGCTGCAGGATGCTCCGGCAGAACAGGAAACGACTTAAAGCGCCCTCTTAAATGCCGAAATACAAGTAATTTCAAAAGCCTCTGCAATGCTGTTGCAGAGGCTTTTTTGTTTGCCCGTTCCCGGTTCCCGGTTCTAATGACGCACAAAGCGCATACAATGCTAGCACAAAGCTTTCGTGGAAGGAGAAACCAAAGTGGACGAGTATTATCAGGCTGTCAGAGCCCTTCCCGCTTGGCTTGCATCGCTGCTGGCACAGCTGCCCGTACAAACGGCAGTGCGCATACAGGAGCTGCGGCTGCGCACTGGCTGTGCGGTCACATTTACCGTACAGGGGCGGCAATGCTCTGCTTCGGCACTGCCGGGCTGCCCTCCAAAGCTGGCTGCAATAAGGCTGAATGCGCTGCAAATAGAAGAGATATTTCACACCCTTTGCAACGGCTCGGTGCACACCCACGAAAGGGAGCTTGCTGAGGGCTACCTGACCACTGCTGTCGGCAACCGCGTGGGCGTGGCGGGGCAGTTCGTACAGCGGGAAGGGCAGTGCATTGCTCTGCAAAAGGTCACTTCGCTCAACCTGCGGATCGCACGCAGTTGTGTTATCCCTTTGCCGCCTGCGCTGGACAAGCTGCTGGAACAGCACTTTACCGGGCTGCTGGTGGTGGGAGAGCCCGGCAGCGGCAAGACCACCCTGCTGCGCACTATCGCCCGGACGCTGGCCGAGCAGCAGCGTCTGGTGGCAGTGATAGACGAGCGGGGCGAGCTTTTCCCGCCGGAAGGACCGCTGCCTCCGCTGGAGCGCATTGGCGGGGTGGATAAAGCCCGCGCCGTCCAGATGGCGCTGCGTACGCTGGCACCACAGGTGATCCTGCTGGACGAGCTGGGCAGTCTGGAGGAAACAATGGCACTGGAGCAGGGCTTTTTCAGCGGGGTGGATTTTATTGCCAGTATCCACGCGCCGGATGCTGCACAGGCGCAGTGCCGCCCGCAGGTGCAGGCTTTGTTGCAGCGCGGGATGCTGCGGCAGCTGGTCATCCTTGCCGGGCGGGAGACACCAGGCTGCATCCGGGAAGTGTGCGCCGTATGAGCAGCCTTCTGCACGGGCTTGGCCTGCTTTTGCTCCCACTGTGCGGCTGGCTGGCGGGGGATGCGGTACAGGCTCAGACAAGTCTGCACCTTGCTGTCTTGCAGGGCACCATCGCGTTATTACAGCGCATCCGGCAGGAGATACAGTACCGCCGGGCAGACCTGCAAAGCCTCTACCGGCAGCTTTGCCGCGAGGGCCTTTTACCACAAAATCCCGGCGGGACATTGCAGCAGGTGCCTGCACCGTGGCAGCTTTCAGCAGAGGAGCGTGCCTGCTTTGCAGAGTGCTTTAGCGGAATCGGCCGCGCAGAGGCCGCACAGGAATGCGAGCGGCTGGGTTACTATACGGCGCGGTTTGAGGACTATTTACAGCAGGCACGCCGCACAGCACAGCGGCAGGCCGGTTTGCCGCACCGTCTGGGGTTGGCTGGCGGTATGATGCTGGCGCTACTCTTTTGGTAAAAGCTGTACAGGACAAAGGAGAAACGGATGGATATCGAACTTGTGTTCAAAATTGCGGCCATCGGCATCATCGTGGCAGTACTTAATCAGCTGCTCATCCGCTCCGGGCGGGAGGATCAGGCCATGATGACCACATTGGCGGGGCTTGTGGTAGTGCTTTCCATTCTCGTCAAGCAGATCAGCACCCTGTTTGCCACCATCCGGTCTCTGTTCGCGCTATGAGCGCGGCAGTTCCGGTGCTGACGGCGCTGCTGCTGATGGCCTTTGCGGGAGTTCTATTGCAGCGGTATTCCCCGGCATTTGCGTTGCTGCTTTCGCTGGGTGCTGCGGTGTGGCTGTTGCTCCGTCTGGCACAGCCGCTGCGCGGGGTACTGCAAGCAATGGTACAGCTGGGGCAGCGCACCAATGCGCAAGCCTTTTCCTGCCTTTTGCGCAGCGCGGGCATCCTGTTGCTGGCAGATTACGTCCGCACCCTCTGCGAGGAAGCAGGAGCAGATACTCTTGCATGGTGCGCCGGGCTGGCGGGGCGGTGCCTCGTACTGGCGGCGGTATGGCCGCTGCTGGAACAGATATTCCAGACGATCTGGGGGTTGGCAGGATGAAAAAATGCGGCCTTATCATTTGCATGGCAACGCTGGGTTTTCTGTGCAGCAAAACCGCTCTGAAAGCTGCGGCAGCAGAAGCCACACCGTGGCAAACCTATCTCGACAAGGCACCTGTACAGGCCGAGCAGTTTGCGGCAGACCCGCTTGGCACCCTTGTGCGTTTGTTTGCCGCCGAACCGGTGCAATTGCTGTGGGATACGATGCAACAATATGCCGATGTTCTGCTGCTTTTGTCGCTGGCAGCCGGGCTTGCATTTCTCTTGCAGGACACCGCCGACAAAGCCCTGCTGGAGCTGGCGGCTGCCGGTGGCTGCGGCGTTTTATTGTGGCAGGAGCTGGACAAGCTTGCCGCTGCCCTGTGCACCCGGATGACCGGGTGGAAAAGTTATCTGCTGGGCTTTTTGCCGGTATACAGCGGCGTGTTGGCAGCTGGCGGTGAATGGAACGCCGGAGCGGCTGCAAACGGCTTTCTGCTCACAGTGCTGTGTTTTATCGCACAGGCGGTCACCCTCTGGCTGCAGCCGCTGCTGCGCAGTTACCTTGCCATCAGTATGGCCTGCGGCATCGGTTCCCGCAAAAGCCTGTCCGAGGGCTGCACTCTGACCGGGCGGCTGCTGCGGCAGGCCATCGGCTGGGCAGGCAAAGCGTTCGCCGCCCTGATGAGCATTCAGCGCGTAGTCACGGTGCAGCTGGATCGTTCAGCCTCCCGTCTGGGACAGCTGCTGACCGGCAGTGTGCCCATTGTAGGGCAGGCGCTGAGCAACGCGGCAGATGCAGTGCTGGCCGGGATGCAGCTACTCAAAAGCACCCTTGGCATTGCCGCATTGCTCAGCATCGGGGCAGAATTTGCGCCCTTGTATCTCGGGCTGCTGGTGCATCTGTTTTTACTGTCCTGCTGCGGCTGGCTTGCCGGGATCGGCGGGCTGGAGCATTGCCATAAGCTGCTGCAATGCTTTGCCGAAGCCG
>ENA-UOJD01003137-UOJD01003137.1-human-gut-metagenome-genome-assembly--contig:-P48-NODE-3137-length-12438-cov-8.946540_pt1 | contig 12438 bp, 9 predicted proteins | sample MGYA00242342_ERZ723889 | MGnify/ENA metagenome assembly ERZ723889
GTCACAACACAAACACAAAATAAAACACGACAAAACTACTATGCAATCTTCCTGTCATGCCGGGGAGGCATACCTTGCTTGACTTATCTATATTCGCATACACACAAGAAGCTTTATCAGGCGATTTGCACAATAAATAACATACACTTCCGGATTTTGTTCATTGAATTGAGAAGATTTTATATCATAAAATGAGAAGAAAATGAAATAACGTGCTCTTAACGAATTCAAGAGAAACGAAAAAAAACGGCACCCCGATTCACATCGCAGCACCGTCACAACACAAACACAAAATAAAACACGACAAAACTACTATGCAATCTTCCTGTTATGCCGGGGAGGCATATTCACTAGCCTATATATATTCGCATACCTACAAGTAGCCATCAGGCGATTTGCATATATAAAACATTCAGATTTTTATTTTGTTCACGAAAGGAGAAGCAAAAATGTTATTTCTTCTCCTTGTAATCTTTCAGGAAGCCTTCCATCAGCCATTTTGCGAGTGCCTGACGATTGGAATTTATCACCAACCGACGCTGATCGAACGTATTCTGGATATTGCCCAACTCCACAAAAACGGAAGCGGGAGTGGTATGGGAAAGCACATATAAGTTGCGCCCGCTCACTGTGCCGGAAAACCCCCGATTAGGCTGATGCTTATCATATTTTGACTCAAACGTATCTTTCATATTATTCGCCAATCGTTTGCTGTCTCCTTTTTTATTCGAATAATAGAAAAAGACATCCGTTTGTTTTCCCTTACTACGACTATCGATATGAATAAAAATCGCCCTGCAATAAGAGTGATTCTTACGGTCTTTCCGATAAAGGGCGTTTATTTTATCACAACGTTGCTGAAGGCGTTGCACTTGATTTAAAGGAATTGCATCCCCCATACAAGTCTCACGTTTACTGTTCGACAGATACGAATCATCACGAATACCATCTTTGGCATCTTGAATGATGATATGCACTTCGGCTCCTTCCTGCATCAGGTTACGTGCCAGACGGAGTGCAATATCATAAGCGTATTCATCTTCATGCAGTTCGTATCTACCCACTTTTCCAATAGCTCCCGGATCGGGACCTCCGTGTCCGCTGACCACATAGAAACAAGCACCGGCAAGACGGTTGGAAGTGACTTTCACATTAGCCAGTTGCTTTCCAAACAGAGGCTCATTGATGGTGGTTCCTATTTTTGTCGATTTAGCTTTTGAAGATGATTGCTTTGTTTCTGTGCTTTCGGAAGTTGTGTTTTTGGCATCTGTGTTCTTGGCAGGAGTAGTCTTGCCAGAAGTAGTTGTTGATTTCTTTACCGGAGGAATAACATAAGTCACGCCTACTTTAAGCACATTATTCTTTCCCAGCTTCTGTTTATTCAGCTCTATAAAATCGTCGTAATACTTCTTCGGAGAACGGTTGTGCCTCAACAGAAAAGAAGAGATGCCCTCACCCGCCTTCGGAGTTGCCTTCTGCTGCGCCCAAAGAGTTGTACCCGAAAAAAGAAAAGCTAAGAATAAAAGAATATAGAGTTTATTTTTCATAACTACATTAACTATCTCCTTCGCAAGAGTTATCATTTCACTCATAAACAGGGCAAAAATACAATTATTTTCCCTACTTTTGCAGCATTAAAACATTTTTTGAAATAAAACATTAAAACCCGATAACATTATGGCAAAACAATTCAAACCGGAAACCCTGTGTGTACAGGCTGGATGGACGCCTAAAAAAGGCGAACCACGCGTATTGCCCATCTATCAAAGTACAACTTTCAAATACGATACCAGCGAGCAAATGGCCCGCCTGTTCGATTTGGAAGACAGTGGTTACTTTTATACCCGCCTGCAAAATCCAACGAATGACGCCGTTGCCGCCAAAATCGCCGCTCTTGAAGGTGGTGTAGCCGCTATGCTGACTTCCAGCGGTCAGGCAGCCAACTTCTATGCCATTTTTAATATCTGCCAGGCAGGAGATCACTTCGTTTGTTCTTCCGCTATTTATGGAGGTACGTTCAACCTGTTCGGAGTGACAATGAAGAAACTAGGCATCGATGTGACTTTCGTAAATCCGGATGCCAGCGAAGAAGAAATTTCTGCAGCTTTCAAACCGAATACAAAGGCTTTGTTTGGCGAAACAATTTCTAATCCTTCTCTGGAAGTGTTGGATATTGAAAAGTTCGCACGTATCGCACACAGTCACGGGGTCCCCTTGATTGTTGACAACACCTTCCCTACTCCTATCAACTGTCGCCCGTTTGAATGGGGAGCTGACATCGTAGTTCATTCTACTACCAAATATATGGACGGACACGCTACAAGCGTAGGTGGCTGTATTGTAGATAGCGGTAATTTTGACTGGGATGCTCACGCAGAAAAATTCCCGGGACTTTGTACGCCGGACGAGTCTTACCACGGGCTGACTTACACGAAAGCATTTGGCAAAGGTGCCTATATCACCAAAGCAACTGCGCAACTAATGCGTGACCTCGGCAGCATCCAGAGTCCGCAAAACTCTTTCTTATTAAATTTGGGACTTGAGACACTGCACCTGCGTATGCCTCAACACTGCCGTAACGCACAGAAAGTGGCCGAATATCTTTCTAAAAATGAGAAAGTAGCTTGGGTAAACTATTGTGGTCTGCCGGACAACAAATATTACAGCCTGGCACAGAAATATATGCCGAACGGTTCTTGCGGAGTCATCTCCTTTGGTTTGAAAGGCGGACGTGACGTGTCTATCAAGTTTATGGATTCACTGGAATTCATCGCTATCGTTACTCACGTAGCCGATGCACGCAGTTGCGTGCTCCATCCGGCAAGCCATACTCACCGCCAGTTGACGGATGAGCAACTAATGGAAGCTGGTGTACGTCCGGACCTAATCCGCCTATCGGTAGGTATCGAAAATGCGGATGATATCATTGCTGATATCGAACAGGCTTTGAACGCATAACAATACCGTAAAGGTATCAAATACTAAGAGAAGGCACGGGAAATCTTTCATTCACGTGCCTTTTTATTTTATCACAAAAAATAGAAAACCTACTTGCTATAGGTAGAAAACTTGTTCTCTCCTAGAAGAAAAGTTCTTTTTCTCATAGAGCAAACTAAAATCAGAACTTGCGGTTATAGTTTTCTTCCCCAAAAGATACATTTTCCTGCCGGGACAAGCAAGTTTAATCCCTATGAAAAGGAAGTTTGATTACGATTCAGTTACTATCACCGTTTCTTTACTTTATATCCTTTCAAGGTAAAACCTACTTCAAACAAATTCAAAAGGGCTATCCGGATGTTATCTTCAATATAGGTTCCCATAGTATCATATTTCGCAAAGTAGACGGGAAGCAGCCTGTTATTCCTCCTATAGCTTTCATCCGGTGTTTTACCGGTAAAACGTTCTTTCTTCTTCACTCCCCAACGAACGGTTTTACTGCAAGGGAGAGGTATACCGATCGTCAACACTTTTTCTTTTGTTGTCGTATCGGTGATTCCATGTTTCCGGATACTAATATGGCTGGCTCCCAAATAAGTGCCGATATAAAGGACAACGGTCAGCGTCCAATCGTCCAAAGCCTCATCGGTTTGAATACCATTTACCAAATCAGAGAAATAGTTCTCAACCATTTCTTTGTCAAAACTGTTTAGTTCGGGCCATTCACATTTCTCAAACAACTGATGCACATTGACAGGAACCAGTAAAGTAGTTATTTCTAATTGATATTTCATTCATTTCATTTTTACACCATTGCATTTTAAATCGTCTCAAATATCTTACCGACTATAAATATACAATTTTATCAAATCAAATGCTAAAGAACAGAGCTTTTTTATCCAACCACTTTCTAAAAAGAAAAGACTGTTTGACATACCCTCACTTATATAAATAGGGTTTATCAAGCAGTCCTTTTCTTTCGAGTTATCATTCGTTTTTTCCAGTGAAGGACGTTATCGTTTCCAGCCTTTACGGCATTTCAGTCTCCATTTGGAATTTACGGCTTACTTTCATTAAGTTGATGGTGTAAGTGACTACGTTCTGTGCTTCCTGAACCATCGTGAGATATACCATGCTAACCCGGATGCTTCCCGATTGGCTTTGGATGCGTTGCAGTTCCTTACGTTTCAATAGCGAAAGCTGTCCGTTGAGGTCGTTGGCACGGCGGATTTCTTCTTCCAGATTGTTGTACTCGTTGTTTTCCATTTTCTTACGGCATTGCTGAATCAGATATGTAATATCTTCGGCAACATCGCTGAATTCACCTTTCTGAATGGCATCCAACGGGTTGAAATTGTTGTCGGTATGTTCCAGGCAAGGTTCGCAGAGACGAGAAATACTGTAAACCAGTTCGCTGGCAAAGTCGTTGCCTTGATAGTAATAAAGTCCTTTTTCGAGTACAGTGTTGTTGTCGAGGCGGCACATGGCTACGGTGCCGGAACGTTTCATCTGTTTGATGAGCTGTTTTTCAAATTTTGTGGAACCCATAGCACGACGCAGTCCTCGAAGATTTTCGTGGAGGAAAGAAGTGACGGTCAGTTCGAAGTTGGTTTCTGCATATTCCAGCACTTTGGAAAGTTCTTCGCGGGTGTGCTTACGCATCAGTTGCAGGGCTTCTGTGCTGTCTGTGGCTTGCATAAGTTGCTTCAGAGTTTCGTTACCTTGTTCTTTCGCTTTGCGTTTTTTGTACATCACTTGGCTACGGATCAGGATGAATACAGCTATACCGATGAGTGCGATGATAGAGATATTTCCTCCATAATGAAGTACGAGGGCTACGAAGAAACAGATGGTGAAGGCAGCTCCGGCAGTGATGAACCAGCCACCGATGACGCTTAATACGCCGGTAATACGATAAACGGCAGAATCACGTCCCCAGGCACGGTCGGCCAAGGAGGTACCCATAGCTACCATGAAGGTTACGTAGGTGGTAGAAAGAGGAAGTTTCAGGGAAGTTCCCAAGGCGATGAGCAGACCCGCTAATACTAGGTTGACAGAAGCGCGGACAAGGTCGAAAGCTGCTCCGTCGGCAATGATGGCTTCGTCTTTGCGGAAGCGGGAGTCAAACCATTCTTTGCTGCCACTTGGCATAATGCGGGAGATTCCGTTGGCAAGTGTCATACTGATGCGGACTACTGTACGGGCAATCGGGGTACTTCCGAATGTTTCTTCTCCTTCATCTTGACGGGAAAGGTCGACGGATGTTTTAATTACGGCATGTGCCTTTTTAGAAGTACAGAGGGCGTAGACCATAACGGCTCCGGCTCCGATAAGGAAATACCACGGGGTTTTGGCGGGCCCCAGCAGGGAGGTCATCAGGAAGCCGTTCGGATTTCCTCCTCCGTTGGCGGTATAGTCCATAAAAGAGGAGAAGCCTGCGAGGGGAACACCGATGAAGTTGACAAGGTCGTTGCCGGCAAAAGCGAGAGCAAGGGCGAAGGTGCCCATCAATACAATTACTTTGAAAACGTTGATTTTCATCCAGTGAAGGATTTGCATCAGTACGGTGAAGAACACGAAGAAGACGGCGATTAACATCAATGTGTTGTCTTGTATCCAGTGTTTGTTTTCGGGGGTCATGAAGGAGCTGTCTTTCAGTCCTTTGATAAGCATGAAATAGATGATGGCGGTAGCGGCTACACCTCCGAAGAGGGCAATGCTGTATTTCATCTTTTTCGTATAGTTGAAGGTGAATATCACACGGGCCAGCCATTGTACGATCATTCCGAAGAAGAAGGCGATGGCGACGGATACGAAAATGGCCATGATGACGGAAAGGGCTTTGTCGGTGTTTATGAGGTCGCCCAAACCGAGGGTGTCGCTATTATGTACTTTGATAAGTGAGAGGGCGAAGGTTCCTCCAAGTAGTTCAAAGACTAATGAAACGGTAGTGGAGGTGGGCATACCCATGGAGTTGAATACGTCCAGCAGTACTACGTCGGTCAGCATGACGGCTAACAGGATGCACATGATTTCGGCAAAGTAGAAGTGCTCGGGCTGGTAGATGCCGTGCCGGGCTATGTCCATCATGCCATTGGATAGGGAGGCGCCAATAAATATGCCGACGCCGGCTATGAAAAGGATGGTTTTAAACGAAGCGGCTTTGGCACCTACCGCGGAGTTTAAGAAGTTGACTGCGTCATTGCTGACTCCGACTATCAAATCGAAGACGGCAAGGACGAAGAGGAAGATGATAATGCATAAATAAATAGTCTCCATAAATAATATGTGTATGTTGTTTCCAGTTGCAAAGGACGGGATTTGACGTTGCAGGGAGGTGTCATACATGTTACAATTGTATTACAATCATCTTTCTTTTGTCTTGAAACAAAAGAAAGAAGCAAAGAAAAATTCAAGGCTGACTTTTTTCTCCTACTCGCTTCCTTCACTTCGCTAAAGGGCAGAAACTCGCTACGCTCAAACAGTCTGCCCTTCTTGACGCTACGTTACGGGCACTCGCTTGACGGAGAAAAAAGTAGGCCGGGAAACCATGCGGGGTGCAGGTCATTGTGATCGTATGTACGATGGGGGGCTGGGGTATGGTTGTAATGATGTGTTTTCCGCAGCATAGTTGCTGCGGAAAGGATTTGATGTTAGCTGTTAGTTTTGTTTAGCCAGTCGTAGAAGGTGTATTGGGCTCGGACGGCAGGGGTGCCGGGTGTTCTTTTTTTGAATATGTTTTGCAGCTTATCATCTACCCAGCAGGCTTTTTGGTTGTCGGCGAGTTGGATGTCGAGCATTTCGATCAGGTTGTCACGCAGGTCGGGGGCAAGAACGGGGGTGATGGCTTCGATGCGGCGGTAGAGGTTACGGCGCATCCAGTCGGGAGAGCCCATGAATACTTTGGGGGTGCCGTCGTTGCCGAAGTACCAGATGCGGGCGTGTTCGAGGAAACTGTCTACAATACGGGTGACACGGATGTTACGACTGTATGACTGTCCGGGGATAAGACAACAGATACCACGGACGATAAGGTCGATTTGTACACCGTGTTCGGAGGCTTCGTAGAGGCGGTCTATCATGGTAGGGTCTTGGAGGGCGTTCATTTTTAGGATGATGCGTCCTTGCTTGCCTTCGTCTGCGAGGGATATTTCGCGGTCGATCAGGCGGTTCAATTCGGGGATGAGGTTGAAACGGGCTACCAAAAGGGTGGTGAACTTCGGGTCTTCTTTTCCTTGCAGGGTACGGAAGAGGTTATAGAGGTCGGCCACTATTTCTTTGCGACAGGTGAAAAGGCCGCAATCGGCGTAAAGGGTGGCGGTTTTTTCGTTAAAGTTGCCGGTGCTGATGTAGGCATAGCTGGGGATTTTCTCACCGTTTAATCCGCGACGACGGATCAAGGCTACTTTGGCGTGCACTTTCAAACCAGGGATGCTGTAGATTATCTTGATACCGGCGGCTTGCATCATTTCGGCGGTGGCAAGGTTGTTTTCTTCATCAAAGCGGGCTTTCAGTTCTACAAATACGGTGACTTTCTTGCCGTTTTGGGCGGCGGCTATCAGGGTGTTGATGACGGCGGAGTTTTCCGCTACGCGGTATTGAGTTACCATGATTTCACGGGTTTCCGGGTTGTGCACGGCTTCATATAGAAAGTGGATAAAGTGCTCGAAAGAGTGATAAGGGTAATATAATAATAGGTCCTTTTGGGCGACGTAATTGAAAATGGATTCTTTCTCATCGAGGACGGTCAGCTTCATCGGCTTCGGTTTTTCGAGGCTATGAAGGGATTTGTTCGGGTTGGGAAGATGACGTAGGTCTTCGAGGTTCAAATGCTTATCACCGGGGACAAGTTCGTCACGCTGAATACGGAAGGCATCCACAAGGAAGTCCAGGAATTCAGAAGGCATAGCACGGTCGTAGACGAAACGGCAGACATCACCGATCTTGCGTTTCTTCACTTTCTTCTTGAGTTGGGCGACGAGGTCGGCACTGCTGGTAGCGGTGTCGTCAATCAGTATATCAGCATCACGGGAGATTTTGATGCAGTAGCTGGAGTCGACATCGTAGCCGGGGAAGATCAGGTTGAGGTTTGCCTTAATGATGTCTTCGGTAAACATCAAATAATGATTTTTCTCGCGAGACGGAAGTTCGATGAAGCGGGGCACTTTGGCGTAGGGTTGTTTCATCACAAAGTAAAGGGGTTGTCGGAGGTCTGTTACATTTGGCCTTGCTGCTTCCATACCTACTTTTATACCTTCTCCGTCATTTCTTTCATTTATGCACTTTCCGGTATATTTTTCTATATTTTCTTTAGTTTCTTCTCCTTTGTTTTTTTCTTCTTTCTTCGGATAGACTCGTATTGCCAGGTAAAGGCGGTTATCCCGCAGGAAGGAGACAATTTTATCTTTGGATACAGGCACAGGTTGCAGGTAGGGAAAGATTTCCTCCCGGAAAAAATCTTTGATAAACTGTTGGTGGAACGGTTCTACATGGTTGTCCTGATAAAAGATGATATGATTTTTGCGCAGGGCAGGCAGTATTTTTTGTTCATAGATGCGTACACGGTCATCCAGCTGGCGGGTGACTTCTTTATTTATTTCCTCTACCAGTTCGCGGGCTGACTGTACGGTTTCTTCATCGCTTTCCGTAGCGCCGGAAGCAACAGCTTTATGGTCGGCTACACGGATTTTGTAAAACTCTTCGAGGTTGGAAGAGTAGATAGAGATGAAGTTGATACGTTCGTAAAGCGGCAGACGCTCGTCCAGAGCCTCCAACAATACGCGGTAATTGAATGAGAGCCAACTTATATCTCGCTTGAAATAATTATATTTGCTTTCCATGTGCTTTAAGATTTTTCCAAATATAGTATCTTTGTGGGATTAAACAAAGAATTTTATGACAAGAATTGGATTATTATCTGATACTCACGCTTACTGGGATGAGAAATATCTGGAATATTTCGAACCGTGCGACGAAATCTGGCATGCCGGAGACATCGGTTCACTGGAAGTAGCGGAAAAGTTAGCCGCATTCCGTCCATTCCGGGCGGTGTACGGAAACATTGACGGACAGGAAATCAGAAAACTGTATCCTCAAATAAATCGTTTCACGGTGGATGGTGCGGAAGTACTGATAAAACATATCGGCGGTTATCCGGGAAAGTATGATCCTTCCATCATCGGTAGTCTGATGACGCGACCGCCCAAGCTTTTTATCAGCGGACATTCGCATATATTAAAGGTGAAGTATGATAAAACGCTGGATATGTTACATATCAATCCGGGAGCTGCAGGTATGTCTGGTTTCCATAAGGTGCGGACTTTGGTGCGTTTTGTTATCAATCAAGGGGCGTTTCAAGACTTGGAAGTTATCGAACTGGCGGACAAATAAAATAAATGTCCCCGCCTGACTGAAAAATTATTTTAAAATTTTGCCACGTCGGAATTCTTTCCGACCTTTGCAAACTGTTAATGAATAACTCAGACGAACTTGAAAGGAATTATTCTGGCCGGTGGTAGTGCCACCCGACTTTATCCGCTTTCCAAAGCGATTTCCAAACAAATCATGCCTGTGTATGACAAGCCGATGATTTACTATCCATTGTCGACACTGATGTTGGCAGGAATACGCGAAGTGTTGATTATTTCGACTCCACGTGACTTGCCTATGTTCCGGGATTTGCTGGGAACGGGTGAGGAATTGGGTATGTCTTTCTCCTATAAAATACAGGAACAACCTAACGGACTGGCACAGGCTTTCGTATTGGGAGCCGATTTCCTGAACGGTGAACCGGGCTGTCTGATTCTTGGGGATAATATGTTTTACGGACAAGGCTTTTCTGCCATGCTCCGCCGGGCTGCCAATATAGAAAAAGGTGCCTGCATCTTCGGCTACTATGTAAAAGACCCGCGCGCATACGGTGTAGTGGAATTTAACGAACAAGGGAAAGTTATTTCACTGGAAGAAAAACCGGAAGTGCCGAAAAGTAATTATGCCGTTCCCGGACTCTATTTCTATGATGCCAGTGTGACGGAAAAAGCAGCAGCTCTTCGTCCTTCAGCACGTGGAGAATATGAGATTACAGACCTGAATCGCCTGTATCTGGAAGAAGGCACATTGAAAGTGGAACTCTTCGGCCGCGGATTCGCATGGCTGGATACGGGTAACTGCGACAGTCTGCTGGAAGCATCCAACTTCGTGGCCACTATTCAGAACCGGCAAGGTTTCTACGTCAGCTGTATTGAAGAAATCGCCTGGCGTCAGGGATGGATTCCGACGGAGCAGTTGCTTCTGTTAGGTCAACAACTCGAAAAGACCGAGTATGGAAAGTATCTTATCGAATTGGCAAAACAATCCTAAAATCAACATAATAGAATAAAATATGAAAACTTATCTAGTGACCGGTGCCGCAGGATTTATCGGGGCAAATTACATCAAATACATCTTGGCCAAACATAACGACATCAAAGTCGTGATATTGGATGCTTTGACGTATGCAGGTAACTTAGGAACGATTGCCAAAGACATCGACAACGAACGCTGCGTCTTTATCAAAGGAGACATTTGCAGCCGTGATGTGGTAGACGGTCTTTTTGCTGAGTATCGTTTTGATTATGTGGTGAATTTCGCTGCCGAAAGTCACGTTGACCGCAGCATTGAAAATCCGCAACTGTTTCTGATTACCAACATTCTCGGAACACAGAACTTATTGGATTGTGCACGCCGCGCATGGGTAATGGGAAAAGATGAACAAGGATACCCTACCTGGAGAAAAGGTGTACGCTATCATCAGGTATCCACCGACGAAGTGTATGGTTCACTAGGAGCCGAAGGGTATTTCACAGAAACAACCCCGCTTTGTCCTCACAGCCCGTACAGTGCCTCTAAGACTAGCGCAGACATGGTAGTGATGGCTTACCATGATACTTATAAAATGCCGGTAACAATTACCCGCTGCTCAAACAACTATGGTCCGTATCACTTCCCGGAAAAATTGATTCCGTTGATTATCAAGAATATCCTCGAAGGAAAACATCTCCCCGTCTACGGTGACGGCAGTAATGTACGCGACTGGCTTTATGTAGAAGATCACTGCAAAGCGATTGATCTCGTTGTACGTGAAGGTAAAGACGGAGAAGTGTACAACGTTGGCGGACATAACGAGAAGACAAACCTCGAAATCGTAAAACTGACTATTTCAACTATCCACCGTCTGATGGCAGAGAATCCCGAATATCGCCAGGTTCTCAAAAAGAAGGTGAAAGACGAAAACGGAAATATTTCGATCGACTGGATCAATGAAGATCTGATTACGTTCGTTAAAGACCGTCTGGGACATGACCAACGTTACGCCATCGATCCTACAAAGATTACAAATGCTTTAGGATGGTATCCCGAAACAAAATTCGAAGTCGGTATCGTAAAGACAATCGAATGGTACTTAGCCAACCAGGCTTGGGTGGAAGAAGTTACCAGCGGAGATTATCAGGGTTACTACGAAAAGATGTATGGGAAATGATTCCTCAACTTACCAACATTCCTATTGCAATAAGAACACCCATAAACAGCATATTACGCGAAGTCTCGCCTAATATGCTGTTCAATTTTTTACCACTATATATTTTCACCATCCGTTTCCAGGTGAGGAAATGAGGAATCAAATAGAGTTGCGGAAGAAGAGCGGCTAAAAAATGACCTTCACGAAGGAAACACAGACAGAGAAGAGAAGCTGTAACACCCAGCATCAAATAAAAATAGCGGCCGAACTTCTCACCGAAACGAACGATTACCGTTCTTTTTCCACTGCGCGCATCCGCTTCCCGGTCACGGTAGTTATTGACTACCAGTAGCGTATCAATCAATAGTCCACAAATCAGAGAGGCGATAGTGACATCCGGCGTCCATGTTAACGCTTGCACGTAATATGTTCCGCCAACAGGCACAAATCCAAAGAAGACAATCACCAGTACATCTCCCCAGCCGTTGTAAGAAAGAGGATAAGGGCCGGTGGTATAAAGAAAAGCGAATAATACACAAAGCACTCCTACGACAATCAGTTCCCATCCGGCAAAGAAAAGTAATGTGCAACCGATAAGACAGGCAAGAGCAACCGTAATAATAATCCCGGTTTTCATCGCTTGCGGAGAAATCCATCCCTGTGCACAAGCACGTTCGGGTCCCAGGCGATCTTCCCGGTCTGTCCCTTTGAGGAAGTCGAAAAGGTCATTGATGAAATTAGCGGCAATTTGCATCAGACTTGCAAACAGACAGCAGATCAGTGCCGGCAACCAGTGAAAATGCCCGTCCATCGCAGCGAGAGCTGTACCTATCAGAACAGGGGTAATAGCTCCTGTAAGAGTTTTGGGACGTGCAGCTAATATCCATGCTTGTAGCGAGTTACGCTTTACTTCTTCCATACTTTAATATATTATAAAGAGTTTTGACGGACAAAGTTACTACAAAAAAGTGGAATACGGAAGAATGAAGTAATAGAATTGATTT